>ERZ1673741.2479-NODE-2479-length-12895-cov-4.974688_pt1 | contig 12895 bp, 17 predicted proteins | sample MGYA00580209_ERZ1673741 | MGnify/ENA primary metagenome ERZ1673741 (study PRJEB41218, sample SAMN15661754) | gut metagenome | host: Homo sapiens | place: Canada: London | collected 2015-08-20/2019-03-30 | study: EMG produced TPA metagenomics assembly of... | reverse complement strand
GCTTCTGTTGCTTCGATGTCGTAATTGCAATACTTAACTACTTCGAGCCATAGAGATTCATCGACAGGCTTGTCCCAAGGTAGGCCTAGCTCCTTGTGATGAATTCCGAGTTCGACTTCGAATTTCTTAAGAGATTGCTTTTTGCTGGAGAAGTCGTAAATATCAGCGTATGAAACACCGTAGGCTTCTCCGAACATTGCTCCACGAACACCGTTCACAATCTTTTGTGAAAGTTTAAACAAGTCGAGATTCGAGTAACCCATATACCGTGCGTACAAAATATGATTGTCGTAGCGACGGTTATTGAATCCGACAAGCTTCATCTTTAGCAGTTCTTCAATCTCTTCTGGCGTTGGGTTTATCATGTTGACAATGTTCTTGTCAGCACCTTGATACTTCCAACAAACAACGAAGAGGTTAGGGAATACCTCCACGTCAAAAAATACAATGGGCCCATCAGCGTCCGTAGTCTCTCCTACTTCCTCCGAAGCGAAGTGCATTTGAGATACAAGCCTCACACAATACTCTGAATGGTTCGTCGAATTGTTTGCAAAGGCTAAGACCTTAGGACGCAGGTCTGAAACGTCGTAGTGCATTCCAGACTTGTAAGCATCGTCCAGTAGCTTAAATATAAAGTCAATGCTAGGCTTAGTGCCAGGCAAATACTCTTTATCTAAGTTTCCAGCGATTAGATTACGTAGATGGCGCTCATCTTTAACTCCTTCTGTGTTTATCACTTTTTTCTCCTTGAGTGGCAAACCACCATCTAAGGTAGCAACGGGAACGTTATTGCAGAGCGATAATTTCCGCCGTAACGAGCTCTTTCCAGAAAATACTTTGATCTCTATTCCAGGCTCGTAAACGTTGTTTAGCTCTTCGACATCACCGGAGTAAATGTAATGCAGATGAATACCTCCACCTGATTTGCTGTATTCAGCATAGGTAGAAGGCCATTCAGAAGCAGCAGCCAGATTCCTTTCAGGATCTTTCTGCCCATCTTCATCCGTAATATCGAAGTCTATCACTATGTGGTTTTCAGGAACACGAACGTAATGCAGTTTAGTCGTATCGATGTCTTTGAGAGTCGTTTGTACAAGGCCCCACCGCTTAGATGGCGTGCCATCGTCTGTAGCATACTGAGCAGGGTAGTCAGCAGCCAACTCATCAAATATAGACTCGTTAGAGTCCATCACTAACGAATACGAATCGTACTCTGGCTCATCGTTGGACTCCATGGATAGGAATCGCGACTTGTCAAAGCCGATGAATGCACTACGGTAATCAACTCCGTCAATCTTAGCACGAGACTTAAAGTCTTGAAAATATGCTCGAAGTTCGTCTCTAAACAAGTATTGTTGCTTAGGGCTTGTCAATGATTCTACGCAGTATTCTTTGTAGAGTTGATAAGCCTTCTTCAACGTGACGACCTCTGACCCAGAAAAATAGTCGTAGTATTCGTCAACAAAATTGAATAGAAAGTCCGTTCGATACATCATGTCCAACGGCCTGTAACCATCGTAATAATGTTTGCCCATGGACAAATATACCTCCAAGCAATGCTGTGCTATTGCGCCAAGCTCGAATTGGATTAGGCCCATCAAAGATTGATACCTACGGGATTCGATCTTCTTCCCAGTAGGCGAAATATCAATCAAACGACGAATCAAACCAGAACGAGCATCAGTAATCTTAACTGCACGATTCGTGGCCAAAAATAAGAAAGCGTTAAGCCTTGTGTAATACATAGACTTAAACTTCTCATTGATGACCATCTCTTCGTGAGCAATGACTGAGTTTAATTTAGTGTTGTCTTCAATGCGTGACAAATCACCATCATGCTGTATGGCTACCAAAGGGTTCGACTTGAACGTCTCCAATGCGAATGAGCTTGAGCTCATGCCTAGAGACTTCGCATCGAACACCGTGTAGTAACCTTGGAATAGTTTTTCCAAAATATTAAGCACTGTAGATTTGCCAGTACCTGCCGATCCGTAGAACACAACAAACTTCTGAATGGTCCGGCTATCACCAGATATGATTGCGCCGATGGCCCATTCAAGTTTACGACGTTCTTCAGGCTTGTACAGTACGCCAATTAACTCGTCCCAAGCGCTACATTCCCCATCAGAGAGAGAATATGGCAGCTTACGCGAGACGTAGTCGTCTTTGCGTACTAATGTATTCTGGAACGTTAAACGCTCGTCTAATTGGACGTAATTGTCCGACAAAGACGAAATATACTTGTTAAACTGGTTCCAGGAACCTGAGGAAAAGTCTTGCAGAAGCTTTACTTTATAGTGAACTTCTGTGTTAACTTTAGCCTTAGCAAAATATGCTAAGAGCTGGTCGTCGATTAGTTTGCGTGCTACGTATGTATCAGTCGACCAAATTCCATTGTCCGCATCCCAAACGGCATAGAAGGAACTACCTCGAACCATCAAGTCTTTCGAATGGTTCACGATAAATTCTGGGTAGATTTCCACTACGCCTTTCTTTACTGTGCGCTCGGAAATCCTCAAAAAATCCATTTAAAGTCCTTCCAAATATCAAAGAATGCGGTTTTCCAGAAGATAAGCGTGCATCTGATACCAGATTTCCACCTTTCTTTGGTCCGAACGTGGGTGACGTAGTGGGAAAATCCCACCAACACCCGACTTTTCAAACTCGCGACATAAAAATATGTCTATGATGTCGTAGACTTCGTCTTTGAACCATTCTTCATCAACGTAAGCCTGATCTGTGAATCCCAGAAGGCCGAGATTATCGACCATGATCCAGAACCAATCAGCGGCACCGCCATCTTCTAGAAAATCTAATCGTTTTGCGAGAGCAATCAACATTTCGAGAACCGTGCAAGGACCGTCCTCAGCATAAAAATCGTCCGTACCAGTTTCTTCACAAAACTCGTATCGTAGTTGAATACCATCATCAGCGCGATTGTCGTCATTAGGAACATCCCAAGTGAAAACGATGCCATAGAGTAAGTCCGCTAAAATCCAATGGCTATGCTCTGGGTTTTTATCGCTTGGGTTTCCAATGTGGCTGTATAGCCAAACGAAATATGGTCGACTTGTCGTGAACCTAGACTTCGTCCGTTTCATCATCATTACGGACTTCTTCGCCTAAGACGGCACGAGAATATGAATCTTTCTCACGGTATACTTCAAAGTCCGTATCAACGTCGTGATTGCGAATATAAAGTACCGTACGTCCGCCCCAAGTCTTCTTATCCATACTAACTCCCAAGGTGAATTCTTCATCTGGGAATAGATGGTTATCGTAATTGGGATCGGCTAAGACCTCATCTTCTTCGTACCAAGTAAGCTGGACCTTATCGTATTCTGGGAACTCCCCTAGAAAGGAATCCTCAGAGATAATTTCGCTTCCTTCAAGTTCGTCGATTTCAGCTGATCGTGCAGCCGCAACATCTTCTTCATCAATCGCTTCTGCTTCTTCTTCAGCATCGACTTCCTCTTCTTCATCAGAAATATCAGGATTGTCGTCTTCTTCCTCCGTTTTTGGTTCGACGTCAAAGACTGTCGGTGGTTTATCATCGACATGGGTCCAAATATACTTACCGTCTCTTGGTTCTGGGGTTCCATCGGTTTCGTCCTTTCGATCCAGTTTGGAATTGTGGAAGCGCATGTACAAATATGTAGCCGTGCATCCAAGAACGAAGCCGGCTGACAGTATAGACAAACGCTCAACCATCACCTTGTCGCTAATCATAGTAAAGACTTCCTTTCTGTGGGTCTTCCTGAAATCGCCCGTGGTCGTGCATACATAATTCAGGATACGCGATAACGTCGTATTCGTAATTTCCTGTCAAATATGTATCCAACGGATTCGAATTCAGTCAAATCTGATTGTAGACCACTCCGTCGACATTAAAGTCGAGCAAGAAATCTTTTTCGTACGTGTTCACTGCATCTTTGTTCTGAATATCGTAAAGACCGAAGTCAACACAGTTTTCATTGTTAGGTCCTAGAACCCAACCGACAACGGCGCCTTCCTGAGACCTAGGCAGTCCCAAAGCGTCATACACATCGTTCAAAAATACATGGCCACGGACCTTGAGCAAGTCGTTCATGTAGTTCTGTTGCGCACGTAGGAACATCATGTTCATCTCAGCATCTTTTTCCCAGTTTGGAGATGCAGCATCAAACCAACGAGTATACCGAGAATATCGCTCTCCTTTCTGCTCCAACTTCTGTTGTTGCTCTGGAGTGAGCTCGGAAACGGCTCGCTTCGCTAATTTCTCAGCTGCAGTCTCATTGTACTTACGCTCAGTCTCCTCTCCAACATCTTCGCGAACAGTGTCGCGGTATGCAGAGAAGCGAGCGTTCAGTGCGTTGAACGCGGTGGAGATGGCAGCATTGCGCTTACGCATCATTCCATGCGAACTCAGAACGCACATGATTCCACCAGCTTGAAGACCAATGGCCGGAGCATAGGCTTTCAGAACCTGCAAGAACCCACGAGTGTAGAAATATACGAGATCCTTCTTGTATTCCTTGTCGCCATAGTCTTCGATGCTCTCGTCTTCGTACATGTCTTTGATGCTTCCGAGATTGACCTTCATGTCTTCCACAGCTTCCTTAGCCATAGGAGTGCGCTTCACTGCCACGACAGTCCCAGCGACAATAGACACGATGCCAAGCCCAAGAGCCAGTTCAGGAGATACTTTCCTAAACAGCAATTTAGCTGCTTGCAATTTGCTCAGTTTTGTAGCGCTTTCCGCTACGGTTTCAATTACTTGTTGTTCCATGATAATATAGTCCTTTCTTAATTGTTTCGATTTCGCATTTCACGGACAAATACCCAAATAAGCCAGAGACCACCTGTTAGCATAGTCGCTAGACAATCCACGAAAAAATTCCACAGGCCATAACGTTTCTTAGACATTGATCAGCCTTCCTGTCTTCTTAAGCCGCAACCAAATAGCTTCGACTTGCTTGTTGTTCATTTCAGCTACTTTCTCGGCCCACTTTTCGTTGCCGCCATAGGTAGCTATCAGATCTTGTCTCATCTTATCCCAGTCGTTCACTTTAATCGGTCCTTTCAATAATCTAACGGAACGGGTTTAGGCATGTTGAGCAAATATCCATTACGTACACGTTGAATAGATGCTCGTCTGAGATCAGTCCAGCCCCAGGCTTCGTCCGTAAACTCTGTTGAAATTCCAACAAGGTCGTACAGGTCTGAAACTGTAGCCATCTCGTAAATATCAATCATATCGTTCAGGCGTTCAAGTACCTCTTCAGCCTCATCTCGGCTTTCGATAATGATCTCATCAAAATCGTGAGTCGCGCGCGCATGTCGGCTAACGTTTCTACGGTTAGGGGCGTAGTCGTCGCGATCTCGGTAGTATTGTGCGTAACTTGTGTATCCACGTTTACGTCGGTCCCTTCTGTCGTTTGTAGTTCCAAAAAATGTTCGTTCGAGTCCCTGGTTCACCATGGAAAGAAGAATGTTCTTGAATTCCGGTATCACAACATCGAATAGCAAATATGATGCAACGTCTGGGGCATCTTCGACAATCATGCTTTCCGAAATTCGTTTAACAACGGACTTCTTCTTTTCCTTTGGTGGTTTGGAGACAACTTTATCAAGTTTCTTTCGAACGGGCTTGGAATCTTCTTTCTTTTCTTTTGGCTCTTCGCTCATAGTCAATTCCCTTCGAAATATAAAAGCTATACCCGTTGTTGCGAGTATAGCTTTGTGAGATCACTCCTCAGTGCCAGAATTTTCATTTACCGTTTCCAAGAAACTCAAATCGAGATCGTCGTCCTTGAAACCAAGCATGGGATTAACTAGATTATCCATAAGTGTATTCGATATTGCGTAGTTTATAGCCATCTTAGTCAGCGCTTCCCCAGTTATTGTAACTAGAAATACTGGTAAGCTAGTTACTTTAATTGCGGGAATAGCGGCTTCGAAAGCTTTATTAACGAATATCCCTACAGGTACAGAAATTCCAGTTTCAATCGCCAACTTAGCAAGAAACTTCTTATCTTTGATTTCCATTTTTCGGTCCTTTCAATAGCGTTTTCCTAATGAGATTCTTCTCATTATACGGCTTGTTTTTCCGGCGATTTATGGTCTTGTGGAAGAGCTACATCTGGAATTACAGTATTGACAAATGCCGCGGCCGCATCTGCGTCCGTAGCCAGTTCCCAATATAGAACGTCGAATGCGTTGGTCTGTGCGAATTCATCGGCAATCTCTTTGGATTTGATGAACCGACGTCCGTCGTCAGACTTGACACCGTAGGCCTTAAGCACGATCTCTTTAAATATAGAGAGAATACGGGCGTTGTCTTGAGAATCAACGACTTCCTGAATCAAGTCAGACAAAGAAGTCTTACGTTCCGTGTTGAATTGCAGGTCCATAACTTCTGCTTTGGTGAAGTTAAAGTAGAAATCCTCAGAGCGCTTTACTCCGTTGAAATCTTCGTATTCGATGGTTTTCTTGAGCATGGTGAAAATATCCTTTCAAAATAGTAGTTGTGCTCAAAAATCTAAAGCCATTGTTACATGACTTTAGATTGGTTTATTAATCTTCACTTGATTCTTCTTCAAGATTCTTATGAATCTTCGTCTTGATCTTCTCGACAAGAGACGCTTGGTCTTTAACTCCTAGCTTTTCGCAATCGATTTCGTCGATGGCCTTCAGCGTGGTTTTCAGCATATGTTTTTGTGCTACCATACCAATGCTGGTGGCCGTGACTTGAGCGATTACAGAGCCTAGTGCAAAAGCGCCAACGCTCTTCGAGAATTCAACAAGTTGCGGTTTCATTTTAGTGTCCTTTCGGTTGAAATATAGTGAGATTCTTCTCATTATAGAGATGGTTTTTCATGCGAGTTCGTAGAACGCTTCGTTTGGTACAGGCTTGAAATTGATGCACAAACAGGGCACTTCGTCTGGTGTTAGTACCGTTGTGAACTCGAATTCGATCAAGCCTTGATCCGAACGCCATCCTACAAGTTCTCCGGCTGCATTATCCGGTAATCCGATTGCCTCATAAATATCATTCAGAGACAAGAAGTCAGAACGTAGCAAATCGCTGTTCACCATGTTCTGAATCCGCCTAAGCTTTTCTGGGTCCGACTTGAAATATCGTCCGGAGAAGGCGTCGTAGCATAACTGCTCTCCGTTTCCTGTCACGATCACAGTCGAATCGGACGGAGGGTTATCCTTGACCTTCTTTTCTGCTACGGCCATGTCAACTTTTTCAGCAACCGTTTTTCCGCCAATTTCTTTGACTTGGTCTTTATACTCTTTGAGAGCAGTCTCTGAGATAGAATATAATGACGCCAGTGCGGCCGCTTGCTTGTGCTGTAGCATGCTTGCGCCTATGATACACGCAATCGCTCCAGTAGCGGTCACGTATGTAGGAATATAAGCCTTCCAGCATAGGCGAATATAATCGGTCTTTGTCTCTGGAGCGACACCGTTCTGGCGTGCCTCATAAACAAGGTCTTTTGCTTTGAGTGTGTCTCGTGCAGCAGAAAATGCAACAGTGATCACGCCTGCGCTACCTATACCCGTGAGAATATAAGGCGCATTAGCTTTCAATGCTTTTCCAACAGACGAAAACATCGTTTGTACAGACATTGTAGGTCCTTTCCGTGAAAAATATAAACCACTTGTTTCCAAGCGGTGAGACGAAACAGACTTCCATCTCATTATAAGCAATGTAATTTCTGCGAGGAAAAACTATAGACCTTGCCGCCTATAGTTTTTAGCCTTTTACCAAGGTTCGCGCCCATGTGGAGAATTTTTGGCAAGCTCCTGCACTTTGATCGTCGCGATGTCAACTGCTTTGTAAGTAATTGCCAGCATGAAGCACATGCGCAGAGCGGATTTAAATTTGTTCCACATGTTAACCTCCTTTCGATAGGTCTCATTATAGGCATAGTTATTTAAGCGAGGCAAAAAATATAGCCTTGGAAAAACCCGTCCGAACACACGTAATAATACGCATGAACGGACGGGCAATCCAATTTATACACACCTATTCAATCATAGAGAAGTCTGAGCTAGATTCTCGGTCGTAAAAGGAGACTTACTGCTTTAGAAGTGATGACGTTTGCCTTTTCGTGATTCAAAATCAGCAATATACCTACCAGATTCGCACCAGCAGTAAACAACACGTCACTAGACGGATGGTTCAACTTCTTATGACGATGAACGTCGTCTAATTTAACGAGATTATCAACTGCTTTGGTGTATTCGTCTGAATATGTATCGTGCAATTTCAATTCTTGAATTAGTTCGTCAATGACTTCCTGCAATTCATCTTCTTTGTTTCGATTTCGAAATATCTTCATTTCAGGTCCTTTCAATAGCGAATAGTTCTCATTATAGAGCCTGTTTATGACGCGACACGGTTTTTGTACAGACGCTTTGAGGCTTTGGCACTTCCGTATAAGCATGCGTATGAAAAATACTTTTCCAAATCGTCAGTTGAGATGTGTATCTTGCTCCCGTCATAAAAGGTAACAATCCAGTCTTCAAACGAATCCCACATTTTAGCCATAGAAACCACAAAATATGGGTCCATGTATATCTTGGAATCCGTATCCGAAACGAATGGCTTGCTATACGGATGTGTTCTCATGATCGGTCCTTTCATGTGTTGGCTTATTTGGTAACTGATTCAATTTTGATATAACGTATTCGGACGAACCATTGCCTCCAAGATCTTTGTATGGTTCGTACAGATACGATATAAGGTCATCGTATTCATCTTTCGAAATATGTCCACGATTAATGTATTTGCTACCGTAATATAGAATCTGGTAGTGCATGATGCCCATAAGAGCGCGTGTTCGTTTGGACTTTTTCTCCATAACGAACTGCATATATGCCCAGAAACCGCCAGAACTAAATACAGCAACAAATAGTCCTAAAAAGAATTCGTCATTAATTAAGTTCATCATTATGTGTCGGATTCACCTTCAGACGAAGAGCGTGCTTTCCTGGGATATCATCAAGAGGAGTGTTCATCTCCAACGAATACTTATCGACTTCAGGATTGTCTTTAATGACGTGCATGACCCCATCAAAGTTGGCATCGTTTTTGTTATATTGAGTCGTTGAAACGCCAAGCAACACTCCAAGGAAAGTATCAATGGCCACAATAGTACCAACCACTTCTTGGGGATATGGCATGTGCCAGATGCTAGCCAAAGCGAAATATAACGTACCGAGTGCCGGTAGTACAATTTGGGTAATCCACTTTAGGATATCGTATGTTTTGTTAGTCATTTGATTTAAGACACTTTCTTAAAGTTGTATTTTACTGAATAGTTAGTTGCTATTAAAGGCAACGGTATTAAGCACGTGTATACCGCTATATCATGGGTTGCGGCTCCGGTAAGCACCGTTCCGGATAAGGCACTGCAATTTTTAGTTCTGTTCAAAATATCGTCGGGTTCGGTAATAAACATGTTTGTAGCAGTGTGAACGATTTTATCATTGCTTCCGGAATGTCGATCGTTAAAAGACCCGTTAAGCAAGTTCATATTAGAATGCGAAATGTTCCTGTATGGCACATATCTATTTAATATATCATCGTTTGAAATTCCACGGTCATCAGTTGTAGAAGCGATAAAATACCATCCGACAATAAAATAGAAAGTCCCAGGAGATCCATATCTTCTAAAGGTTAAAGGTTCGTCGTTTTCCGTTGTATATACTGATACCGTGTCATTTAATAGTGCTGGATGCGTTACCTTTCCGCTCTTGTCGAGAACTACAGGATTATATGTTACATTCACATCGCCATAAGTTAGACGTGCATCATAATATCTATAGCCGTACTGCGTAACTGTCGTGTTAACGGCTCCTTGCGAGTTATCGACGATGTTTAGCCCTCTAAATGTGTCTGTATACCGTTCCATGCTCTCGCCGCCTAAAGTAACGTAAGCACGTAAATCAGATCTAAAAATTGTTGGTTCATAAACAATCGGTTTACTCTGTGCGTTTAAGATTTTTTTTATCAAAAATAAGTTAGAAGCAGATAAATCCACAAGATCACCTCAATTTGAAAAATATTTTATACCAAGGAGCATCTTCGATAAGCATTAGAACCATTGTGAAAGGAAATCCTTTTTCTTTGATCAAAGCGTGCGCTTTAGTTCCGTTCTTTATTCTTATAGGAAACGTGTCAACGGCCGTATTAATCTTAAAGAAGAACAGACGCTCGTCGTTCTTTATAATAAAACTATCAACGACTTTAAACAATTGCTCTGAATTATTTTCTAACCCAGCCTTTGGAACAATTTCGAAATCTTCGCTTTGGTCCGCTTTTCGTACTTCATATTCCGGCGGATACCTATTCAGATAATTGTTTATATTGGCGACTTCTGGAAAATAAATGTTATGGCTTGGCATTGGCGGCTTGAAGCTTCTTTGATGCCCAGCCTTGAGCAATTCGTTATATATAGCGAAATCAAGAACCCCCATTAGACACTCCTTTTTTAGATATCTCGTAAAGCTTTGTATCTTTGTTATACTTTACTGTAGTTTCCGTTGTTACCTTGAAATTAGACGCTTTATCGATAACATCTTCGACAATTACAATAGACCCATCTGATTTTTCAGAAAATTTTGATTCTTTTTTGCAGGTATCAGATTCTATAACAAAATGATCACTATCTAGAACTGCCGTATAAGAATTAGCCAGTTCTTCAACCATGACTAAATTGATGTACTTTTTAAATGCGATAAAGGCGGCGCTATCCATGTCGGTAGCTAATAAATTTCCGCCACTATACCATTCGATTAAAGTATTTAATTTCTCTTTCAAGATCGAATCAAATTCTTTGCGAAAAACATTTAAAATATCTTTTAAGTTTTCGCTAGCCAATGGAGCAGTAATGTATTGAGAATTATTTTGTCTGATGGCAGTTACTGGCACGGTTTTAACTCCAGCTTTCAGCTTAATTGTACATAAAAGTAATCGCTGGATGTTGTCTTCCACAGATGTGTATGGTGTCTCATCGTTTGGCAATGGATGTTTAACCAATTCGAACTTTATGTTCCGTGCGTCGAGATTGGAATTCTTAGTTAAGAACAAAGAATATAATTGGAACCCATCGACCGGAGGCGCAGGTAACGAATACGTGTACGGAGTGTCATTATTGGCCCAGGTTCCGTTGATCCAAGCCCGTCCGGTTCCAATGACTACGGCCATAGACGGCGGCTCTGTTGGAGTGACATTTAAATGCTCTCCGATATTAGCAAATATGCCGTCTGTAATGATGCCGTTGAATAATCGTCCGAAATCTCGGGCGTTATACTTTCGATCACCATTGACAGAATCAAAAAATCCAAATGTTAATGCCATTGGGTGCTCCTTAAATTAAAACTAGCGTTGGGTATTCTTCGACGCTGCTTTCTGTATAGCTTGAAATATAACTGTCCACTATGACTTTATAGACTTTGTTTTCAATTTTAATAGACACAATGTCTCCGACAGAAAAATCTATTCCGTATTGCATCTGTTTAAACTTCTTGTTGGATATAGCTTGCGCCTCTACAACGGTGGTTTTTGTAGTGCTGGCAAGATTCTTTTTGGCCTCCAGCAAAGTTTTTTGTTGGTTGTCACTTTGCTGAGCAACTTCTTCGAAGCGATTTAAGCCATAAATCTTTATGGCATTCGCTTTGTCTTCGCCATCGCCTAACACTTTTCCGTCGTATGTATACATTGGTTTACCTTCGCCATCCGTATACGTTATGACGTTCTTACAATCTTCGATATTAATGCCTACACGTTCTCCTTTTAAGTTGCCCATTTCTTTAGAAAATAGAACATCTGAAGAACGATCTTCTCCTTTATACGCGGTGATGATTCCCAAACGCGGATTTTCACCAAGATAGCTTCGCAAGCCAAAACCATACAAAGCTAACTGATGCGCGAACATCTCGTACATATTCATTGTCGAATAGTCATCGGCAGTGACTTTTTCCATCTCAAAATTGGCATACAAATATGAATTATCTGCTTTCCTAGGGAACCGTAATGAAACGTTTGGCATTTTACGTACGTCCGAAGCCTCTGCTCCGATGTTTTTAGCGAACACGTCTTCAAGGAAGGTAAATAACAGATTTTTGGCATTGGCAGCATAGTTACCAACATTTGAAGTTACTCGGCGTCTTAAGACACTCTCGAGTCCTTTGCCACGAATAACTATTTCGTGACGTTTTTCCCTAGACAAATTTTGGTCAACCGACTCAATGATCATGAGCCCTTTGAAACCAGCTTCATAGTTGTATAGAAACCGGTTGGGCTTGTATACTTCTAAGTTAGTTGCATTGTATGGAACGTGTAATTCGAAATCGTCTGGCTCCGAGAAACGCTCAGTCCAGATAAAATCCGAAAAATCGTTGCAATAATGTGTCGTTGTTAAAAACTCGTCTAAAACATAAACGCCAATCATTTAAATACCTTCGTAAACAGTATTAGTTGTCGCAGCCAAGGACACGCCTTTAGAACCAGCCCCAAGCATGTAGATATAATTGTCGCCATTGAGCAACTTTGGCCAATCAGACCCAAAATCAACATAACGAAGATAGTTTTTCAATTTAGGATCGTCGTAGCATACAAAGTAAGTATTGCCTTCAACAGTTGACAGCTTGAATACTCTGTGCCCATTGGGATTGAATTTAAATGTTTGGCTCTTTTCGCCATTTTCAATGACAATCGAATATGGGGTCTTAAGTTCGGACTCTTTAAACGACGATGGAAACACAATTTCCAACTCGAATCCGCGTTCGATGCCGTTATTAGTGATCAACTTCCGGCCATCATTACGAATCTCAGAAACAACAATTAAATTGTTTGTCAAAGACTCGTTTGAGAATGGAAATTCGAATCGGGCATACC
>ERZ1673741.2474-NODE-2474-length-12935-cov-9.258385_pt1 | contig 12935 bp, 15 predicted proteins | sample MGYA00580209_ERZ1673741 | MGnify/ENA primary metagenome ERZ1673741 (study PRJEB41218, sample SAMN15661754) | gut metagenome | host: Homo sapiens | place: Canada: London | collected 2015-08-20/2019-03-30 | study: EMG produced TPA metagenomics assembly of... | reverse complement strand
ACCCCAAGCGCCACACAGCACCATCCGTCAACTATTAAATACCTTTGTTAATAATGCATGTCCTTGACTCAATTCAGCAACTCACTTAGAACGAGGCGGGTTCTCAAAGAGACGAATGATGGAAGAGAGTCTTGCGACGCCTTACTTCAAGGAGTCCTCTTCCTGCGGCGCATCCGAAGACTGATCCTTCATCTCCTTTTCGCGGCGCATGCGGTCCTTTTGGTCGAGGTACCGAAGGATGCGAAGGCGCCGGAAGTCAGCGATAGATTGAATAAGGAGCGCCTGAGCAAACGCAGCGAGCGACTGGCAGAGCACGAGCGTGAGCGAAAGCGAATCCATGCAGGTGCCGAAGAGATACGGCTGCGCGTAAAAGAGGACGAGCGTGAGGATCGTGTAGATCCAGCCGCGGGCCAGAGCGACCGGCAGCGAAGTTCGGCAGGATCCTCAAGGTCTCCGCGCTGAAGGAGAAAAACGACGAGCTTCACCGGGATGGCGCTCCGGACTTCATTAAGCTCACGGGCGGTTTTCAGAAGCGATTATGCGTGCCTCGAGCGCGATCAGCGCTGCGTCAGATCTCCACCAAAGAACTGCCTGGAAAGGTTCCCGAGTTCGCCCGCATTTCTCAACCCTTCAATGATCTCGTCAAGCTTCGCCTTCATGGAAGCGGAGTCCTCGCCCGGCTTCATCGGGATCGCCACCGGGATCACGTCCGGGTCGACGGCAGCAATCTTGATCTGGGCATCCGGGTGCGCGCGCATGTAGTCGTGGTACGTGACCTCGGCGTTGAGCGTCGCATCGATGCGGCCCGAGAGCAGAAGCTCGAAAGTCTGGTTGAGGTCGTCGACGCCCGTAACCTTGGCGCCGTGCGCCTCTGCAATTTCAGCGTAGGTGCTCGAAATCGTGTTGGCAGTGGTGAGGCCCTTCAGGTCGTCAAGCGTCTTCACCTTGTCGGAATCCGTCTTCGTCATGACGACGGTGCGGTTGAAGGCATAGGGTTCGGTGAAGAGGAATGCCTTCGAGCGCTCGGGCGTCACGTCGACGCCGTTGATCATGATGTCGAAGCGCCCCGCGCTGATGCCGGCAAGAAGCCCGTCCCACTTTCCTTCAATGAAGTGGGCCTTGACGCCCAACTTCGCGGCGATCTGGCGGCCGAGCTCAACGTCGAAGCCCGTCAGCGCATTCTTTTCATCGTGATAGGTCCAGGGGGCCCACGTGCCTTCCGTGGCAATGGTGATTTCGCCCTTCTTCATGACCCGCGCGAGAAGATCATCCTTCGCGGCGGAAGCGCCAGCAGCCGGAGCGGCACTGGTCTGATCGGCGGGGGTCGGCTCCGACTTTTCCCCGCACCCCGAAAGAATGAGCGCACCCGCGGCAAAGGCGGCGGCGATGACGGCGCGCCGGGAGGTTCTGCTGATGAAAGTTGTGGTCATTTCTTAAAGTCCTATAAATGGTCGCTTCCGAAGCCGCGGAGGAACTCTTCCGTCCTCGGCTCCTTCGGAGCAGTAAAAAAGATTTCAGTCGGGGCTTCCTCAACGATGACGCCGCCCTCGAGGAGGGCCGTGCTCGTCGCAACCTTTCTCGCAAAGGCGAGGTCGTGCGTCACGATGATCATCGTGCGACCTTCGCCCGCGAGGATTTGGAGAAGTCCCTCAATTTCCTTAATGCGTTCGGGATCGAGCGCTGAGGTGGGTTCGTCAAGCAGAATGAGATCCGGTTCAGGCGCGAGCGCCCGGGCAATGGCAACACGCTGCTGCTGACCGCCCGAGAGTTCGCTCGGGTACTTCCCGGCGTGATCCTTCATGCCGACCTTTTCGAGAAGCGCCATGCCGCGCGCCTCGGCCTTGCGCTTCAGCATCCCGTGGGCCATGATGAGGGCCTCGGTAACGTTCTCAAGCGCCGTTTTGTTGAGGAAGAGATTGAAGTTCTGAAAGACGAAGGACGTGCGCTTCCGGTATTCACGGATGTCGTGAGGCTTCGCATGGGCGAGCTCGATCCTTTTGTCCTTAAAGGTCATGACGCCCCCGTCGGGGCGGTCGAGAAAGTCGATGGAGCGCAGAAGCGTCGTCTTCCCTGCCCCGCTCGGGCCGATCAGCGCAAAGACATCGCGCTCCTTGAGCTCAAACGTGACGCTTCTCAATACTTCCGCGTCGCCGAATGCTTTCCTTAAATTCTCAATCCGATAGAAGGTTTCAGCCATTTTCCCTCACCTCCTCTCAATCAGCGGCGGCCGTAGTAGCGGAGCTTCTCTTCGCCCGCGCGCTGAATGCGCGTGAGAACGGTGCAGAAAAGCAGATAAATGAGACCCACCTCGATGTAGAGAACGAGGGGCTCGTAGGTGCGCGCCACAATGCGCTGCGTCGTCATGAACATTTCCGTCACGGTAATGTTCGCGGCAAGGCTCGTATCCTTCACCATGGCAATGAGCGAATTGCCGAGAGTCGGGAAGGCCGTGCGCATGGCCTGAGGAAGGATGATGCGCCGCACGACCTGAAGCCAGGACATGCCGGTGGAGAGCCCGGCTTCGAGCTGCCCCGCCGGGACGCTCTCAAGCGCCGCGCGGACCGTTTCTGCGCAGTACGCGCCTTCGTTGATCGAGAAGACGATGATCGCCGCCGTCCAGGGGTTGATGAGGATCCCGGCGTGCGGGAGCCCGTAGAAGACGACGAAGAGCTGCACGAGGAGCGGCGTGCCGCGGATCACCCAGATGTAGAAGCGCGTGATTGGCGTGAGAATCGGAATGCCGCGGTACTGGATGAGCGCCACCGCAATGGAAATCACCATCGCAAGCGCAAAGCTCACGGCCGTGAGCGGAATCGTCACCGTTAGGCCGGGGAGCAGAATCTTCCAGAAGGAATCGATAACGAGACTGATGACGTCTTGAGACATGGAGAATGCGCGCTCTGATTGCTTGGAAAAATGATTTTGCCTGAGACTTTCATTCTTCTACGTTCTGCGCTTCTCTGTCAGCAGAAAGCTCTCGAAGAACTGCCTTTTTCTATTAGAAAGCCTCGCCCGAAAGCATAGAATAGAAAGTTCCCCGATTGAGCATCCGATAAGAGGAAGGAGGCTAACAAATGTTTTCGCTCAAGGGCCGCATCGGCCGCAAGGAATTTCTGATCCGCATGGTGCTCCTCATCATCGCGAGCCTCATCCTCAACTTCATTTCGAGCTGGTTCTGGGGAAATAGTCCACTGGCCCCGGATCACGGACTTCACCACGGCGGGTCGCTCGCAGCCCTCCTCGTTCTCATTGCCGCGCTCGGCGTCACCTGGTGCACGATCTGTGCAGCTGCAGCGCGCCTGAGAGACATCGGGCGGTCCACCTGGTGGGCGATTCTCCTATTCGTGCCCGTTCTCGGCTTTATTGAGCTCATCGTCCTCGCAATTGTGCGCAGGAAAGCAGTGAGCAGCTGAGTTTGAAACAAAAACGCCCTGAAGGAAGCCGGACAACTGGTTAAACCCTCTACCGAGCCTCATGAAATATCCAGGCTAAATTGTCCCGGAAGCGGAGACAAAGGGATTTCTCGGAATGCTTCTTGAAGCGGCGGAGCATTACGACCGATTCATATCCCTCGCGGAAGCCGCATGGATTTCCGGCGCAATCGACCGGAGGGAGCGCTCCGACATCATGCGGCATTGGGAGGGTCGGCTTCTCAATACGGCCGATCGTTGCGCGAGGATCATCGGGAGAGCGCTGGAGGGTTCCGAATCGGATGCCAATTCCCCTGCTTCCAAAACGGAAATTCAGGAATCCGGAAGATCAGCGGCGTAATTGCCGCATGAACCGGGATCGACAACCGGATCGACAGCCGGACCCAAAGGAAACCCTCCCGGCAGGCAATCAGCCAACCGGATCTTTGGAATCTCAGGGATACGTTGGATTGAGAATCCCGCCCGGATTCCTATCCGGATTCTGCCGATGCGGAGTGCGGATTGATCCGACATCGAAAAAGAACTCTGCGAATGCGTGGCATAATTCTCCGGAATCCTTTTTGGAGTCCGGAATTCGATTTGATCGATATTGAGCAATCAATCCGGACTTTGCGGTCGTTCAATTCAGGATTTAAGAAATGGGCAACAACACAATCGATTTCAACGCCATCGCCGGCCGTCTCAACGCCTTCGAGGAAAAGCAGAAGGCGCTCGATGCCGAACGCGAAGCCCTTCGCGCAGACGTACTTGCCGAATGCCGCAGGTACGCGCAGATGTTTCACTTCACCGCCAAGGAACTCGGCGTACCCTGCGAAGCCGACGCTCCCCAGACGAAGCGCTCCCGCACGGGCTCAGGCGCCAAGGCCAAGTACAAGAACCCGGACGGCGAGGAAACCTGGTCCGGCCGCGGTCCGAAGAAGCCCGACTGGTTCGTGAAGGCCATCGAGGCGGGCTTCGAGCCGAAGGACATGCTCATCGAACAGCCGTCCAGGTAATGCCAAAGCCCTCGGGAAACCGGGGGCTTTGCTTTCTTCTGCGTATACCGAAAGGACCGCTCAATCGACCGTCTTCGACATCTTCTTCTCTACTTCCTCGGCCAAATGCGTTTTCTCTTCGCCTCGGCGAAGACGTTCCAAAACGCGTTCCGCGAGAAAAACGTCTTCCGGATCGTCCAGGTATCGCTCAATCGCTTCTTGCACAAGTAAGTTCTTTGTGCGTCCGGTTTCTCGGGCCAAGTTGTCCAGGTGTTCCTCTATTTCCGGTTCCAGCCGAACACTCAGCATTTTGTTGCTTCCAGAACTCAATTAAGTCCGCCCTCCGGCTCCTTATTCTGAAGGCATATGGAGGGTTGAGGCTGAGTTGTGTATCTTGTTGCGGGGCCCTGCCCAACGCGAACCAGATCCCCGTCCATCAGAAGCTTCTTGATGAGGTTCGCCGTCGTCGGCCGGCTGAGACCCAAATGTTTCTCAATCTCCGCACGCCTTCGGCCTTGCGGGACTGAACGAACAAACTTGAGAAGTTCATACTCATTATCGGTCCGCTCAAATGAAACACGGGGAAGTTCGATGAGGAATGATCGGGCTATATGACGCATCCGCGGCTTTTGAGGAAATACGGCATAGTCGCGGAATATGTCGGAGAATCCCGTTCCCGCTTTCTCCATCCAGCGAAGACGCATGAAGATTTCAGCGAGCTTTTCGTTTCTGCAGAAGCTTGCGCCTTCGGCCAATGCTTCCTCAAGCGTCAGCTCCGACGGGATTCCGCCCGGCGTCAGAAATGAAATGAAATCCGTATGGATATTGACGGCGGCCTGAAGCGGCGAAGAATAGTCGCGATGGGCCATCGTATTGACCAGCGCTTCCCGCAGGGCGAACTGCGGCCAGGGATAGGTTTCATTACGCGCAAGCGCCCCGGCTTTTTTCGTAAGTATGGGTTCATTGACGACGGCGAGTCTTTCCTGAACACCTTCAAGCTGTGCGAGGATCGACCCGCCTATGCGTTCGGAGCCTTTTACTGCGCCCGAATCGTCATAAATATTCAAAATGAGTCGAGCCGGGCATTGATCGGAAATAAGAAGCGCCAGATTTGTGAACCGACGATCTCGGGAATGAATGCCGTACCCGAGCCAATTAGCCTCGGAAAAAGGAACATTCTGTTTGGCAAACACCCTTGATGCATCATCGAAGGTCAGCTCCGTGACGGCGGTTGTGCGGGTTTCCCAGGTGCGGGGATCACCGCGCCGGATGATTTGAAAGACTTCATCCCGGGATGCGGGAACGGTTTGTCCCCCCAAACGGATGAAGACGCCGCCATCGGTGAAGACCTTTCCTTTGAAGCAGTAGGGCGCTTCTCTGCCGGGGGCGACGATGACTGCTGCCAAAATTTTGCCGCCGATGTTCTGCTTTCGTACTTGTACGAGCTCCGACATTGAGGGCTCAACGCCGTTTCGTGCAAACGATCTTGCGGCGCGCTCAACCATATCGAAATTGCATCCGACTACTTCGCCGTCATCTGCCACGCCGATCTGCAAAACACCACCAAGATCGTTTGCGAAAGCGATCATGGTCTTCTTAACCGTGTCGGACCATTCTTCTTTGTATTCAAGTACTTGGCTTTCCGGTTCGCTTAATTTCATAACTAACGCGGTATCTGCTATCTGCTAAATTTGATTTAGCAGATATTAGCAGATAATTTGAAGAATTTAGCAGATAAATCGCCTGCAACCCTCGGTCACTCTGTACCGCAAGTCCCTGGATCCCCGTCAATTGAGCCCGCCCTCCGGCTCCTCATCCCGAAGGCGCATGAGGAGCACCCGGAGCTTCCCGGAATCGCGCTCAAGCAGGGCGGGATCTATGCCGTCAATGCCGGGATTCCGCACGGGCATGTCGGCGAACCCCAGTACGGGAGTCACGGCGGGAACGTCCTTCCCGTCCCTGGCAACTTCTACTCTGCACTCCCTTCTCTTAACCATTTCGTCGCTCATCATGGCGACGAGCATGGGGAAAACGTAGGCGGCCATCGTTTCTCCGGCCTGCGTGAGGAGTTGCGCAACGTTCTCTTCGGAAGCGCCGACCGAGTCTTTGAAGAGCTTTTTGAGCTGAGCGGCATCCCGCATCCTGAAGCCGTAGCCGTCGGCGACCTGACCAAGCGTTTGGCCGGACTTCATGGGATAGACGTGGAGCATTTCCGCGAACCACTCTCCCGCCTTCGAGATCTGCTGGACGGAGAGGCAGAGCTCTCCCTCGAAGCAGTCGAAGGTGGCGAAGAATCCGCCGAAACGGCCGGAATCGCCTTTGGAATCCGTGAAGCCGTCGAGAGAAACGTAGACGCACCAGGGCCTGAAGTTCTCGACAAGGTAATCGACGGGGTAGCTTCGCCACCAGTCGTTCGCGGTGATCTTCCGTCGGGAGTCCGGAGTGAAGCAGAAAATCAGGCGCTCGATCTCCCAGCTTTTGAGCATTGCGCCCGCACGGATGCGGTAGACGAGTTCCGCGTCCCCGCTTCGGTCCTGATTCATGGAGGCCGCAAGCGCGGCGGATTCCTCCTGAGCCGCGAGGGCGCGCCCGGAATGCGCCTCGAACCCGGGGATGCAGGCGGAGGATACGCAGCGAAGGAGCTGTACGAGCCCCGAATCAAGCCCGGCGGGCATGGCGAGCCTCCCGCGCGCCTTGAGGAGCGGAGCGCACTGAGCGCGGATGAAGTCGTCGATTTCCTTCATTCCCCGGCGCTCCTCGACGCATCGACGCAGGCGCGGAGGTCCTTCCCTGCCTTGAAGTAGACGGTGCACCGACGCTTGAGGTCGATTTCCTCGTTGGTCGCCGGGTTGCGGCCCTTGCGTGCGCGGCGCATCTTGACGCCGAAGGAACCGAATCCCCGGACCTCGACGCGGTCGCCCCCGATGAGGGTCTTCGCGAGAAGCGATTCGATGACTGCGGCGGCCTTGACGACGTGACGCTCGCTCACGTGCGGGAAGTCGTGAGCGAGCTCTTTGACGAGGTTTGAATGCGTGATGGACTGCGGCCCCTCGGGGCGGCGTGCGGACAATGGCATGCGCTGCTCTCCTTCCCGGGCAAATTGAGGTATTAATCCGGATTAATCGTTTTTCCCTTCGGACGCCCGGGGAACATCCGAAGGGGATTTTCGAGGCGCGGGCGGTCAGGTTGCGGTGTTGCAGCAGTCGAGCCAGCGCCAGATGAGGTAGACGGGATCTTCGCCCACGGCGGGGATGGTGCGGCCCAGTCCCCAGGTGAAGATCATTTCTCCCATGACGTGATTGTCGTCCGTTTCGGCGACCGGGTGGAACACCTGAAAACGATATTGATTTTTCGGAAGGTACGGCGCGAGCTTGCCGCCGCATAGGGCGTCGTCGCCGATCGAGCGCCATTCAAGCGCCCTTCTGTGAAGCGCGTAGAGGGCGCGGACCGACTGAATGCTCGTTGCGGTGAGCGTACCGTCCTTGCCGACGACGTTGCCGGAGGTCGGGTAGATGACGCCCCATGAGCCCGCGCACAAGTAGAGTTCCTTCAAGGGCTTGCCGACGTTCGACGCGAACACGTCCGGGATGCAGGCGATGGCGCCGAGGGGCGACGCGATTAGCGCCGCCTCCGGATGCGTGAAGAACGCGATCTCGTCGTTGTTCCAGGTCGGATCGATTTCCGAGAGATACATGATGTCGAGGTCCATGTAGCCGCCCGGATTGCATCGGGACGGCACCCACATGTCCATCATGTAGGTGAGCGGGAATGTGTAGTAGTGGTAGTGTCGGTAGGTTTCGCCTTCCGTCCCGGTGACGGAGTGCAAACACTAAAGAACAACGATTTTGAGAGATAATCAAGCTCCCCCATACACTTGCTCATACACAGTGTAGCTTGCGCCCTTTGCGGCAGTCAAGGGTAAGATACAGGTAACGTTTTGCTACGGGAGAGGAAAGCGGAGATGAAAAAGATATTGATCGGGGTGATGTGCGGTACGCTGTTGGCCCCCGTAATGGCAGAAGAATGGATTATCTGCTCGTATAACAACGACATCATTGACCTCGCAGAATCAAGCAATATCGAGCGTAACGGCGACATCGCTGGCACGTGGGTTCTTTGCGTCATAAGGCCGGGGGCTACTGATTATGACTATCAGGTGCGGTATACCGAATTTGACTGCGCCCGCAATACTGCAAGGGTGATTCTAAGCGCGGATTATTCGGTTCAAAAAACGACCCCCGTTCGCGTGTCAAATACTGCGACAAAATGGGAAAGGATTATCCCCGGCACGATGAACGCCACAAATAAGATCTTAGTCTGCGGTGAGCCTCGGCCAACTGTAGAGCCGATACAAGGCTCCTTTTCAGAGGTTGTCAGCATGATGCGCCAACTCATGTTGGGCAAATAATTTTAAACCCCGCCGACGTTTCCACCGACGGGGTTTTTGCTTACGGCTCAGGCACTCAGACTGCTACGCCCTGACGAGCAAAGCCTAAATTGAAACAGACGCATCCTTTATCCTTGCAGTCTGCATTGCATCTTCATCGTCTTCCTGTTCTTCAACAAGTTCACTTAAAAAATCAGCATTAGTCATAGGCTTACTCTGACGATCCTTCCACCAAGCAACGATCGCTCGATAAGAAACTACTGTCCCAAATACCATCGTCAGGCATAGCATTGCAATTTGCGCACGTGATCCAATCCACGAATCGTATAGCGCATACAAGCATGCAATTGCAGAAAACAAGGCTGCGTGAGAAAGATAAGATAGGTTCATTTCTCACCTCACGAAGCAGGTATCAGGTTGCCGAGACCGTCGCCTTGATAGACTTGGCCAAGTTTTACGACCGAGAATGTGGCACCCTGAATCAATCCGCGAGCATCCGCAAACTGGCTCGTGCACGTGCCAACGGATGTAAATCGAACGACTTTCTCAGCTTCTGGCGGATATATGAAGCTCGCCTTATCCCCTAGAAGCGCGATCGAAGCGCCGCCGTATCCGCTCACGTATGCAGACGTAGGCAAATGCGAGGCCGTCAAGCTAAAGTCAATTCCGCTAGAGAAAAACTCACCTCGAGTAAGGGTAATGTAGCTTGCAATCGTTCCCGAAAAATTCGCCGGATCGAACTTCGCCCTTCTCACGTCAAGACTAGAGTTTTCCGAATAGATACAGCACACAGAATCGGAATAGCGAACCGCGCCCTTTACAATGACCGCTCCTATGCGAACGATTGACTCGACCACGATCAACGGTGGAATCGTCGCGGCGTAGTCCGTGCCCCAAGGTTCAATGTCTATCATGCGCGGCGCGCCCTGAATGTACTGTCTGTCGCTAGTACGAGTAAAGTCACCTTTCAGCTTAAGAATGGATCGATATTGCACCTGTTGAGCGCACCAGATCGCTCGCTTTAACGAATTAAAAGGCTTGGTTTCGGAACCTTCACCGGGAGCCGTTGCGTCCGCATCGACATAAAGCGTCACCGTTTCTTGAGACAGATTGCCGAAATAGGGATGGTTTTTCTGGACCAACTCCTCAGTAGTAAGAGGAAGCTCCAGACGTGCGCTTTTATCAAAAGTAGCCAGGTAGAAAGGGATTTCCGCCGGACCATCGTTAAATCCAAGAAGCATTCGATTTTTGTAGAAAGCGACGGACTCAAGTTCCCCGAAAGAACCTCCAATGATCCACTCGTAAACAACCTCGCATTTGTCGGTATCAAAGACGAGCACCGCCTCATACCTTCGCGCAACGAATGTATCGCTGGCAGAGCGAGCGAAAAAGAGCATGCCCTTGTACGCACCGTAGGACTGTCCAACCGGAGGCGTCCAATCCGGGTATGTCCATTCGATGGACTTTACAAGCTGAAAGTCTGTATCGAGAACCCAGACGGTCGCATCTGCGTAGTAGTAAAAACGATTCGTGTACTTGTCATATGCAAGCGCCCCACCGCTGCCGGGGGTCGGAGGCGCCAAAGAAATGTTCCTTGTAACCGTCAGAGTAGAAGGGTCAAGTTCAACGATCGGCGCTAGAGACGCATTCATCGGGCAAACATAAAGCTTGCCGTTGGCAAAAGTAGCCGCATTCACGTGGTAGAGATTCGTGAAGTCTTTCGTCAAACTTTCGCCAGTTGTGATGTTGAAGCGCATGAGTTTCTGCGCCGAATGCGAGGATGTTCTCATGCAGACATAAACATTATCTGCATCGTCAGTGCAATAACCCTGTAGGCCAAATCTACTGTTGGCACTCTCTCTAGGTATAGGGATGGTAAAAAGCATCCCCGGATTCAAAGTTTCGACGAACTTTCTAGTCTTCAAAGAATTAATGTCTAGGACATCAATATTCCGATTCGTTCTTACATCGCCAAAAGAAACAAAGCTACCAGTAACATCTCGACTAAGTACATAGGTTCCCGCGGGCACATACAGAGCTTCTCGACGATTAGCTTTATCTGAAGCGGCTTCGAAGGCAGCGGTGTCGTCGGTCACGCCGTCGCCCTTCGCGCCGAAATCCTTCACATTGACAACATCAGCGAACCGATCCTTGAGCATCCTCGGCTTCGTCGTGCCTTTCGCTACGACAGGGAGAATATCGCCAACGCCCGTCGGCGTTTCCACGATGTGAATGTCCTTGCCGCTCTTTTTGGCGAGAGCAACGCCGGAATGATAGTAAGTAGTCATGACTCTTATCTCCATTGGGCGTAGCAACTGCCGGTACTAAATTTGACGCCCGATGGTGCTACGACGCTCAGTCGCCCTGCCTGAGAATTTCGATTGCTTTCCGGAATATCCGTCCAACCGCTATTAGCGGTTTTCCAGCCGGATGAGGACGCATCAATCGTCACCGTCACACCGCCGTAGCTAACCTGCACGGAAGCCCCGCTGATAGGCGTTGTGACATTGATATTGGCGTTTAGCAAAACCTGATGCGTCCCGTCGTGGTTCGGCCTCGCAGGATCATCGGTAGTGATCGTTTGCGTAGCCCCGTTGGCAGTAACGGCTACCGAGTTGAAAACGGGGAAGAAAGACTTTGTGCGCCAGCAACCAGTCGTCACCGCATCAGAGCCTTCGCCAGTGAAATACTTGCCGGCCTTGCTGAGCCGCTTCACAATGCGGTATGTTCCGATTTTGAGCTCGGCCCCCTTAGCTACTTAGAAGGCGGGCTGATTCTCGCCGTTGTCGCTATAGGAACCGACGTAAAGATCGGCAATGCTGACGCGTCCGCCGCTTCCGCCGCCGATACGCATTACCGTCCCGCCGCAGTAAGTCACGCGCAACCGTTCGAAGGACATGTGCACACCGTCCGACTCAAATTGGAAAATCGCAGAAGTCCCCAGCGGTAGCCCCCAGTCGCTGGACGTTTGGGCGTACACCGTTCCGAAGTCAACATCCGCAATAACGTCGGAAGACTCAAGCGCCACGCACACGTTCACAAGATTGAACATGATGTTGTCGAAACGGCCGCAACGCGCGGACGTCACCTGACCGACATTATTCGCAATGCCACGGAAGGACATAGCCGTCTTCAAACGATAGAACTCAATGCCGTCTGCGTACGTCCCACTGCCGTGCCCAAGACGCCAACCGATCGTATGCGCGTGACGGTACTGCTTCACGTACTGATTATCGCCACGCCAATTCGGAGCAAAGTTGATACGGGTTAAGGACAACGTGTCCTTAATCGCGTCATGCTGTAGCCCAACTTCAAAAGCACCGATGCGACAATCGTCGATAACAATCTGCGTCCCGGTAGCACCCGTTGGGGTGTGAGACAACCAGATACCGTGGCTTGCGTTAACAATATCGATACGTTCGATGCGGTGGTAGTTCGCTTTCCCTTCAATGCAGAAGCCGTACTGCTTCGGAGCCCACCCTTCGACCGGTTCGGGCTGATTATGGAGAAAACGAACGTCGTGTATGCCCGCCCCATCTTCCGCGAGGATAAAGGCTGATCCGCTCCCAGTAGGCATAATCGTTGTCGTGTGAGCCGCCGCATCCTCCATTGATAGAGCAAACGCACGGCTTCCGTTTGCGGAGCCGCATATCGTTACGCCTTGCCCGACCACTATCGACTTAGACGTTACATAGGCGTGGCCTGTTGACGGAATGTATACTCGCCAGCCGCCTTTCTTTTTGGCGTAGTCCACTGCTGCCTGAATCGCCGCGGTGTCATCGTGTACACCGTCCCCTTTCGCGCCAAACACAGATACGTTAACCGGGTCTTTCAGCCAATCAAGAAGCGTCTTCCCGTTAACTAATCGATTGCCGATTTCTTCCCCAGCGTTGCCCGGATTGCCGTAGCCCTTGACCCAAAAGTACCCGTCATACGGGTATTTCTCCACGTCGTCGAGCGTGTCGACCACGTGTGGGATATCCCACGAGTAGATGAAGATGTTCTGCTTGATCTCTTCGCAGATTTCCGCGAACCGTTGAGCTTCCTCTGCGGATAGCTGAGCATTCTTTGCCGCGGACACGAGCTCATTATTAACATAGGCACAAAATAGTTGACAAGCGGCTACGGTTATGTTATAATTGA
>ERZ1673741.2473-NODE-2473-length-12942-cov-5.980057_pt1 | contig 12942 bp, 10 predicted proteins | sample MGYA00580209_ERZ1673741 | MGnify/ENA primary metagenome ERZ1673741 (study PRJEB41218, sample SAMN15661754) | gut metagenome | host: Homo sapiens | place: Canada: London | collected 2015-08-20/2019-03-30 | study: EMG produced TPA metagenomics assembly of... | reverse complement strand
GCGGTGAGGGCGAGACCCTGATCCTGAATGCCAACCATCCTCTGGTACAGTACATCACCGAGCACCAGGACGGCGAGAACGCAGAAATGATCTGCGAGCAGCTGTACGATCTGGCAAAGCTCCAGCATGCACCCTTGTCCGCCGATGCCATGACCAAGTTCGTGGCAAGAAGCAATGACATTATGATGCTGTTGACCAAATAAAAATGACGGATTAAAAACAAAGGGAATCACAATCTGGGAACGGTTTGTGGTTCCTTTTTTGGGCTATACGGCGGCTCGGGGACAGATGCAGACCGGTACCGGAATTAGTATTTAGTGAATGCATATCACCCGTCTGTTAATCAAGTAGATGTATGATGAAGACAAAACGGCTAGAAGTTAGTCTACTTAGTATATGGGAACATGCACATATTTTTCTGACTTTGCATATTCTGTAAGGAACATTTGTTGCCTGACCGGATCAAGACAGACAAAACGGCATAGGCAGAAAGGACCTCTGTCCATGGAAACTACTTATACAGGAACACTTCAGATCAGCGTTGTCTCCGCTCTGGGGATGACACCGATACCCGGCGCGACCGTCACTGTCTCCTATACCGGGGATCCGGATTCCCCGCTGGAGACGATGACTACTGACGAATCCGGGCAAACCCCTACGATAACACTGGATGCGCCGCCGAGAGAGCTTTCTTTATCTCCGGATATTACGGCACAGCCCTATTCGGAGTACAACATTCAGGTGACTGCAGAAGGCTTTGAACCGGTACTGGTATCTGGTTCCGAAATTCTGGCAGGCGAATTTTCCCTACAACCGATCCGCATGAATCCGCTGAATGTAACAGAGGAGGAAGAAAAAGTAGTAGTAATACCTGCACATACGCTTTTCGGAGAGTATCCTCCGAAGATTCCGGAAGAAGAAATCAAACCTATGAACGAGACCGGGGAGATCGTACTGAGCCGTGTGGTGATTCCGGAATATGTGATCGTACATGACGGTGTCCCGGAGGATCCCACTGCCCGGAATTACTGGGTGCGCTATAAGGATTACATTAAAAATGTGGCCTCCAGCGAGATTTATTCCACCTGGCCGGAGAGTGCAATTTATGCTAATATTCTGGTCATTCAATCATTTACGTTAAACCGTATATATACGGAGTGGTACAGGGGACGTGGATACGATTTTACGATAACTTCTTCTACGGCGTATGATCAAAAATGGATCTATGGCAGAAATGTGTTCGAAGAGATCGACTATCTGGTAGATTCCATTTTTACCAACTATTTGTCAAGGCCCGGTGTACGACAGCCCATTTTCACATCGTATTGTGACGGTAATCGGACTACCTGCCGGGGGCTGAGCCAGTGGGGCTCCAAGTCATTGGCGGATCAGGGATATTCCGCTATTGATATCATTCATTATTATTACGGCAATGATATGTATATCAATTCCGCAGATATTATTTCGGGAGTGCCTTCTTCCTGGCCGGGGTATGATCTGACTATCGGTTCTTCCGGGGAAAAAGTCCGTCAGCTGCAACAGCAGTTGAATCGGATCGCCAGAAATTATCCGGCGATTCCTACGTTGACACCCGACGGAATCTATGGCTCCGGTACTGCGGAGGCTGTCCGGACGTTCCAGAAGATATTTAATCTTCCTCAGACCGGAATCGTGGATTATCCTACATGGTTTGAAATCTCGGATATTTATGTGGGGGTGACACGTATTTCGGAGCCGGATGCGTAGTAAATGGGAAGTTACGCGAGCAATGAGCCGCGTAACTTCCCATTTACCATGTTGTAACAAGTGTAATTCCAACAATTTTCCCGGACAAGCATAAAATCCGCTTGACAGATAAAAATAAATAACGTATTATTGTATTAAATAAATAATACAGTAAAACAACAAGACAATGAGGGACCCGGGGAGGCATCGATAGAAACGATGCGTGACAGGTAATAAGAAACAGAAAATAAGAAACAAGAAAGGATGATAGGAATGGCGTGGGAATTGGATGCTGACAGACCCATATATGCGCAGCTGGTGGAGCGGATCCAGAAAGAGATCGTGTCCGGCAAATATCAGCCGGGAGAGAAGCTGCCGAGTGTCAGAGATCTTGCGGCCGTGGCGGCGGTGAACCCGAATACGATGCAGAAAGCTTTTGCGGAACTGGAGCGGAGCGGCCTGATCGTGACACAGCGCACCAGCGGCAGAACCGTGACGGAGGACACTGAGCTGATCGGGAATATCAGAGAACAGCTGGCAGCCGGGCATGTCCGGAATTTTATCAACAACATGCAGGAACTGGGATATCAGAGAGAGGAGATCCGGAATCTCTTCGATAAGGTACAGGCCTGACAGGGGTGCAAATTTATGATGAAAATAAAGAGAGGCGGAAATAGAAATGAATAATCTGGTAGAAATTGTAAATCTGACCAAGAAATATGGTGCCAATGTGGCTGTGAATAATCTGACCGTAAGTCTCCCCAAGGGGAAGATCATTGGCCTGTTGGGACCCAACGGCAGCGGTAAGACGACACTGATCAAAATGCTGAACGGTCTGCTGACACCGACGGAAGGCACTATTATGATCGACGGAAATTATGTAGGACCGGCGACCAAGAGCAAGGTAGCTTATCTGCCGGACCGCACGTATCTGACCATGAATCAGACGATCCGGGAGATTCTGGATTTCTTTCAGGACTTTTATACAGACTTTTCCAGGGAACGTGCGGAAGAGATGTTAAAGAGTCTGGGGATCGATCCTGCAGTGAAAATGCGGACATTGTCCAAAGGTACGAAGGAGAAGGTACAGTTGATCTTAGTGATGAGCAGGAATGCCAGCCTGTATATTTTGGATGAGCCGATTGCCGGTGTGGATCCGGCAGCGAGAGATTACATCCTGCGCACCATTATCAACAACTACAATCCGGAAGCAACGGTACTGATCTCTACCCATCTGATCGAGGATGTGGAACAGGTACTGGATGAAGTCATCTTCATGCGTTATGGTCAGCTGGTGTTATATACATCCGTTGACAATATCAGAGAAGAGAAGGGTAAGTCTGTAGATGCTTACTTCAGGGAGGTGTTCGCATGTTAGGAAAGTTAATGAAATATGAATGGAAAAATATCTGGAAAGCCGGTACACTGATGCTTCTGGGAATGCTTGTGGTCACCGTGATCGGCTGCGTGGTATTACGCATGCCGGGAGGACTGGTAACGGAGATTGCGGACGGCAATAACATAAATGCGACACAGAGCTGGTTTGTACTCTCTTCCTTTGTGGCAACACTGATCCTGTATGTGATCATGCTGCTGGCGTCCACCTGGGGAATGCTGATTTTTTTGGGCATCCGCTTTTACCGCAGTATGTATACGGATGAAGGCTATCTGTCCCACACCCTGCCGGTAACAGCTAACCAGCTGTTTTTAAGCAAGGTACTGGTCTCCGGTGTCTGGTATCTGTTCATTACGATAGGCATCGGTATCTCTGTGGTGGCACTGATCGTGTCTCTGATGACAGGACTTTTAAATATCGGTGAACTGAGTAGTGTACTGACACAATATAATGGGAATATCTGGGAATTTCTGGCAGATGCTTTTTATGAACTTGGCAGAACATACGAAGAAGAGATGGGAATCAATCTGCTGCATTATGGGATTACACTACTCTTAACCTATGTGGCAGGACCTTTCATTACTATGGTCACCCTGTTCGGAGCTCTGACGATCGGTCAGCTATCTTCCAAACACAAAGGGTTTATGGGAATTCTGACCTATGCGGGAGTGACGATTCTTTCTTCCATCATCGGAAGTACTGTACAGAGTGCCTTCATGTTTGGCACAAATGTCATGAGCAGCTCCGGCGGATTTTCGGTAACGACCAATATGGCCTATGACATTAACGTGATCACCAGCCTGCTCATTGCGGCCATCATGTACGGCGTATCTTATTACATCATGAACCGAAAATTAAACCTGGACTAACCGGGTCTACACCTTGCCCTCAACTGGTAAATTTGGTATAATAAATCCAAATGACAACAGGGAACGGGTGAAGGTGCATGCAGGAGATTATTGATAGAATTTTAGGAGGAAACTTCGATTATGAGAACGGTTCTTTGGAATTCTCCTGCGCTAAAATAGAGATTTCCCTGTCACAGGGGACAATATATGAGGGCTCTTTTCACATTCTTTCTGCGTCGGAAGGCTATGTAAAGGGATCCGTGATCTCGGACCATCTTCGGATGGAATGTATGACGGATCAGTTTACCGGCTCCGATGCAGAAATTTTTTACTGCTTCCACGGAGAAGATCTGGAGGAAGGGGATGTGATCAAGGGTTCTTTTTCCGTAGTCAGCAACAGAGGAGAATACAATCTTCCTTTTGTGGTGACGGTGGAGCATGGGATGTTGAATTCTTCCATCGGGGCTATCCGGAATCTGTTCCATTTTGCCAACCTGGCGAAGAACAACTGGAAGGAAGCTGTGCGGCTGTTCTATGATCCGGAATTTCTGCGGCTGTTCCAGGGGAACGATGCCCATTTCTATGACAGTTACCGGATCCTGTCCACTTATGAGGGCAACGAACAAAATGTGGAGGAATTCCTGATCTGTATCAACAAAAAGCAACAGCTGGAATTCCTGACGGAAGAGAAAGAACTGGTGAAAAAACTGCCTCGCAGCGCAGATAATTACGGCGTCACGGAGAATAATCTGACCATCGTGAGGAACGGCTGGGGATATACGAATCTCCAGATCGAGTGTGAGGGTGAATTTGTCTTTACGGAAAAGGAAAACATTACAGACGATGATTTTCTGGGAAACCGTTGCCGCCTGTCGGTCTACATCGACAGCAGCCTGTGCAGATCTGGCAAAAATTTCGGTAAAGTCTACATATATAATGCTTATACTTCACTGGAGATCCCGGTCATGGTACAGTTGGGAGACGGTGTAGTGGCCCGGCATGCGGATCACAGTCATATGCAGTGCATCACCCAGATCATGAAATATTATGAAGAATCGAGACTGAAAAAGATCGGTACGGGAACCTGGCTCGCGGAGACCGGCAAACTGGTGGAGCGCATGGTGACCATGGATGAGAAGGATGTGCCGGCGAGACTGTTCCAGGCACAGCTTCTGATCACAGAGGAACGCTACAATGAAGCCGGATGGATCCTGGATCACGCGGCGGACATGTTGGAAGCCCAGGGAGCTACCGTCGGAGAACAGTGGGCTTACTATCTGTATCTGACCACACTGATCCACAGGGATCCCCAGTATACACTGCAAATGGCGGAGCAGGTGGAACAGATCTACCGTTATGACAGGACCCGCTGGCGTGTGGCATGGCTGCTGTTGTATCTGTCGGAGGAATACAATCGTTCAACCTCCGGGAAATGGATGTTCTTAGAAAAACAGTACCAGTACGGCTGCACCAGTCCGGTGATCTACCTGGAAGCACTGGCCCTTTTGAACGGCAATCCGGCGCTGCTACGTAAATTGAACAGTTTTGAACTGCAGGTGTTGAACTTCGGTGTCCGTCAGGATGCGGTAAACGACAGCCTGATCGAACAGCTGTTGTATCTGTCCGGAAGAGTCAGAGAGTATTCTCCACTACTGGGCAGAATTTTACGAAGACTGTATGAGAAAAAGAAGGATGTGCGGATCCTGCAGGAGGTGTGCAGCCTTCTGATCAAGGGAAGTAAGACGGGACCGGATGCCTTCACGTGGTATCAGATGGGTGTGGAAAGCCATCTGAGGATCACGAATCTCTATGAATATTATATGGCATCGGTAGATCTGGATTCTGTGCTGGAGCTTCCGAAAGTGATTTTGATGTATTTTTCTTTCCAGAGCAATCTGGATTATGAACATAGTGCGTTCCTGTATGCGTATCTGTTAAAACACCGGAAAGATTATGAGGAACTGTACGAACATTACGAGCCGAGAATGGAGCGGTTCGTCATTGACCAGATCCAGAAGCAGCATATTAACAGACATCTGGCAATACTGTATCAGGAATTCCTGTCTCCGGCCATTGTAACGGAAGCTATGGCGAAGCCTCTGTCCCGTCTGTTGTTTGCCCATATGGTAAGAGTGGATGACAGCAGAATGCGTAAGGTGATCGTCAGCCAGCCGGGGAATCTGATACTGTCCGAGACGCCTCTGCAAAACGGCACGGCCTGGGTGGCAGTCTACGGGAATGATTATACCATTGCCTTTGAGGATGCATATGGTAACAGGTTCCTTAAAAATGTGGAATATACCCTGGAAAAACTGCTGGTACCGGGGAAATATCTCAGACTTCTGGAACATTATGTGCCGGATACGGCGGAACTGGATCTGTATTTCATGGAGAACGGCAGAACAGAAGAGACCATATCTTCCACAAAGCTGATGCGGATGGCAAGACTGGTGGAAAGCGATGCCGTGGAGCCGAAGCTGCGCAGTGAGATTGCGGTACAGCTGGTACAGGCCTATTTCGACGCGGATAATTTGCAGGCACTGGATGAATACCTGCAGGAGCTGCAGGGGGACGGCTTTACGGAGGAACAGCGGGAACTGATCCTGCGTTTTCTGGTGCTGCGGGGAAATTATGAGAAGGCATATGCCTGGATCGAAGCATATACCCCTTATTTTGTGGAGACCAAGATCCTGTTGCGGCTTACGGACGGTGTGATCACGCAGTCGGTCCATGAGGGAGAGGCAGTCCTGTATGCGGCGGCATTGACGGCGTTCCGTAAGGGAAAATACAACGGTGGAATTTTAGAGTATCTGGTGCGTTATGCCACCGGTACCACGAAGGAATTGCGTGACATCTGGAAAGCGGCAAGATCCTTTGAGATAGACTGCTACAGCTTAAGTGAAAAGATATTGCTGCAGATGCTGTTCTCCGGGGCATTTGTGGGAGAGCGGATGGATATTTTCCGTTATTATGTATCCCAGGGAGCCAGACAGGAGATCGAGGAAGCTGTGCTTGTACAGAGCTCTTATGATTATTTCTGCCGGGAGAAGATCACGGAGGAATATGTATTCCGGGAGATCCGTAACTGCTATCTGCGGGGAGAAGAGACCCAGCGGATCTGCAAGCTGGCTTATCTGAAATTCTATGCGGAGAATAAGGACAAGCTGGAGCGGGAAGATGAAACTCTGGTCCGGAATTTCCTGGAGGAAATGATGAAGGACCACATTCATCTGAACTTTTTCAGGGAATATCAGGACTGCCTGCCACAGCTGCAGGAGATGAAGGACAAGACTATCGTGGAGTATCACACAAGAGGCGGCGTCCGTGCAAGGATTCATTATGTGATGATGCATGAGAACGGGCAGGCGGAGGATTACCTGTCGGAATATATGCAGGAAGTATACAGCGGTGTATTTTTCAAGGAATTCGTACTGTTTTTCGGGGAGAATCTTCAATATTACATTATGGAAGAATCAGAGAACGAAGAACAGCTGACGGAGAGCGGAAGCCTGCAGAAGAGCGATATTATGAATGAAAGTCCGGACAGCAAATACGAGATCATCAATGATATGATGATCAGCATGACACTGCAGGACGATACGACACTGGATCATCTGATCGAGGAATATTACCGCAGGGAATATCTGGATCACAGATTGTTCACATTGCAGTAAAGATAAAAAAAGACAGCAGGAGAGGAGGCGGAAGAACATGCGACTGCCCGGAAGTGATAAAGTTATAGTGGGTTATGACCTGGGGAAGGATTATGCGCAGATCAGCTGCTATGTCACAGGCAAGGAAGAAGAGATCACCACATTGTCTTCCGTTGCAGGCTCACAGGTCTATACGATTCCCCTGGTCCTGAGCAAGAGACAGGGAGTCAACCAGTGGTTCTATGGAAGTGAAGCCCTCCGGCATGCGGAGGAAGAAGAGGGAATCCTGGTGGAGCATCTTCTGAAGCTGGCAAAAGATGGGGAACCGGTGCAGATCGATGGAACGACTCTGGATCCGGTGGCACTACTGACTCTTTTTCTCAAGCGTAGTCTGGGAATGCTGTCCCAGATGACTTCCACAGAGCGGATCGGGGCCCTGATGATCACCTGCGAGGAACTGGATGCAGGAATGCTGGAGGTGCTGACGCAGGCAGTGGAGGCATTACACCTGAAGACGGATGCTGTCTGTTTTCAGAGCCATCGGGAGAGCTTTTATTATTACAATCTGTATCAGCCGGAAAATCTGTGGAAGCAGGGGAGCGTGCTGTGCGAGTATAGGGACAGTTCCATCCAGACTTATTATATGGAATGCAACTGCCATACGACGCCGGTGGTAACGTACATCGAAGAGCGGGAATTCCCTTTTCCGGTGGAAAAATCGGATGAAAAGTTCCTGGAGATCGCCACACAGCTATGCGAGAACCGGATGGTGTCCTCGGTATATCTGATCGGGGAAGAGTTTTCTCAAGAATGGATGAAAGAATCGCTACGCTATCTGTGCCGTGGACGGAGAGTCTTTCAGGGGAACAACCTGTTCAGCAAGGGTGCCTGCTACAGCATGATGGAGCGACTGCATCCCAGTGAAAACGGACAAAATCATGTCTATCTGGGACAGGATAAATTGAAATCCAATATCGGTATGAAAGTGCGCAGACAGGGAGAGGAATCCTATCAGGCACTGTTAGACGCCGGAATCAACTGGTACGAGGCGCAGAATACCATGGAGTTTTACCTGCTGGAAGGAAGAGCGGTGGAGATCCTGATCACGTCCCTGACGGGAAAGGGCAGCCGGATCGCCAGAATCGTGCCGGAAGAATTGCAGGAAGGAATCACCAGACTGCGGATTCAGGTGGAGATGAAGGATGAAACACATCTGCAGGTGGAACTGGAGGATCTTGGTTTTGGCAGCTTCCGAACAGCTACGCATCATATCTGGAAGGAAGAAATAGAGTTGTAGATCTGCCCGGGGCAGAGAAAATGAGGATGAAAAATGAAGGCAAGTCTGTGTGTAGGAGAATATTGCGAGAATGCATATAATGTGGAAGGCCTGGATATCCGGGTCTATAGTATGGAAGAGTTGTGCTATTGCCTAAAGGAGAATGCATTCCTGTTAGACCTGTCCATCATGAACGATAAGCTGGTGGACTGGATCGGAGAAGAATGTAAAGTGTGGGAACTGGCAAAACAGCTCTACCCCATGGTACATAAGCAGGGATCCTTAAGTGTGTTCGTGGTGACGATCCTGCAATATGTGGGGATGTACGATCCGGAAGAAATCCTGCAGGTGGAGCAGGTACTGAAGCAGGGAGCCGGACTCAGCAATCTGGAGAAACGCAAGAGCCAGATCGACTATATGGTGGAAAAAAGAAAATATGCGGCAGCCATCCGTGGATATGATATGCTACTGGAGACTTGGAACCATCTGGAACAGGAAGGAAAGGAACTTCCGGCGGGAAAAGTCCGGGCGGCGATCCTGCACAATAAGGGTGTGGCGCTGACAGGGCTGATGTTTTATGACAAGGCGGCATATTACTTTAACGAAGCCTGGAAGACCGATCCGGACAGAGAACACCTGGATGCCTATCTGGCGGCAAAGAGAATGGAACTGACGGAGGATGCCTATGTGGCATTTGCAGCGCAGAATCCGGAAAATTATACGGAGTCCCTGGAACTGGAAAAGCGGATCGAGCAATTTGAACGGGAATGGGAACAGCAGCCGGAGTACCGACAGCTACGGCTGCGTGGTGACTGGCGGGTGAACGACAGGGTGAAATACGATGCGGAAAATGAGAGACTGACTCAGGCACTGAAAAACAGTTACCGGACAAGTGTCAGCGTATAGAGAAGACAGCAGGAGAGAATTATGGCGTGGTGGAACCGTTTATTTAAGAAAAAAGAACCGATACAGCAGGAAGAGGACTGGGAACAGCTGGTCTATACCCGCAACGGTGTGAATTTTGATGAGGAAGACCAGAGAAAACGCTACATTGTAAATTGCCTGGAGCAGATCTCAGAGGCTTCCAAGGAGATCGACCTCCTGACGGGAGAGTATACGCTGGTGACTTCTTATCTGACGGATACGGATGAGATTGAGGCACTGCCAGCAGAGCAGAGAGAAGAGGTCAACCGGGTGGCCGGCAAGCTGGCCGGGCTGGAACAGGAACGCAGCAGATACCGGGAAAAGAAGAACCGTATGCGGGATGCGGACTTCTATGCGATCCGCAAAAGAGAGAACGAGATTGAAGAAGGCATTCAGAAGATTCGGGACGGCGAGAAATACGGCAATCTGATAAGGCAGGATCTGCACAGACTGGACGGAGAACGACATGCCTACGAATACCGGAGAAATGAGCTGGAGAATCTGATGAACAACCAACGGGGCATGGCTGTCATTTTCCTTACGGCATTGATCGTCTGTGTGATCATGCTGGTGATCCTGCAGTATGCTTTTGAAATGGATGTCTATGTGGGACTTTTTCTGGCAGTAGGTGCAGGAGCTGTAGCCATCTCCTATGTCTGCATCCGGTACATGGATGCAGGACGGGAACTGCAGCGGGTGGAGAAGACCATCAACAAGATCATCCAGCTGCAGAATAAAGTCAAGATCCGCTATGTGAACAACTGTCAGCTGATGGAATATCTGTATCTGAAGTACAATACGGACAGTGCAGCAAAGCTGGAAAAACAGTGGAAAATGTATCAGGACGAAAAGGAAGAGCGGAAGCAGTTCGCAGAGGCGGAAGCTAAGATCGAGTACTACCAGAAGCAGCTGGTACAGCAGCTGGCCGGTTACCGTGTGCAGATGCCGGAGCGCTGGATCAGCCAGACAGCTGCGCTTTTGGACAAGCGGGAAATGGTGGAGATCCGTCACGAACTGATCCAGAGAAGACAGGTGCTCCGTAAACAGATGGACTACAATCAGGAAGTAGCGGAGAGTGCAAGAAACGAAGTAAAAGACATCGCAGCCACCTATCCGAAATATGCCCAGGAGATCCTGGCCATGGTGGAGCGGTACGACCGATAAAGAATTGACAAGACACCTCTCGTTGTGTTACTATGACACCGTGTTAGCAATTTACCTTGCTAAAGTATACGACGCGGCCAACAGTGAGTGGCAGAACGGGAGGATGCATTATGAAAAGAGTATTAGTGGCATTACTGGCAATCAGCATGGCAGCAGGTGTTCTTACCGGCTGTGGTTCTAAAGGATCTGAGAAAACATTTACCGTAGGTTTTGATGCGGAATTTCCCCCTTACGGATATCGTGATGACAGTGGAGAATATGTAGGCTTTGACCTGGATCTGGCAGCAGAAGTATGCAAGAGACAGGGCTGGGAGCTGGTAAAGCAGCCTATCGACTGGGATGCCAAGGATATGGAGCTTTCTTCCGGAGCCATTGACTGTATCTGGAACGGTTTCACCATGAACGGCAGAGAAGATGCCTACACCTGGACAGAGCCCTATATCGACAACAGTCAGGTATTCGTCGTAGCGTCTGCTTCCGGTGTACAGAACAAGGAAGAACTGGCAGGCAAGGTGGTAGCAGTACAGAAGGATTCCTCTGCGCTGGCTGCTCTGAACGATGAAGAAAATGCAGACAACATTGCACTGCGTGATTCCTTCTCCCAGCTGATCGAATATGCGGACTACAATACCGCTTTCATGGATCTGGAGCAGGGTGCGGTAGATGCCGTAGCCATTGATATCGGTGTGGCACAGTATCAGATTGCGCAGAGAGAAGAAGGAAAATTCGTTATGCTGCAGGGCGAGGACAACAAGCTGGCTGTAGAGCAGTATGCAGTAGGTTTCCTGAAGGGTAATGATGAACTGAGAGATACCGTACAGAAGACACTGGACGAAATGGCAGCGGATGGTACCTTCGCACAGATCGCTGAAAAATGGGGACTGACCGACAGCGTATGTCTCGGTAAATAATCAACTAAGGATAGTTAAGGAGTAGAATTCATGAGTTTGCTGACCATGAGTGCCCAACTGGCAGAGGGCTTTCTGATAACGGTGGAAATATTTGTACTGACCCTTTTGTTTTCCCTTCCTCTGGGGCTGATCGTAGCCTTCGGAAGAATGTCAGGATGTAAGGTGATCCGCATTATCTCCAAAATATACATATCCATCATGAGAGGAACCCCTCTGATGTTACAGATCATCGTGGTGTATTTTGCCCCCTTTTATGTATTCCGCATGCAGGTGGGAACGGGGTATCGTTTCCCGGCGGTGATACTGGCATTCGTGATCAATTATGCGGCATATTTTGCAGAGATCTACCGTGCGGGCATTGAGTCCATACCGGTGGGGCAGTATGAGGCTGCGGAGGTGCTGGGCTACAGCAAGGCACAGACTTTCGTGAAGATCATTCTGCCGCAGGTGGTGAAGCGGGTTCTCCCGCCAGTGACCAATGAGACCATTACGCTGGTCAAAGATACCTCCATGGCATTTACCATTTCCATTGCGGAAATGTTCACGGTGGCAAAGCAGATCGGAGCGGCACAGACCAGTGTGCTTCCCCTGTTGGCAGCAGGTGTGTTCTATTATATCTTCAATCTCGTGGTGGCTTCTTTCATGGAGTATCTGGAGAAGAAGACATCTTATTACAGATAGGAGCAGTGCGGAAATATGGTCCTTTTGGAAATGAATCATGTGAAAAAAAGTTTTGACGGCAACGGGGTGCTGAAGGATATATCCCTGAAGGTTAACGAAGGAGAAGTTGTCTCCATCATCGGCCCCTCCGGTTCCGGCAAATCCACATTGCTTCGCTGTGCAACGCTTCTGGAGAAAATGGACGGTGGTGAGCTGATCTATTTAGGGCAGACGGCAGCTTCGGAGAAAACGGATAAAAACGGCAGAATACAGTGCGAATATGCGTCCAAGGCAGAATTACATAAGATCCGGAAATGTTTCGGACTGGTGTTCCAGAATTTTAACCTTTTTCCCCATTATACGGTGATGAAAAATATCATCGATG
>ERZ1673741.2472-NODE-2472-length-12945-cov-12.517843_pt1 | contig 12945 bp, 10 predicted proteins | sample MGYA00580209_ERZ1673741 | MGnify/ENA primary metagenome ERZ1673741 (study PRJEB41218, sample SAMN15661754) | gut metagenome | host: Homo sapiens | place: Canada: London | collected 2015-08-20/2019-03-30 | study: EMG produced TPA metagenomics assembly of... | reverse complement strand
CTGAAAGACCTACTTCCAACAGGGTTTCGTGAGCTCTTTCGACGACTTTTAGGGTTCATCAGCATCGTCACGAACTTACGTTGGCAGTGCATCGCATCTCCCGTGACGATAGTCCCCTGCAAGTCAAGCAATTGCGCGAGCTTGAGGGCGGCAGGAATTTCATTGGACTTTTTGTCGATGAGCGCCTGGGCGAAGGCAATGCCGGCTTCCGTACTGTAGAAGCTCAGAAACTGATGTTGTTCTCCGCAGTCGTTCCTGGATGCACGAACCTTCTGGCCGTCCACGGCAACGATGTCTTTCTCTTGGTTCTTCTGATTGGGCTTGGGACGGAATGGAAACACCAGGCTCTGATAGATCGTTCCAAGCTCGGTCGGCTTAATGAGACGCAGCAGTCGATTGACCGTGCTGATAGAGGGAGCGGTTTTAGGAAGCTCCACTCCCCAACGTTTGCGGAAGAACTCAATGTGCTTCTCCCAGTAGTTGGCTGCGTTCTTCGGGGCAAAATCGCCGCCCATGGCGCAACACAGCAGGATTTCCATAGTCGGGCTCAGGTCGTAAAGGATTTTTCCTTCCTGGCGACCGTCTGTCAGCCCTTCCGTGGCTTGCGTAAAGGTGTCAGTCATTACAGCGTTGCCGACACGACGTTTGAAATTTCCTTTTTTGGACTTGACTGGTACGACCTCTCCGGTCGCAGGGTCAATGACGCCGACCTTCTGCTGAGTAACGTAGACGTTGAACTGACGCCTGGGGTCGTAGTACGTGACGCGACGAAAGACGCTGGTGACATTGGATGTCGGATCGGTACGTTGATAGCGATCCTCGACAAGAGCTTCTCGCTGTTCCTTAGTCAGGCTTTTCTTGATTCTAATTCCGTTTAAAATGAAGCTCATGTGCGCACCTTTTAGTGAATATCATATTGTACAATATCACTGAATTATAGTCAAGAGAAAGCCCCGTAAAAATCACGGGGTTAGTTCAAAAAGTCAGGGGTGGCCCAAGGCCTACACGAATCCGCCCTAGAAAGAAGCGTGCCGCATGCGAAATGTAAATAACCTTTTCGCAACACGCCCGTTCCGGCTGAACACTCCCGACGATAGAGCCGGTCCGGCGCTTCTCTTCCTCGCGATGCTTCCACCAGGCATCGCGTTCACGCCAATCAAGCAATCAAGGGGAAGCCATGGCCGGCTGCATACTCTCGCTCCTCGTGACCATATTTATGGTCCGCTACCTTCTCAAGCACTTCAAGCCTCAGTTCGTTCTCTTTGCGGCGGCCTGATTCTGCTCTTTGCCGCCATCATTCTCTCGAAGTTCGGGCTGATTGACGGCGCGCTGAAGCTCCTTCCCAACAAGGTCGCGTCCACGGGCTTCGAGCTCTTCGACCCCTTCAAGTGCATCACCGCCATCATGAGTTCGCGCGTTGCCGGACTCGGCCTCATCATGGCGGCAGCCGGTTATGCCAGGTACATGTCCCTGATCGGCGCCTCCGCCCGCATGGCGGACTACCTCTCGAAGCCGCTCTCCAGGCTCAATTCCCCGTATCTCGTGCTCGCCCTGAGCTACTTCGTCGTTCCGAAGGCCTCAGTCGCTCTGAAGCACAGGAGCGCATCCTTCTGGTCGGATGCAAGCGCAGACGTCTCAGCAGCCGACGCACTGCGGATACCTTAGACTTGAGCATCGTCCAGAAATCCCCCGGGTCTTTTGGGAAACACACATGGATGCTGCCTTTAATAGATATCTCCAGAGGGTTTAAATGACTGCTCCAACGGAAAAAACGCTCCCTCTCGGAACATCTGATTTTGCTGCGCTGAGAAACTCCAACGAGATCTATATCGACAAGACCGCTCTAATCTACGAGCTTGCTTCCGTCCGCAGCAAGATTTTCATTTCTCGGCCGCGGCGCTTCGGCAAATCGCTTCTCGTTTCAACCTTTGAATCGCTTTTTAAAAACGGCCTTCGGGATTTTTCGGGCCTTAAGATTGAAAAGCTCTGGAAGGACAAAACATATCCGGTCGTCAGACTGGACTTCTCCGACCTGAAGGATCTCCCATCCGCGGAAGAGTTCCAAAAGTCGCTTCGCAGCATGATTGCGACCGCCTTTGCCGCAATCGGCTTCCGGTACGACCCGGCAGACACCGTGAGCCTCTTTCTCGACCAGTTCAAGCTCTGGCTCTCCACTCTGGAAACCAACAGCTTTGTTCTGCTGATCGACGAATATGATGCGCCGCTCACCGCGCATCTCGAGAATTCCCGTCTGTTTAATGAGATCAGGACAGTCCTGAGCCGCTTTTACGCAGTTGTCAAGAGGTATGAAGGCTGCCTCCGGTTCTTCTTCATGACGGGCATCACAAAGTACAGTCAAACCAGCATCTTCTCCGAACTAAACAACTTCGACGACATTACTTTAAATCCGGCTTATGCAACGCTTCTCGGCTATACCGAAGAGGAAATCAAATCAGGATTTGCCGCGTACCTTCGGAATGCCGCGGAAAAGCTCGGCACCACTGAAAAACACGTGCTTCAAAACCTTCGGGACAACTACGACGGCTTCTCGTTTGAGCCTTCCGCTCAATCCCATGTGTTCTGCCCGTGGTCGGTCCTCAACTTCTTCAAGTATCCGCAGCAGGGCTTCAAAAACTACTGGTACGAAAGCGGCGGGCAGCCCTCGCGCCTACTCAAATACCTCGAGAAGCATCAGCTGGTTCAGCCTGAGTCCTTCGACGTTCCCGTCGCCATGACGCTCGACGAATTGGGCGCCGTCCGCCAGTACGACAAGCTTTCGGTCGAGGCGCTTCTCTTTCAGGCGGGCTACCTCACAATCAGAGAGCAGCTCAACGTCGCGGAAGTCGAGGTGGGATATCCGAATAAGGAAGTCGAGCTTTCCATGGCGCGGCTTTATGCGGACGAAATGCTCCGCGACATCAACCGACTCGATGCCGGCGTCTCCCGGCTCGCGAAGATGCTCGACCGGGAATGCCCGCAAACGGTCATTGCGCACTTCAACCAGGTCTTCAACGCCATCGACTATTCACGCTATCCGGTTGTCAATGAAGCCGCCTGCAGGAGCCACCTCCAGGTACTTCTGATGGGCGGCGCAATGGTGCCGGATGTGGAAAAGCATTCCGCACTCGGAAGAAGCGATCTCGAGGTGGAAACGCCTCATCGCCGCTGGGTGTTCGAACTCAAATTCTCCGCTGACGGCACAAATGCCGAAAAGCTACTCCGGAGCGCCGTCATGCAGATCCGAGACCGCCGTTACGGGGAAGCGCCTCACGGCAGAGAGCTCATTGCCGTTGCCATGGTCTTCAACGGCAGGGAAAGGCGGTTTGACCGGTGGGAGGTCGTTCCTGGAGCCGTGTCATAGCACGTCCCAGGCGCCGCAAAAAAGGACGGATCCCGGGGAATTACCCGAGCCATCCGTCCTTCCATTCATTCAAATGAACTCAGAGCCGCCCGATTACTTCGGATTGCGGTTCATTAGGCCTTCCTGAACCATGGCGGGGTTCGGGCGGGCAGCGGCAATCATGCGGAGCGTGTTTTTGTCCGTGTGATGGAATTTCTTTTCGACGCCCGGAATCACGAGGACCGTGTCTTCCTCGTAGGAGATGGAGCCGTCCTCATTGAAGGTGAACGTGATGTCCCAGGACTCGGTGCGGAAGTTCTTCTCAAGGAACGGGTTCGAAGCAATGCCGTTCATGGTCGAACCGCGTTCGGCGCGCAGATGAATCTGCTTGTCGCCGGGCTTTGCCTTCCCGACCGCCATCGCGACCTGAGCGCGCGGAATGGCGAGCGTCATGAAGACGGTTTCGGTCTCGGGCTCCCAGAGGAGATAGCCCACCTGATCGTGGAAGGCGTTGAGTTCGCCGGGCTTCGTGATCGCCACGTGGTAGCGAAGGCCGTAAAGGAGCTGCGGGCCGCTGTTCTGGGGGTCGAGCAGCTCATAGGTCTGCGTTTCAACGAAGGGTTCGGATTCCGTGCCTTCGGCGACCGGATGCGTATCAACGCCGTCAGCACCGTACCAGGTGCCGGCAAGAGGCGCGAGGGGGCCGAGGTTGGCAAGCGTATCCGGGCTTGCGGGGGTCTCGGTGTAAATATCTTCGTGATGCATGTTCTTATCCTGATAATGGAATGCAGCAGCTTCGTCCTCAGTACTTGAGCTGGAATCGATGCTGCAGCTCCTTCGCATTATGAGCTCCGAGCTTGCGCATTGCATTGGCGCGGAAGAATTCAATTGTGCGCTTCGAGACGCCGAGCCGTTCGGCAATCTGCCTGTTGGTAAGGCCTTCGCAGACCAAACGCACCACCTGCTCCTCCCGATCGCTTAAAGGATCTGTTGCAATTTTTGCTTCTGCGTGCGAAGCGCCGAAAACCGGAGCATCCTTGAGCGCATGCTCAATCGTCGCGAGAAGCTTCTCGGACCCCACGGGCTTCGGGATGAAGCTCACCGCGCCCTTCTGCATCAGGTCGACCGCAAGGTCGATCGAGCCGTGCGCGGAAAGAAAGATGATGGGAATCTTCTGCCCGGCCCGGATGAGCGCTTCCTGAAGTTCAGGACCGCTCATGCCGCCCATTTTGACGTCAAGAAGGAGCACCCCATACCTCGATGGATCATCCTTTTCGAGATAGCTTTCCGCGCTCTGATAAACGACGGTCTCGTAGCCTTCGCCCTCAAGCACGAAGGAAATCGCCTCGCAGAGCGCTTCGTCGTCGTCGACGATGCGGATGAGCGGTTCTTCAGACTTCGTCATGCGCGGTTCTCCTTTTCCTTCTCTTCTTTCGTCGTTTCCTTCTCATTCCCGGAATCCGGGGAGGCCGTCGGCAGGATGATATCCGCTGCGAGCCCGTCCCCTGCGGCTCCCCCGCCGGAGCGGAAGACGAGCTCTCCCTGGTGGCGTTCCACGAGGTGCTTCACGATTGAGAGACCGAGGCCGAGGCCTTCGGGCTTCTCGCTTGAAATGGGAGATGCGAGCGCGCGGATTTTCTCTTCGGAGAGCTTCGGGCCGTTGTCGGAAACCTCAAAGCGCACCTTATTTCCAACGCAGCTTACTTCGAGGACGACCCGGGGGCTCTCGACGCCGCGAACCGCTTCCACGGCATTGCGGATGAGATTCACGACGGCAAGCTCGAGCTCAAGGACGCTCCCGCGCACTTCCGAATGCCGCGCCTCCCGGGAAATGATCACCTCGGTTTTTGCCTCGAGCTTCGGATACGTCTCCCGAATATGCTGGACGAGATCCGCTACCCGGATCCGCTGGAAAACGGGCTCGCGCTGATGCGCATAGTCCCGCACGCGGTCGACGATCGCCCCTGCGCGCTCGGCCTGTCCGGCAATTCTCCCGGCGATTTTGAGAACGCTCTCGTTCGTGGCGGTTCCGGCCTTAGCCCTCCGCTCGAGCCCCTCGGCAAAGAGGCGGATGGCAGAGAGCGGCTGATGCACCTCGTGCGCAATAAGGCTTGAGAGCTGCCCAACGGCGCCGGCGCGCTGCAGCATTGCAATCCTCTGGCTCTGCTCGACTTCGCGGACGTGCACTTCCTCGAGCTCGCGCTCTCTCCTTGCCACAAGGACCCTGAGCCACCAGCCGTGATAGGCGAGCCCCGCAACCGCGAGAAGGAGAATGAGGAGATAGGGCCAGAAGGCATGGACGAAGCGGCTCATCGTCCAGTCCCTGAGATACGCATAGGGACCGATTCTCAGGTCCTCGAGGAGCTTGTCGACCGCATGAAAGTCCGTTGCGACCGACCATTCGCGGCCGCTCTCCGTCGCGGGCATGGTGAGGAGCGCAACGAGGAGTTTTCGCGAGAGCTCTGGCGTCACGGTAGGCATGACGGACAGGCTGTGGGCCGGATAGAGCCTCGTGCTCGCAACGCAGGAAACCGCGCTCGTGTCGACGCCCTTCGGGGGCGCGAGGACGCGGAGCTTTCCCGTCACATCCGGATGCTTGCGGCTTAATTCCTCAAAGGCGCAGAGCCTCAGAAACCCGACGTCCGTCGTCCCGGAGGCAACGGACCGGGCAACCGACTCCATCGAGTCGCTGCGGTTGAAGAACTGCGTGCGGCCGAAAAACTTGTCGGGATTCCGACCGAGGGCCGCAACCTCTCCCATCGCGATCTGATAGCCCGAAAAGCCCCAGGCCATGTTGGCCGAAAGCCTCACGCCCTCGAGTTCGGCGAGCGTTCTTGAATCTCCCCTGCGGAGAATGATCGCCGTGCCTTCATTGTGGTTGGGATCCCTCAGGCCCGGCGCCACGGATGTCGCAAGGGGCCTCGCGCCGAAGGGGGCAAAGCGCCTTGCCGCTCCGGAGCTGCTCACGAAGACGTCGACCTCGCCCGCCTTCACAGCCTTCTCGAGATCGGCAACCGTGTAGTCCGTCACCGTCACGTTCTCAATCCCGAAGGTATCAAAGAGCGTCGTGAGGGTTGCCGCATCAAATTCATCCCGCTGCTCGGGGAGAGCAAAGGCGCCGACGCCCACGCGGATCTGCTTTTGTGCCGGAGCCTCAGGAGCAGCGCCTCCCTCAGCATTGGAAATACCGGGGAGAAGGAGGAGGAAAAAGCCTGCCAAAAAGAGAGAAGAAATGGCCTTATTCATGAAAAAAATGCTGGAGGATCAATGTAATGGAGTCTATAGAACGTCTTTCGGGAAACCCTGGAGAAGCTTTAAGGCTCGCTTCAGAAAAGTCCTTTTTCTTGTCCTGAAGCAACCATACTTATCGGTGGGGCACACCTATACTTCCGGCTGACTCCAAAGGGACTATCTGAAGTCCTTTCAGCATTCATATACAACAAAAAAACAGGAGAAGCATGATGTCGAGCACGGATATGACCCGCCGCGGCCTCTTGAAGACTTCCATTTTCGGCGCAGCCGCTGCCGGCGCAGCCGCTGCCGGCGCCGCCGGCATTGCCGGCGCTGTCGAAGCCAAGACCGCAGGCAAGGCGAAGGCCCCGGTCTATGATGCCATCATTGTTGGCGCCGGTCCTGCCGGCCTGATCGCCGCTATTACGGCGCACGATCTCGGCGCCAAGGTGGTGCTTTTTGAAAAGCGCGACCGTCCGGACGGCAACGCCATCTTCGCCCTCGGCTCCATCTGCGGCTGGGGCACGCGGCACCAGAAGGAACAGGGCATCGAGGATACGGCCGACGCCTTCTACGCCATGATGATGGACATCTCCAAGCAGATGGGCGACAAGTCCTTGAACCGCACCTACACGGACAACATTTCCGAAGGCATCGACTGGCTTGAAAAGGATATCGGCGTCAAGTTCGGCAAGATCCGTCCGATGCCCTATCCGCGTCTCGGCCGCACCTGCCGCGTCTTGGGCGACGGCATCACGGGCGGCGCCCGCCTCGTGCAGTACCTCCTTGCCGCCGCGAAGAAGCGCGGCATCGAAATCCGCTACGAGCACAAGGTGATCGAGCTCCTTCACGACGACCACTTCCGCGTGACGGGCGTGAAGACCCTCTCGGACGAAGGCCAGAAGGAATGGCTCTCGAAGGGCGGCGTCTGCCTCACGACGGGCGGCTTCTCCGCAAACCCTGAAATGGTCGACCGCTACATCGGCGGCTGGGCCACCCGCATGGTGCTGCGCGGCTCGAAGTCGACCACCGGCGAAAACGTTTCCCTCACGCTTCCGCTCTATGCGAAGTTCGTGAACATGGACCAGTTCCACTGCGGCCCGATCATCGGCGTCACGCACGTGAACCCCGCCGACGTGCTCAATTCCGGCTACGGCGTTCAGGTCAACACCTCCGGCAAGCGCTTCATGGACGAGAACAACACCTACGTGGTGAAGGCCCGCACGACGGCGCTCCAGACGCTCGACAACCAGGCCTGGGTGATCGTCGACAGCACCTGCCCGGTGCTTGAGAAGGTGATCGCCAAGTTCGACCGCCTCAACAGCCCCTACGGCAAGGCCGATACGCTCGAAGCCCTCTGCAAGCAGGTGAACCTCCCCGAGAAGAACGTTCTCAAGGAAGTGAAGGCCTACAACGACGCGCTCGCCGCCGGCAAGCTCGACGAAATGACGCCTCCCTGCACCTACAAGAACCCGCACCCCGTTGCGAAGGCCCCGTTCTACGCTGTTCCCTTCCAGGGCGGCATGACGGCCACCTTCGGTGGCCCGCTCATCAACACCAAGGCTGAGATTCAGAGCCTTGACGGCGGCAGCATCCCCGGCCTCTACGCCGCGGGCAATGCCGCGGGCGGCATCTTCTACTTCAACTATGCGGGCGGCGCGCAGTTGGGAGCCGCTACGGTCTTCGGCCGCATTGCAGCCCGCGAAATGGCTGCCCGCGCCAAGAAGGCGAAGATCTGAATCACGGGGAGAAATTCAAAATGACCAAGAATACCTTTATCGCTCTTGCCGCCGCGCTTTGCTTCGGCACCGCTTTTTCCTCGTCGGCGCTTGCTTCCGACTACACGGCTGACTTCCATCTTGCCCACGGCCAGAAGTGCGAGACCTGCCACAAGACCGCGCCGACCGAAGGCGCAAAGGTGAAGAAGGACGTCTGCAAGCAGTGCCACAGCTATGAGGCGCTCGCTAAGCAGACCGCCAAGGACGAACCCAATCCGCACTACTCGCACCTGGGCGACGTCAACTGTACGGACTGCCACAAGGGCCACCAGAAGTCCGAACTCATGTGCAACCAGTGCCATCAGTTCTCGCTTCAGGTTCCGCACAGCAAGTAATCGCGGAACGCTCCTTCAGGCTCCCGGGGAAGACTCCCGGGCCTGAAGAGCGGCAGCACTTCCGAAAGACCTCAGACCGCACGACAATGCGGCTTGAGGTCTTTTTTATTGCCTTTTGTCCACACGCTTCTGAAAGCCCGGGCTCTCAACCCGCAGCAGATTCACCGCGCCTCCAATCGCTGCCGATCGGAGGCCCGCTGGATCAAGTACCAAGAAGCCCGGCATGTTTTCCCGACGTATGATCGTTGCTGCTGCGCTCGCCGGCGCAGGCACCCCATACGAAATGCATGGATCAGAGAACGAGATGCTGCCGTGCCTAACGAATCAACCGCCCGATGCGGCGCAAGGCCGGCGAGCTTACGCTCGATCAGGCCCATGAAGTGATAGAGGCCGCCGAACACGCCGTCCTTGCAACCTGCGATGCAGAAGGCTTTCCCTATGCCGTCCCGGGTTCCCCGGTCATGGTCGGCGACGCGATCTACTTTCACTTGACCGGTCTGCCCGGAGGCCGCAAGGCCGACAACATGCTGATGAACCCGAACGCCTCTCTCTGCTTCATCGCCCAAGGCCACGACGCTGCCGCAATGGTATTCGGTCGACTTTGCCTCTGCGGTCGTCACAGGGAAGGCCCATCCGGTCACGGATGAAAAGGAGTGGCGCGAGGCTTTTGAAGCGATCCTCAGGCGCCATGATCTGGAAGGTTGAGATCGAGAAAATCACCGGGAAGGCGCGCGGCGCGGCGAAATGGGAAAAAGGAAAAAGCATCAGCGAAGTGCAGGACATGGGACCTTCTGCATGGCTTAAGGACGTGCCGCTTTAACCGAGCCTTCATCCATGGCGTTCGGGCGACCGGGAGAAGATCCCTCAGCCTGAAGACTGAAAAGCACTCGCGAAAGGTCTTTTTTTGTTGAGAATAATTCTCAACTTTTCGAGATCGATCAAACATACCTATCGGCGATTTTCTCATAAATTTTTTCATATATTTCAAAGATCTTTCATTTCTTAAAGCCACCAAAAGGAGAAAACATGCCTGATCTCAACCGCCGCTCCGCCATCCGCACCGGCATCTTCGGCGCTGTTGCCGCCACCGCCGCCGGCACGCTTTCCGCGAAGGAAGCCGCTCCCGGATCGAACGAATACAAGAAGCTTCAGTTTGATCTCGTCGTCATCGGCGCCGGATGCGCAGGCATGACCGCCGCGCTCGAAGCGGCCGACCTCGGCGCCAAAGTGGCGCTTCTTGAAAAGATGAACATGCCTTTCGGCAATACCATCTACGCGGGCGGCCACTTCAATGCCACGAACACCTTCGTGCAGAAGGAAAACGGCCTCACCGACACGATCGACGAGTTCTACAAGGACATGATGACGGTCTCGCAGGGCCGCGGCGATCCGGCGCTCACGCGCATCTACTGCGAAAAGAGCGCCGACTGCATCGAATGGCTCTCAAAGCGCTGCGGCATCAAATGGAAGAAAATGGTGAAGGAAGTGTGGCCCGCCACCGTTCGCGGCCACGTCGTCGACGGTCCGCAGAAGCCGGGCGGCGCGCAGCTCACTTCCCAGATGCTCGCGGAAGTGAAGAAGCACCCGAACATCACTTTCATGACGAATACGAAGGTGATCGAGCTCAAGAAGTCCGCGACGCTTCGCTGCACGGGCGCCATTGCCGTTTCAAAGACCGAAGGCGCCCTCGACATTGATTCGAAGTGCGGCGTCGTGGTCGCGACCGGGGGCTTCCACGCCAACAAGGAAATGATCTGCAAGTACATGGGCGGCGGCGTTGCCAGGATGCCGCTCCGCGGGTCGGCCTTCATGATGGGCGAAAACATCACGCTCACGAAGCCCTTCTTCCCGAACCTCGTCAACATGGACCAGTTCCACGGCGGCCCGATCGGCGTCAATCAGGCGAATCCCTCCACCATGGTGAACTACGGCGTCATCGTGAACAAGAGCGCCCAGCGCATCATTGACGAAGAAAAGACCTACGTTGCCGTCGCGAAGGAGCTGCCGCTTCTCACGAAGGACAACTGGGCCTTCATCATTATTGACAGCCAGGTGAAGGACATCGACACGGTCGCTACCCGCATCGCCCGCTACGAGAAGGCGAAGGCCCCGATTGCCAGGGGCAGCACCATCGTCGAGCTTGCGCGCTCGATGGGCGTCAATGAAAAAACGCTCGAGAAGACCATCGCCGACTACAACGCGGCCGTGAAGGCCGGGAAGGCCGATCAGCTCACGCCCCCCAACACGCTCGAAAAGCCCCGATTCATCGAAAAGGGCCCCTTCATGGCGTTTGCCTTCCAGGGCGGCATGACGGCCACCTTCGGCGGCCCGAAGATCGGCAAAAACGGCGAGGTTCTGAACGGCGAAAATCAGCCGGTTCCGGGGCTCTTCGCCTGCGGCAATGCGATCGGCGGGCTCTTCTACTACGACTACATCGTGGGCTCGCAGCTCACCGCTGCCGTGATCTGGGGCCTGCTCTCCGCGAAGGAAGCCGTGAAGGCCCTCAAGGCCTGATTTTCCTTTAAACCCCTTTGCCCGGAGGCGCTCAAATACGAACGCCTCCCTTTCTCTCCTTCAAAAGGCGCCGGAGCTCCAGGCTTCCGCGCCTTCCTTTTTGTTCGGCATCCTGAACCGATGAAAGTTCTGGGCGCCTCTCCGCTGAAAGTCTTCCCGCGAACATGGGATAACCCGCATAGTCGCGTTAAAATCCCTGACTTTCCGAACAACGGCTCGCGAAGCCCGAGACTCTTTTTTCCTTCCATCCCATGTCCGTACCTTTCCGCACGCTTCCGCTCGTACTCGCCGTCAGCGCACTTCTGAGTGCCGGCACTGCGGCGGCGGCCGACTCCCTTACCTTCGAAGCCGCCCGCGCGCGCTTTCATGAGCGCGCCGACATCTTCCGCGCAGACGCCGCGGAAGTCGAGCGCGCGCGCCATGCGTCCGAAAGCGCCAAATCGCTCTCGGGTCCCAAGGTGGACATTACGGCAATGCAGGTCGAAGGAAGGAAGGACCTTGATCTCAATCTCGATATTCCGGCGAGCGTGCAGCAGCTCGGGAGCGCCCTCTCGCAAGGAAAGCTTTCGATTCCGAGCTCCATGCGCTTTGCGAACGAGCTTGACCTTTCGGGCCCGCGCGCAATGATTTCAGCCACATGGCCCCTCTATACGGGCGGCGCCATCACGGCGCAGCAGAACCTCCTCGAACACAAGGTCCGCGAGGCTTCGGCCGCGCAGAGCGCCCGGCTTGAGGAAAAGGATGCCGACCTCGCGATGCGCTACTGGGGCGTGCAACTCGCGCGCTCGGTGGAGGAGCTCCGCCGCGAGCGCCTTAAGGACGAGGAGGAGCAGGTTCACCGCGCCATGCGATTTGAGAAGAAAGGCCTCATTTCCCGGATCGAGCGCATGTCGGTTGAGGTGTCGCGCGATGCGGCCCGGCGCGAGCTCGTGTCTGCGGGCACAAGCGCCCGGGTTGCGGAAGCCGAACTCATGAGCGCGCTTCGCGAAAAGGAGCTCCCCGCTCTTGCAACGCCGCTCTTCATTCTCACGGGCGACCTCGGGACGCTCTCCGAATGGCAGTCGCGCGCGAGGATCAATTCCCCCGTGCTCTCGAGGATCGACGCGCAGGTGAGTCAGGCCGGAGAAGGCGTGCGGGCCGCTGAAAGCGCCTTTCATCCGCAGGTCTTCGCCTTCGGCATGAAGAACCTCGTGAAGCACTACCTCACCCCGGTCGAACCCGACTGGATGGTGGGGCTCGGAATCAAATTCACGCTCTGGGACAACCGCGACCGCTTCTCGTCGCTTGCCGCCTCGCACGCGCAGGAAGAAAAGGCGCGCGCTGCGAAGGCCGAAGCCGATAACGCGCTCGCGAGCGCCGTTGAAACCGCGTTCCTGCGCACCACGCAGGCCCGCGAGGAATATCTTCTCACGGCTTCGACCGTCGCGCTCGCGAAGGAAAACCTCCGGCTTCGGGAGGCGAGCTTTGCCGAGGGGCTCTCGACAGCGCTCGACGTCCGCGAGGCCCGCACGCAAATGACGGGCGCGCAGATTGCCGAGCGCGCCGCCGCCTACAAATTCGTTGTCTCCTGGGCCATGCTCCACGGCGCCGCGGGCGTCATGCCGGACTTTGTCGCGACGCTCTCCCGGCCGGATCTGAAGCGCGTTGAATAACGCTTCTTCCGCCCTCAGAAGCCTCCGAAATCCTTCTTTTTTCGGTTCTTCGGAAATTAGCGGGCAACCTCTACTAAAGAAGTAGAAACTTTCAA
>ERZ1673741.2464-NODE-2464-length-12972-cov-85.589301_pt1 | contig 12972 bp, 9 predicted proteins | sample MGYA00580209_ERZ1673741 | MGnify/ENA primary metagenome ERZ1673741 (study PRJEB41218, sample SAMN15661754) | gut metagenome | host: Homo sapiens | place: Canada: London | collected 2015-08-20/2019-03-30 | study: EMG produced TPA metagenomics assembly of... | reverse complement strand
ACTCAGCGGTTCCAATCAGCAAGCTATAGTAAGGCGTCCCCATAGCAAGCTATCCCCAGGCGGTCCCATCCCGCACAACCATGGCAAAGACCGCTTTGATGTGATTTGATAGCCAACCTGCCAGGTATCAAACTGAGATACAAGAAGGAAGCATTAGAGTTTCTGGAAGAAAATCTAAGATTTGATATGGGCAGATTCTACCAGCTCAATCCCAAGATATTCGAAGATTATGCAAATATAGGAAAAAAGGCAACATCCATACGCACAATATTAAAACTCTTACAACATATCAAACAGGTAAAAGCAGATGTGATGCCGTTTATAAAGAATCCAAAAGATATGACTATCTGGTCCAACGAATACTTTCTGCAATTGGCAAAAATGATAAACATAGAATAGCTAAGGTATCTTCCATTCCTATCTCATGGGGACAGTTTCACTTTTGAAAACGGACATTAAAGGGGATAGGATTCCTTATTTTATGAGAGAAAAGAGAGTTCATTTGCAACAACCGTTTCCCTTATATAATAAGGTGTAAGCTCAGGAGTACAATCGGGAAAGGAAGAGGTAAACAGGCTTCAGCGGAAGAAAGACACTCCTCTCCAACTACGTCTTCAAAAAGTTTAAGAAATGCAAAAAAGCCCCTTTTGGGACATTTTTCACTAAAAAATGCTTTTTTTTTCGACTTTTGATCTAAATCAAGGCAAAATGAACCAATTTGAACCAATTCAGTTTCATTTATTTTATATATCTTTGCACCCAAATACGAGTTAGTTATCAACGTAAATTGATATTCTTAACGATTGCATAAAGTAAATGAAATTATTCTTATAGGGGATATGACAATACTACTTATCATATTAATAGGAATCGGAGCATTTGTACTTCTCGGCATTCTAGGCTGGGGAATACAGCTTTTGGGATTTCTCGGAGGACTCTTAGGTGAAGGCATTACTGGATGTATAGGATGCTTCATCAAGTTCTTCTGGGTGATTCTGCTAATCGCTATATTTATTGCGCTGATACAATAACCAGTTCATTTAATATTAAAAACAATAACCATTATGACATATTGCAAGAAATGCGGCGCAACGCTGCAACCAGGAATGAAATTCTGTACGAAGTGTGGACAACCTATTGACTTGCAACCACAGGCTCCAACCCAGCCACAAGAAGTTAGCAAGCCTCAACGTCCTCAACCATTGAAAGCTATGGCTCCTCAGCAGCCTATGAAGCCTCAACCTATGAGACCTCAAGCACCGGGTATGCCCCCAAAACCGATGCAGCCTCAGCGCCCAGTAATGCCTCAGGCTCCACAGTCTCCACAAGCCCCTCAGACTCTACAAGCCAGCAAGGGTATGTTCACCAATGCCGTTCGCTCTGTAGCAAACGCCATGACTGGTGGTGCGCTCAATCGCCAGATTGCAGAAGAACAGAGAAGAGCCGTTAACCAGCAAGCTACTGAAAGCCAGTCGGAAATCCGTGATGTCAGAAATGCGCAGCAGCAGGCTGAACAGGCACAGATTGCAGCCGAAAGAGAAGCTGAACGTAGCCGCGACCGCCGCAGTATGGAAGCTGTGGATGGTGTTGACGTGGTAAGAGGCAGAACCATCTGGAATATCCAACCAGGAGAAATCGCTCGCAAGATTAGCGAACGGGAACTCGACGAAATAGAAAAGTTGAAAGGCATCATCGTTCAGGAAGGTTGCACCGCCATCATTTTTGCCAATGGTGAGCTGGTTTCAACCCTCTCAGCAGGTGCATACCTCTTTTATAAGTCTGTAGAAGAAGAGCAGGCTGCTATCAAGAATGCGATAGAAAAGGCTGAGAAAGATATGGCTGAAGCCGAAAAGCGTGAACGAGACCGCAAGCGCCAGGCTGAGCCTACCTTCCGCCAGCTCGGTATCGTAGGAGAAGTAGGCCGTGGCTTCAACTGGCTCGGTCGCATCATCTTCGGCGAAAAGAAAGGTGAGCAGAAAGAAAAAGCCAAGAAGCGCCAACTGGATTATGCCCGCATCTTAGCCCGCATCACCCAGGCTCTTATCCTGTCGGTCTATATCGTCAGCAACCGTTTCATCACCCTCACTTTCGGTGGAGCGATGAATGAGAATGGCGAACTTGCCTTCCAGCCATACAACATTCCGATGGACATCCATGATGTACAGATTGGAGTATCTCTCCAGATGAGCATCAGCGATATTCATACCTTCGCCACCAATTACCTTACCGACCGCAACAGCGTAACAACTAGAGAATTACAGCAGTTGCTCAATGGTACCGTAGAAACCCTGTTGCGCCAGGAACTCCGCAACCAGAACTACGAGTCTGCCGGACTGGCTGCAGAAACAGTAAATGTACTGAAAGAGAAGATCCGCCAGGCCATCAACCAGCAGGTATTCGGCATAGAATGCACTCAGATTCTGAATATCACCGACAGCAACCAGGACTTTGAGCGTTTCCGTCAGGTAGAACGCCAGCTCTATAACACAGAGAAGGAACTCGACTTCATGCACCGCACCGGAGAATTCCGAAACCGAATGGAAGTTGAGGCCAACTCCCAGCAGATTTCTTCAGCACAAAATGCCGAGGATTTGCGCCATGCCCTCCAGGGTATCAACAAAGACCAGTTGCTCCACGATGATGAGTTGGAGGAATTCGTCCAGATGCTCGAAAGTCAGAAGCGCATCCACCAGGCTAAGACCCAGGAAGAGGAGTTCGAAGCCCTGGAAGACCTCCGCAAGAACCGTCTGGTCAAGCAGGAGGAAATGGAAGTGCTCGAAGATGAACTTGCACACAAGAAGATTCCTCGTGAGGAAATCACGGAAATCATGCGCATCCAGAGCCAGCAGAACATCGACACAGCCCGTCTCAAGGCAGAATGGGCACTCGATGATTCCCGTACCGACCACGACTGGGAACGTGAAGATCTGGAACGCCGCCGTAACTGGGGCATCGAAGATGAAGAACGTGAACGCCAGTGGATACTGGAAGAAAAGGAATACAACCGCGACTTCAACCGCAAGGCGAAGGAAGATGATTACGACTTCCAGCAGATGATGCGTCAACGCGAACTGGATAAGGAAGACCACCTCCTGGCACGCAACGAGAAACTGGAAGACGACCGCCTTGCCTATGAGCGCAACCGCCAGGAAAAGATGGACGATGACCAGTTGGAAGCCAACCGCCACCAGCGCCAGATGGACAAGCTGCAGCAGATGGCACAGATGCAGGCACAGCTCGACCAGCAGAAATATCAGCACGAAGAGAACGTAGCCACCATTCAGAGTAATGAGCAGATGAATCGTGACAACCATTTCGCCAATATGACCGCCGAACAGATTCGTGCCGCACAACTCTCCCACCTCACCGGAGATGCACAGGTAGCTATGGCAAACGCTTATGGCGGCGAGAAGGAAGCCGAAAATCTGCGACAGACTGCAGCAGAAAAAGAAACGATGATGCAGCAGATGCTACAGATGCAACAGCAGAACAGCAATGCTCAGATGGAAGCCATGATGAAGATGGCCGGCATGATAAAAGATACAGCCACCGGCATCAGCGGCGCCCAGCAAAGCCAGCAGCAACAGCGCATCAATCAGTTGGAAGAGGAAAACCGACGCCAGCAGGAGCGAGTAGATCATACCCAGGATGTGGCTATGAACAACATCTCGCAGGTAAGCACTGCTGCCGCCAACAATCTGAACGCCTTCAATGGCGGACTCAGTGGAAATACAGCAGGAAGCCAAGCCGCTCCACAACAGGTGGCTCCTCAGCAGGAATTGATAGAATGCCAGTGCTACAACTGTGGACACACCATCCACATTGCACCAGGCACACCAAACTGTCCAGACTGTGGCGCACCTTTCCAATGGTAAGCCCTTTCCAGAAAATGCAACAAGAAGTCTAAACATATAAAGTAATCAGACTATGAGCGATATTAAACTTGATGGTGATGCGGCTGTGGTAGGCGGAATCCATTCCGACTCCCACAATACGCAAAACAACTATAACACCTCAACAACAACCCATACCACCAACAACAGTACGGTTAACAACCAGACTGTATATGAGGCACAGAAGACTCAGACTGAGATCTATCAGCAGAATGAGACTCTCTTTCTGCAGGCTGTGCAGGAACGACTGGTGGATGGCAAGTTGGATAATCAGAAGTTGGCAGAGCTCAACCAGTTGAGCATCCAATGGCATATTGCTCCCTTAAGAGCCAACCAAATCATAGATCAGGTACGCCAGAACATCCATATCCTGCAAGGCAGCAAGGGCAACGAATTCCTGGCAGAGCAGATTCTGACCGAGGTCTTCAATGCCATCCAGACCAACCATACCGACATTCTGAAACGCAAGTTCAACAGTCTGGAGCAGTTGGCACGTGTGATGACAAATGATAACAACATCCAGTTCTACTATCATCTGTTGCTTGCCTCGATGTATCCCGACAAGTGCGCCCTTGCCTTCTTCGGCTCCCGTACCGATAACTACTGGCAACTCTTCTGGGCTCATGTAGCGTTCATCAAGACCGGCAATATCGACAATGCCACCGTGCTTCTGCCAAGAATGGGCGGTTTCGGTTGTCCGCAAGGCGACATCGCCCTACTGATGGCTCTCGATAATCTTGCCGACTACCACAAGAATGACAAACAGGATTACTACAGGCAGCAGACCATTCTGTATCTCGACCAGGCCGTGCAAAACGGAATGAGTGAACCGCTAAGTGCCCTATGGTATGCCGTAAAGGAGATGTTGGAGGATAAGCCTCAGCCAGAAGAATGGTATCAGTTCTATTGCGACACAACCCTTTCGGAATTCATCCCGAAGGAAAAAAGCAAGATGGCTGTACCACCTCAGATGCCTACACCTCCTCCGATGCCAAAGTTTAATGCCCAGAACGTGAAGCTCAACCAGATGAGAGGCTTCAATCCTCTGCAGGCTGCCAACAATATGGGACTGGGAAGCGTCAATGCGATCAGTCAGCAGCCTCAAATGGCAAGTATGCCAGGCGGTGCAACTCCTCCCCCTATGCCGGGAGCCTCATCGGTTCCTCCTATGCCGGGACAAAGCAAGGCGGCTCCACAGCCGGAAGCCGTGCAGATGGCATCAGAAGCAAGAACTGCTGATGAACCCATCGACCAGCCCGACCCATTGGAAGACCACTACGGCATCATCCTGACAGATGGCAATGCACTGGCTAGAAAATACGGTTGCACCATTCAAGAGGTATATGATGTCTTCAACGACTTCATACAGAATGCCTACGACCAGCAGATGTACTGGACATTTCTCGACATCTCGCAATATGGTCTGGATTCCACCCATGAGACTCCATCCTGGATAGAATGCAATGAAGCTGTATCCCGCTGCATCGCAGACAACAACCTGACAGCAGGTCCCGACCTACACCTATTTATAATAGGAGGTGACGATGTGATTCCTATCCCTCGCGTCGAAGACCCATGGCCGTATGGCAGCGAGCGAATCCCTACCGATACCTGCTATGCTTTCGAAGGCACCTATATAGTAGATTTGCTGGACAGTCGCGATTCTGACTTCACCGTAGGTTGCGCCCGCAACAATGTGGCTCGTCTGCCTTTGGAAGACGGTCAGCTCGATACGGATATCCGAAGCGACATCGGTGCTTACTTCAACATCAGCAGTATGTATGGCGGCGGTATTCCAGTTGGCAATGTTCTGATGATCAGCAACCGCGACTGGATTCCAGCCAGCTGCACGATGACCCAGCACCTGCCGCTTCTTTACAATACCGACGATCCTGAGCTGATCCGCAACGGAATGTATATCAGTCCGAAGCTGCTGACCGAAGATTCGGAAAGCCTCAGCATCTATTGCAAGTCTTTGGACAAGGCAGATATGCTGATGTTCAATCTTCATGGTGCCGATGCAGAGGGTATGTGCGGATTCTATAGTGAGGATGAAGCATTCAATCCTTCGCTCCTCAACCAAGGCAGGGCAAGAGTCTTCAATACCGTGGCTTGTTTCGGAGCCCGATATGCCGGTTACAAACGAAACGACTCCATGTTGCTCAGCGCCCTCTACGGAGGTGGCGTATTGCTTTATACCGGTTCGCTCATTCCTGTTCCGATGTTCTCTAATGAGGAAACGGATGAAGCCCGCCAACTTCTGTTGAATCCGGGCACAGGCAGCGAGGTGCTGATGCGCCTCTATCCGCTCTATCAGTTCAAGGGTATGACGGGCGGAAAGGCGATGCTCCAGGCTAAGTGCGATTACTTCAACATGTGCCGACATGTAGAGGATGATTGTTTCTCTATGAGCACCGCCCTGATGTTCTGTCTCTACGGCAACCCGATGCTCCATGTCCGTCGCAGGGAATATGTGGTAGAATCTGCCCTGCAGAATGATGCGATGCCACCAGCTCCTATCAAGGCCGACGGCTCTCCGCTCAAGAAGACCATACGACAGCGCCTGCTGCAGAAGGATAAGAGCAACCAGTCGCTCATCGACCAGATTCGTGGTTATGTGGATGAGAATCTCAATGCTATCCGAAACATGGTAGAACAGCATCTGTACCAGCAGCTGGGCTTGAAACCGGAAATGCTGGATAGCATCGACCAGGTAAGCCGACCTACCATCGACGGCAATTACGAAACGGGATATTCATTCAACTATCACGACGCAAGCCGCCAATATGGAGCAGACACCTTCGTAGAAGTAGATGCCCAGGGCAAGACGAAGCGAATCTATACAACGAAATAATCTGTCCCCTACAAAGGGATTCTATAATAAATAACAAAAATAATAACAATCATAAAACTGAAACATATGGGATTTTTTGGTTTTAAATCTTCCAAGGAAGTAGAAGAAGAGAAAAGACAGGCTGCCGAGGAAGCAGCGAGAAGAGTGGAACAGAACAACCTGACCAACCTCAGCAACCTGAGCAAGGGTAGTCAGCTGAACTTCGCCATCCCTTATTTTGATGTCTTCGACCCACGCCTGCAAGATTATGGCGTACCTGTATCTGTACATGGTGCCGTGGTATATGCTATCGAGGACATGGATCTCTTCCATAGTGTGAACCGCAACGAGGGCTACAGCGACGAGACTTTCAAGAACAAGCTTCGTGGCCAGCTCACCAAGTTCATCAAGAGTGTAGTTAGCAATGCCCCTTCTGACGCCCAGATTCCTGTAGTTCAGATTGAGCGCAAGATTTTTGAGATTAGCGAACTCATCCAGCAGCGTGTTACTCCACAGGTGGAGAAGCTTTTCGGCATCACCATCCGCAGTCTCGACATCACAGGCATCAACGTAGATAAGGAGAGCCGTGGTTATCGTGAACTCAAAGCCCTCACTGCCGACCTGGAGAAGGAGCGTATGATGGCTCAGCATAATGCCCAGATTTCCAACTTCAACCTCAACAACGACCTTCAGCAGGATATGCTCAAGAAGCAGTCTGAGCTGAATCTCGATGCCATGGGCAGAAAGCAGGAACTCGACCTTGGCGGTCAGGAGGAGTTGCAGCGCATGAACTTGGAGAACCAGCGTGAAACCATGCGTATTCAGCGTGAGGAGATGCAGCGTGCTTCTCGTCTCCAGACAGAGCAGACCTTTATGGGTGCTCATCAGGCAAACCTCAATGCTGGTGTTCTCAACAATGCTACAGATAATGGTATCAATGCCTTCCGCCAGCAGACTATGGGTGGTATGAACAACATGGGTCAGATGGGTGGAGCTCCTCAGATGCCAGGTCAGAAAGGCATGGGTGGTGCACCTCAGATGCCAGGCATGGGTGCTGCTGTTCCTCAGGTACAGTATTATATTGGCATCAATGGTCAGCAGTATGGTCCATGCGATTGGAACAAGCTCCAGCAGCTCGTTCAGCAGGGTCAGCTCACCCAGCAGTCATACGTTTGGAAGAACGGTATGGCGCAGTGGGAGTTTGCCGGCAATGTAGCAGAACTCGCTCCATTGTTCCAAGGCACCGCCCCACAGATGCCGGGAATGCCTCCTACTATGCCGGGTATGTAATAGTCTTTCAATAATTAATCTTTAACAATTAAAGATATTAACAATTATGTTTTCAAAAGAATTAGAGAATTTGATTCAAGCAACCCTAGAAGATGGTGTTCTTGAAGACTATGAGAAAGCTGCGCTCGTAAAACGTGCGACAGCAGAAGGTGTTGATCTCACCGAGTTGGAAATCTACATCAACTCCATATTGCAGAAACGCAAGAAAGAACACGATTTGGCAGAAGATGCCAAACAAGAAAAGATTGACCAAAAGAAGAAAGAGGAATTTGGTAGAGTATGCCCTAATTGCGGCAGACAGATTCCTCCTATGACCGTGAAGTGTGAGTGTGGGTATGAGATTACGACCCCTGTTAATTCTGTTTCTTCAGTTCAGATTCTTTCAAAGAAGTTAAGCGAGATAACCTTAACAGAATCTGAGAAAAAAGAAATAGAAGAGGCTGCTCCTTTTCAAAAAAACGGTCTAAAGGAGAAATTCATTGCTGACAAGAAAATAGATATAATATCTACATTCCCTGTTCCTAACACCAAAGAAGACATCATTGAATTTTTAGCTTTGTCAGTAGCAGGAACTAACAAGAAATTGGGCTTCCTTGACATAAAAATTAACTGCTATAAAATGGTGGCAATTGCAGGTATTATTATACCTATTGTTGGTTGGATGTTTGGTGCACTTTTTCTTATATCTAAATCTTTTGCCGAAGAGAAATTGAAAAAGGCTTGGCGCGAGAAATTTGATCAAGTGATGTCTAAAGGACGTAGCTTGCGAGGTGATGCTGAATTTACTAAGCAACTAGACTATTACGAAAGCATCTTAGAAGAGTAATGGATTCAGGAATTATCATTTCGCTAATACTTGGCTCCGCAAGTATAGTTAGTTCTATCTGTTTTGGATTCATTCCAGGATTACGTAGAAGTAAAATAGAAAGATTAGAAAAGAAAGTCAGCACATTAGCACAAGATATAGACTCTTTCTATGCCATAGAGCAATCTCTGCTAGAGCAACTTTCAGCAGCAACTGGGAAAAATAACAAAACGCTAAAGGAAAATACTAGAAAGCAAGTAAAGATAGAAAAAGGAAGAGCACTAAGTTCTTATGCTTGTCCAAGCGGAATTGCTTCTTATTTATAAACAAGACGATGTCGTAAACAAGTACGACATCGTCTTAGAAACTATAACGAAGAATTATGGATACATTTGTAGAAAAATTAAACAACAATCCTATCTTCCAGCTATCCTTATCATCCAAAGAGTTGTTTCATAGCAACTTTTTGGCATGGTTAGCAGAAGATAAGAATACGCAAGCCCTTTTCAAAAAGATTCTTTCTACCTGGTTAGGAGAAGATACTTTTGATTATAATACAGATTGTATGGAAGTCAAACGTGAATACAAGAATTTTGATTTTAGTATTTGCGAGAAAATAATCAACAATGAGGAATCAGAAACGGGAAAAATCCGTCTGGTTCTAGAGAATAAATTCAAGAGCATAGCTTATAAGGCTCAGCTTGATAATTATAAAAAGAAAGTTGACGCTCTTAACGAAGAGGCTGACAAAGCACAATGTAAAGCTGAATTGAATTTAAAAAGTCTCAATACTGCAAAGTTTGAGAATTGGAAAGGAAACGCAAAACTTCCAAAGACAAAGTATATCTTACTCACATTAGCTGAAGATTTCTTAGACAAAGAAGCTGTCAAAGAATCCGGATGGATAATTGTGACATATGCAGATTACTCTAAAAACCTACACGACAATCTGGATCTTGTCAAAGATAAGTTTTACAAGGAACTTCTGGAAAAATATTGCGAGTTTATTGATGCATTCTATACATATACCAACAACTGTTTGGAACAAATTAAATATACTGACAATTGGGAAATTCTCAAAAATGAGTTTTTTTCCACCCTCCGCTGCAATGATATATGGCAGAAGCTTGTTATGCACCAATGTGCCTTGCAATTAACCAAGAAACTAGAAAAGAAGTTTGGTAAAGATTTTCAGCCAATAATCGTCACTTCTGATCAAGAAATCTGGGGAGAAAATGGTACTGAAAATAAAGACAAATTATTTATGAGAGTTAGCTACTACCATGGTGAAGCCCTCCTTGAATTGAAGTATCTTATTCCCCAAAAGGGTATCTTTGTGCTCCAACAGCAAGGTAACCATCCTTTGAGAGCCGGTTTTTTAGATATGCTTTCGAAAAAGCCAAAATATTCAAAAAAAGATGATACAAAGAATTGGAATGAAGAGACTGATAGGATCATTAGAGGAGCTAAACTTGCAACTATGGTTCCCCCTAAGAAAGTGGAATCAGAAGATAAGCCCCGATACAATTCTTTTGGAGTTTTCTATTATAACGATTTAAATACCGTTACTAAAAATATAGAAAATACGCTTGATGATATGATTGACAATATCAATCAAGTTATTAATCTTGTAAAATAGCAAAACAAATGAACAAATAAAATTATTTTTACTATGTACAACGAGAAGTTAGAAGCACTCATCACTACAGCATTGGCAGATGGAGTATTGACTGACAAAGAGAAGAATCTTCTCTTCAAGAAGGCCGAGGCCATGGGCATCGACCGCGACGAGTTTGAACTGGTACTTGAGGGTCGTCTTGCTAAGCGCAAGAAAGAAATGGAAGCACAGGCTCCTCAGGCAGCTAAGCCTGCTAAGAAGGAAGGTGCAATTCCACAGGAACTTGATGACCTCATCAAAGAGTACCTTACCGACGGCATCATCTCTGCCAAGGAGCGTCAGGTTCTTTTGAACAAGGCACAGGCTCTGGGATTGAATGTTGACGAGGTTGATCTGTACATTGATGCACAGCAGCAAAAGGCTGATCAGGCCGTAGCAGCAGCTATGAACAAGCGTCGTGGCAAGACCTGCCCTTACTGCGGTAGTTCTGTTCCTGAACTGACTGACAAGTGCCCTAATTGTGGTAGCAACATCACACCTGAGGCAAGTGAGGAGTTAGAAGACATCTTCGAGCACCTCGAATCTGCATTAGTTAACTTCAAGTCTGGAGAAGATGTAGAGAAAAACAAGGCAGAAGTAGAGCGCTATGTTCGCAAAGCAAGAATGTATTATGGCAACAACCCTAAGATTCAGCGCTTGCTTGATGAGGTTGAGGCAGAATCTGAAGCAGCAAAGGTAGATGCAAAAAAGAGATTCTGGTTGGATTTAATAAGAAGAAATAAGCAGATTGTAATAATTGTTGTAGGATTTATTGGTCTTGCTGTTTTTTGTTTTACTGTTTATAATTTGCTTTCTCCTGACAAAGCTTACAATAATGCCCTAAAAGAGGTTGAAGCAACAACTGAGCAAGTTGTGGATATGATAAATGATGGCAACTTTAAAGGTGCAAAATCAAAATTAACAACTCTTTCTTTTGCAGTAGTAGAAGGTAGCGATCACAAGTTTGTTACAATAACAGATTTTGATGGTGCATATTTAGCTTTGATAAAGGCATACATAAAAGCGGATGACCTTGATAATGCAGAAGAAGTGGGCGCCGCCTTTATGGGAAAGATTGATAATGAAATGACTTGGCAAGATACTTCTTGCTACAAAACACTTAAAAAGGAATTTAAGAAAAGGAGCCGTGACTTCTCTGCTTTAAAATCACAATATGATTATGACGATTTAGTCGAATAATGATATCTTCAGATAATAATCAGAAAATAAAAAACTATTAATTATGAACATATTTAAATGTACATTAAAAGCTGACCGTGCCGGAATGAAGAAAGGCACAGTCGTTGAGGTAACAACCTCACTCGCAAGTTGTGACGCTCACAATATTGCAGATGCATGTGAGGCACAGTTTGGCAAGAAATCTCGTGAAGCTTCGCACCCAAGCTATTGGGATATCCAGAAAATTTAATTGCATAAGTTTTTCAGTAAAGTTTTTCCGTGTCCACTTATCAAGTGGATGCGGAAAAATAAGAACTAAAATATTTTAATTATGATACTACTTAACGATATTCTCAGACTTCCAGACCCTAAGAATGTTAAAGTTAGATTTAACTTGAGTTTTGGAACCAAAAGACCGGCTATTGATTACTTTACAGACCAAACGGAAGAAAGCAAGCAGCATATGCTTGAAGGTCAATATTGGAACTATTCGAAAAAAAGTAATTTCTCTGATGGAAACATTACTTTAGGTTTTGTTTCTATTCCTCAAAAACAAGATTGTTGGTTATTATTCCATATAGGAAAAGTAACTAAAGATCTTAATATCCAAGATGGGATCGGTTATGAGTTTGAAGAATTGGATGAATACAAAGAATACATAGGCAGATTGGTTATCCGCTTTAAAAATCATAGTCAGAATCTTATCAGATTAGGAGAGAATATCCTGTCTATGTGTGAGGTTGAAGAAATACTTCCTAGTGTTTACAGCAACGACTATTTTCCTGGATATTACAACGTGAATGTTTCATGGCTATCTCTTAAGAATCTCATCACAAAAGATAGTTGGCGTTCTGCTCTTGAAAATCAAAAAGGAGTGTATCTGTTGGTTGATTCAAATACAGGAAAACAATATGTTGGTTCAGCGTATGGTGAAAATATGATTCTCGGTAGATGGGAAACATACATTCGTACATGCCATGGAGGAAATAAACTTCTTAAGGAATTAGGTACAGACTATATCATGAATAATTTCTATTTTACAATTCTCGAAACATTCAATAAGGATACTGATGACCAAATCATCATTGATCGGGAATCACATTGGAAAGATGTATTGTTTACTAGAAAATTCGGATATAACAAGAACTAAGAGATACGATATTTTTACAATATCATCATTCAATAATCAAGCGCCAATACTTTTTTTCAAAATATTGGCGCTTATTTTTGAAATTTTCCCTCAATATTACTATATTATATAGGTATAACCAAAAAGAAAGAATAAAATGGCAAATAAAATGTCTTTATGTATTAT
>ERZ1673741.2451-NODE-2451-length-13041-cov-10.437471_pt1 | contig 13041 bp, 10 predicted proteins | sample MGYA00580209_ERZ1673741 | MGnify/ENA primary metagenome ERZ1673741 (study PRJEB41218, sample SAMN15661754) | gut metagenome | host: Homo sapiens | place: Canada: London | collected 2015-08-20/2019-03-30 | study: EMG produced TPA metagenomics assembly of... | reverse complement strand
TCGCCATCCATACCCGTTTGTCGCATTATCGGGCATGGTTACGAACAAGTAACGTAGCGGCGTCAGGATTTGGCTTCGGCAGGGATTGTAATGGCTTCACGGATTATCGCCACTTCAACCAAAACCCTTGTAACTCAATTCTATCACTATATCTTTCCGCATTTCACTTTTTTGTAGTAACTTTGCAGACAAAACACACACTGTATGAAGAAAACAATCATTTTATTCACCCTGATTCTCTGTTGCATGGCCGCATGCACCGGAAGTCAAAAAAAAAGAAAAATCTATGATGACTGGAAACGAAACACTTGTATGTCTGGAAACCACGATGGGAAATATTATTGTAAAGTTGTATGACGAAACGCCTAAGCACCGTGACAATTTCATAAAACTGGTGAAAGAAGGGGTATACGACAGTACACTTTTCCACCGCGTTATCAAAAACTTCATGATTCAGGCAGGTGATCCGCAAAGCAAGACTGCTACCGACACCACAACAACTTTAGGAACCGGTGATGTAGGCTATACTATTCCTGCAGAAATCAATCCGAAATTTTTCCACAAAAGAGGTGTACTTGCTGCTGCACGTCAGGGCGATGAAGTCAATCCCAACAGAGAATCATCAGGCTGCCAGTTTTATATTGTAACCGGAAGAAAATTCTCTGAAGCACAGATGATCAATATGGAGAACCAGCTGAACGAAGCCAGACTAGACACCGTATTTCAGGCTTTGGCACGCAAGCACATGAAAGAAATCTATAAGATGCGTAAAGCAAACGATATGGAAGGCCTGATGGCACTGCAAGATACACTGGAAGCACAAGCACGTGCTGAGGTTAAGAAAGAACCTGCTCTGAAATTTACCCGTGAACAGATTCAGGCATATACTACAGTAGGCGGAGCTCCACATCTTGACGGCAGCTATACCATATTTGGAGAGGTAGTAGACGGAATGGATGTTGTAGCACGTATCGAAGCTGTAAAAACCAACCGTACAGACCGTCCGGAAAAGGATGTACGTATACTGAAAGCTTCTGTAATAGAGAAATCGGATAAAGAATGATACAAGTAAACCATCATACATTGCCCAACGGGCTGCGTATCGTACACAATGAGGACAACTCAACCCAAATGGTTGCCCTCAATTTGCTGTACGATGTAGGAGCACGCGACGAAGATCCGGAGCATACCGGTTTTGCTCACCTGTTTGAGCATCTGATGTTCGGCGGTTCAGTGAATATTCCCGATTACGATGCACCGGTACAAAATGCCGGTGGGGAAAACAATGCATGGACCAACAATGACATTACTAATTATTACATTACCCTTCCCTATCAGAACGTAGAAACAGGATTCTGGCTGGAAAGCGACCGCATGCTGAGCCTCGACTTCAGCCCGCAAAGCCTGGAAGTACAGCGACAGGTAGTAATTGAAGAGTTCAAGCAACGGAATCTGAACCAGCCTTATGGCGACGCATCACATTTGCTGCGCGAAATGGCTTACCAGGATCATCCATACCGCTGGCCGACCATCGGTAAGGAAATCAGCCACATAGCCAATGCTACACTAGATGAAGTCAAGAACTTTTTCTATCGTTTCTATGCTCCTAACAATGCGATTCTGGCAGTTACAGGTCATATTTCATTTGAAGAAACTGTCCGTCTGGCTGAGAAATGGTTCGGTCCGATACCTTCACGCAATATACCCAAACGTGAATTGCCGGCAGAAAAGCCTCAAACAGCGATACGCCGACGCAGCGTAGAACGAAAAGTTCCGGTAGATGCTTTATATATGGCCTTTCATATGTGTAACCGGTTCCATGCCGAATATCACGTATTCGACATCATAACCGACTTGCTTTCAAACGGACGTTCATCGCGATTCATACAGACATTGGTACAAGAGAAAAAACTCTTTACCTCCATCGACGCCTATATTTCGGGAAGCCTCGACGAGGGTTTGCTGCATATTACAGGAAAACCAGCTTCGGGCATCACCCTGGAGCAGGCAGAAGAGGCTGTATGGCAGGAGCTCGACAAACTGAAAACGATTCCGGTAGCCGAAGAAGAACTGGAGAAGGTAAAGAACCGCTACGAAAGCGAACAAATTTTCAACAACATCAATTACCTGAATGTAGCAACCAACCTTGCATTCTTTGAATTGCTTGGACACGCGGAAGATATAAATCTGGAAGTAGGAAAATACCGTTCGGTAACGGTCGGACAGATACAAGATACGGCATGCCGTACTTTTGTACCCGAGAATTGTAACATTCTATATTATAAAGCTATCAAATGAGTCAGTCACATTACCGCGCATTATTATCATTAGGCCTTCCTATTGTCATCGGGCAGATAGGAGTTATCGTATTGGGATTTGCTGATACGCTGATGATCGGACATCACAGTACGACAGAACTGGCTGCTGCCAGCTTCGTCAATAACATGTTCAATCTTGCCATTATCTTCAGTACAGGATTTGCCTATGGACTGACGCCTGTTGTGGGCAGTCTGTTCGGACAGCACAAAGTAAGCGAGGTAGGAAGAACGCTTAAAAACAGCCTTGCAGCCAATACTGTACTGGCAGCGATCGTATGCCTGGTAATGACTATACTTTATCTGAACCTTGACCGTATGGGGCAGCCTGATGAGCTGATACCGCATATGCGTCCTTACTTTATGGTATTGCTGGTTTCTCTGCCATTCGTATTATGGTTCAACGGATTCAAACAGTTCTCCGATGGAATTACCGATACCAAAGTATCCATGTGGATATTATTAAGTGGTAACATTCTGAATATTATCGGCAACTATATCCTTATTTACGGTAAGCTTGGTATGCCCGAACTAGGCCTTCTAGGTGCAGGTATATCTACAATGGTATCACGTATTCTTATGGTCATAGCTTATCTGGTTCTGTTTTTCGGTACCCGTCGTTACCAGAGTTTCAGAGAAGGTTTCCGACTGGGAAAAATCAACAGAACAGATTTTAGCTTGCTGAACAGACTAGGATGGCCCATTGCAGCACAAATGGGAATGGAAACAGCTTCCTTCAGCCTGAGTGCGATCATGGTTGGTTGGCTGGGAAGTGCAGAGCTTGCCAGCTATCAGATTATGATTGCTGTTTCACAAATATGCTTCATGATGTATTATGGCATGGGAGCTGCTGTATCTGTACGCATCAGTAACTTTCTAGGACAGAGGGATATAGTCAATGTAAGACGTACAGCAAACATTGGTTTTCACATCATTCTGATTATGATAGTCTGTACATCCATACCTATTTACCTGCTGCGTAACCACTTGGGCGGATGGTTTACGGATGACGCAACTGTTGCTGCCATGGTAGCCCAGGTTATTATTCCGTTCCTTCTTTACCAGTTTGGCGACGGACTGCAAATCAATTTTGCCAATTCCTTGCGAGGCATTGCCGATGTACGCCTGATGATGTTGTTCTCATTTATTGCTTATTTCATTATATCACTTCCTTTGGGATACTTGTTCGGCTTTGTTTTCGACTGGGGAATCACCGGTATATGGATGGCTTTCCCGTTCGGCTTGACCAGTGCCGGAATTATGTATTATCTCAGATTCAGATATAAAACGGGAAAAGGAGTCTGACTATGTTTTCTACTTCAACGAAAATTGCCTTCGGATATATTTTACTCATTTGCTTGCTTTTCGGAGCTATCGGATACATTCACCAGCAAATGACATTGCTCACTACGCCTACGGGACTGGAAGAAACAATCAGTAACCGGAGGAAAACAACGCACCAGATTGTAACCCAACTATACGAAGCAGAAATTATCGGACAGACATTACGTATCGGACGACTTAATGAATATCCTAAATACAAAAGGGCGATGAAAGAAGCCAGCGCCCTTATAGACTCTCTTCAGCAACTTCTGACTGATACATTGCAACAGATGCGTCTGGATACAGTACGTTCATTGCTGCGGAATAAAGAGCAAAACATGGTACTGGTGCTCGAAGCCATGAAGCAAAGCCCCACAGACGAATTGTACCGGCAGCAGCTGGATAGTCTGATTATGCAGCAAGACTCCATATTGAGCAGCACGCATGTACGCCGACGCGTGGTTACACACCGTAACTCATATACTATTCATCATAAACCCAAAAAGTTTTTCCGCAGACTTGCCGATGTATTTTCTCCCGGCAAGCCCGACTCAACTCAAGTGGACAATATCATCCAGGAAGAATATACAGATACGATAGACGAAGCTTACAATCCGGTTGATACCATTGCTACTATGCTGACGTCTATACAGCACAAGGTTTTCCAGACAAGACAAGAAAGTATGCGGACGCTTGACGCACGCATCAACCAGCTGCGTATTGCAGGAGGAAGGGTAAGCCAGCGTGTAAATCAGCTGCTGGATAATATAGAGGACGATGAACAAAAGGCAATGGAAGTCCGCATAGCACACGAACAAGACATCCGCCAGCAGGCTGCATGGACAATGGCAACGATTGCTATTCTGGCTGTATTGCTTGTGCTTATTTTCTTTACCATTATCTGGCGAGATATAACACGAAGTAACCATTACCGTAAAGAACTGGAAAAAGCTAAACTATATGCTGAAAATCTCCTTGTGGCACGAGAGAAACTGATGCTTACCATCACGCACGACATCAAAGCTCCTGCCGGATCCATTATCGGATATATAGATTTGTTAATCAGGCTGGTACAGGACCGTCGTCAGCAGTTTTACTTACATAATATGAAAAGTTCGGCAAATCATCTGCTGGACCTGATTACTTCACTTCTTGACTACCACCGACTGGAAGCAGGAAAAATGGATATTCACCCCGTAACGTTCAATCCACATGAACTGTTCGAAAGTATCTATACCAGCTTCTTGCCCGGAGCAGAAAAGAAACAACTAACCCTCAACTTCGAAGAGAACATACCACGTACGCTTAATCTTGAAGGCGATCCTTTCCGCATACGCCAGATTGCAGAAAACCTGATATCGAATGCACTGAAGTTTACTTCACAAGGAAGTATCACAATTCAAGTAGATTATGAGCAAAACCGGTTTACTTTCCGCGTAGAAGATACCGGTTGCGGTATGAGTATTCAAGAGCAGCAACGTGTATTCCAAGCTTTTACTCGTTTACAAAGTGCGCAGGGACAAGAGGGATTCGGACTTGGTCTGTCTATTACAAAGAAACTGGTTGAACTACTTAACGGCGAAATAACCATAGAAAGTGCTCCCGGAAAAGGAAGCATGTTTCAGGTTGTACTATTCTTACCTAAAGTAACGAAAGCACCAATAACTCAAGTCGAAACACTGTCGGACGACAAAAAGCAATGGCGTATTCTGTTAATAGATGACGACCGTATCCAGCTCAATCTGACAGAAGTCATGATTTATGACCTGTTCAATCATGCCCAACATAGCATTCCTCCTGTCATAAAATGCTGTACACAGCCGGAGGAACTCTTCAAGCTGATAGCTTCAGAAACATTTGATATTGTTTTTACTGATATACAAATGCCTGCAATGAACGGCTTTGAGCTACTCCAGAAACTGAGAAGCCTCGATGTTCCACAGGCTAAAAACATTCCCGTCATAGCCATCACCGCCCGAAGCGATATGGATGAAACTGATTTTTGCACACAGGGCTTTGCCGGATGTCTGCATAAACCTTTCAATCAGACTGAGCTGTTGAAAATTTTCAAAGCTCACATGCAAGAAGACTGGAAAGAAAATACAGTACAAACAGACAGTAAACCGTCTGATACAGAATGTACATATAATTTTTCACCCCTCACAGCTTTTTCGGGTGATGACCCTGCCGCTGCACATGAGATTCTGGAAACTTTCATCGGAGAAAGTACGAAGAATTATGAACGTATGAAACAGGCTCTAAGCAATAAGAACATGGCAGATTTGTGTAACGTAGCCCACAAAATGCTTCCTACTTTCACCATGATTGAAGCTAGAAAAGCTATACCGGCCTTACAATGGCTGGAGTTTCATCGGGGAAACACAGATCTAAGTGATGAAGCCAGACAACATGCAGACGAAGCATTAAGTTGCATAGCTGACGTAATTAAGGAAGCCAAGAAGGTTTTAAACGACGGGAAGGACAACTAAAATAGTAAAAAAACTTCCAAAAGAAAACTTAAAAAACAATCTGAGGTACTCTGTTTACCGGAAAATTTAAATATGGTCTGAGTACTATACTGAAAAAATATTATCTTTGTATCAGATTACAGCCTTGGAATACCAGAAAAATGAATTAAAGAATGAAGTAAAACTCCGAAAAAGGAGCAGAATATTTGCGAAAAAACAAAGTGTTTCTGTAAAAGAGGCCACTGTTTCTCCACGTATTACCACAAACTAAATCCATTAGGACAACAAGGCTTTTTTTATTTGTAACATACCGGATAAAAAGAAATATATGACTCCGTCTATTCTCATAATCGAAGATGATTTAACTTTTGCTACCATGCTGAAAACGTGGTTGGGGAAAAAAGGTTTCGAAGTTGATACGGCAGGTAGTAGTTCACGTGCCAAGAAACAACTCTCAGCACGTTCTTACGACCTCATATTGTCTGACTTACGGCTTCCTGACCAAGACGGAATACATTTGCTGGCATGGCTTCGCAACCAGTCGTGCACTACTCCTTTTATTATTATGACGAGTTATGCCGAAATACAGACTGCCGTACAGGCCATAAAACAAGGAGCAAGCAACTATATAGCGAAACCAGTTCAGCCTGACGAATTGCTGAAAAAGATAAAAGAAGCTATCCAAAAATCTGAAGTTCCTGCTACGCCTAGTGAAGCGCATATTGAAAAAAATACTCCGCAAAGTTTTCTGGAAGGTGAAAGTGAAGCAGCTCACCAATTATTCAGTTATGTCCGTCTGGTTGCCCCTACTCAAATGTCTGTTCTCATAAATGGAGCAAGTGGTACGGGAAAAGAATATGTAGCACACCGAATCCATGAACTAAGTAAACGAAATGGAAAGCCTTTCATAGCAATAGACTGTGGATCGATACCCAAGGACTTGGCTGCATCTGAGTTTTTCGGACATATAAAAGGTTCATTTACCGGAGCGCTAAATGATAAAGTAGGTGCATTTGAAGAAGCCAACGGAGGTACTTTATTTCTCGATGAAATAGGAAACCTGAGTTACGAGGTACAGGTTCAGCTGCTGCGTGCTTTACAGGAACGCCGTATTCGCAGAATAGGTTCGACCAAGGAAATAGAGGTGGATGTACGACTTGTAAGTGCCACCAACGAAAACCTGAAGGAAGCTATAGCTAAAGGTACATTCCGCGAAGATTTATATCATCGTATTAATGAATTTACCCTACGAATGCCCGACCTGAAAGAGCGTCCCGAAGATATTCTGCTCTTTGCTAATTTCTTTCTGGATCAGGCAAACCGAGAACTGGAACGTACGTTGATCGGTTTTGACGCTGCTGCAAGTGAAGCACTTCAACGCTATTCATGGCCAGGCAACTTGCGTCAACTAAAAAATATTGTCAAACGTGCTACGTTACTGGCACGAGGAGAATTTATTACTGTACACGATTTAGGAGAAGAGATTCTCGCACAGCCCGTAAGTCCTGCTACATCATCATTTGCTTTACACGATGAAGAAGCAGAAAAGAAACGGATAATGAATGCTTTGCAACAAACGGGAAATAACAAAACCAAAGCAGCACTGTTGCTGGGGATAGACCGTAAAACATTATACAATAAAATGAAACTGTATAATATCGGGTAATATTTCTCCTGAAAATTTATTCATTGAAGATAAAAATTCCACAAAACTGTGGATTTATTCCACAGTTTTTTCTACACATTCCACAGTTTCCCCAATCTACAGGAAGTCACAGTTTTATTCAAACATTTATAAATCAAAGAATTAAATAAAATCCTTTTTTCTGGCACGATGATTGCAATATATCTCTTACGAGAGAATTGGATACACACACTCTATACAACATAAAAAAAGGCAAAAACTAAACTATAAACCCAACCCCATAAAAACAAAAGAGAGAAAGGTTGATTTCCCCCTGAAATACAACCTTTTGACAAGAAAATGAAGATGCCTATGTGTTTTTAACAAACGAGGACGCTGTGAAGCGTCCTCGTTTTCTCTTTTTATTTGTTCATTTCGAAGCCATTCCATAAATTACCGGAAGGAACAGGTGCTGTTATATCAATCGGTTCTTTCGATACCGGATGAATAAACCGTACCCTACGCGCATGCAGGCAAATACTTCCGTCAGGATTCGACCGTGGAAAGCCATATTTCAGATCACCTTTAATGGGACATCCCATCTTTGCAAGCTGACAACGAATCTGATGATGCCGTCCGGTTTTTAAATCCACTTCCAGCAAATAATAATTTTGTGAATGCCCTATCAGTCTGTAGTTAAGAACAGCTTTCTTCGAGTTCTTCACTTCTTTATCGTAAGCATACGATTTATTTTGCTTTTCATTGCGTACCAAATAATGTACCAGCTCCCCTTCTTCAGCAGGAGGACACTGCTTCACGATGGCCCAATAAGTTTTCTTCACTTCACTGTTGCGAAACATATCGTTCAGACGAGCCAAAGCTTTACTGGTTTTAGCAAAAACCACCAGTCCGCTTACAGGTCGGTCCAGACGATGTGCTACGCCTAAAAACACATTACCAGGCTTGGAATACTTTTCCTTCAGATATTGTTTTACAGTTTCAGACAAAGGTATATCTCCAGTCTTGTCACCCTGCACAATTTCGGAAGCCGTTTTATTTACTATAATAATATGGTTGTCTTCGTATACTACGGTCATAATGCCATAAAATAAAAAAGATGAAGAATGAAGAATACGATGCAGCGACAAATATTGACTGCATGTAGGTTCCTCATTCTTCACCTACAAATTATTTACTAAATATTACATGTTCATACCACCGTCTACCTGAATTACCTGACCTGATACATAAGCAGACAAGTCAGAAGCCAGGAACAATGCGATGTTTGCAACATCTTCCGGAGTACCTCCACGACGCAAAGGAATCTTCTTAGCCCATTCAGCTTTTACTTCGTCAGACAATTTTGCAGTCATATCAGTAATGATGAATCCCGGAGCAATAGCATTTGCACGGATACCACGAGAACCAAGTTCCTGAGCAATAGACTTAGCCAAACCAATCATACCTGCCTTTGATGCAGAGTAGTTACACTGTCCGGCGTTACCATGTACACCTACAACAGAAGCCATGTTGATGATGTTACCACTCTTCTGACGCATCATGATTGGAGTACAAGCGTGAATAAAGTTGAAAGCAGATTTCAAGTTAACACCGATTACGGCATCCCACTGTGCTTCACTCATTCTCATCATCAAACCGTCTTTTGTGATACCTGCATTGTTAACCAGAATATCGATAGTACCAAAGTCTTCTTTAATCTGTTCAACAACTTTTGCAGTATCTTCAAAGCTGGCAGCATTTGAAGCGTAACCTTTAACCTTTACTCCCAATGCAGCAATTTCAGCTTCTGTATTCTTTCCGTTTTCATCAATTACCAAGTCTGTAAATGCAATATTTGCACCTTCGGCAGCAAATTTCATTGCAATAGCTTTACCGATACCACGAGCAGCACCGGTTACGATAGCTGTTTTTCCTGTTAATAATCCCATGATTTGTTATATTTAAAAGATTAAACTTATTTTTCTTTCCGACATCCCAAAGCACCATACACGATTTTAGACACATACCGCCAGCCGGTTTCGTCGTCCAGATCCTCTCCTATCTGTCCACGAATGTATGGAACTTCAATTCCTTTAATACAATAATGCAATATATCGGCGGTTATCTCTACATTATCTATATCGAACAGCCCTTGTTCTTTTCCTTCTCTCAAGACTTCACGAAAAAGCTTTATTTCGTTGTTGTCGAAATACTTTCTCATTGCTTCTACACGCCAGATATCACGGAAGAAATCGGCACGGAGCGTACCATTACGATAAACCGCCATTTTAATAATATCAAGATGTGTAGTAATCAGCTCCAGGATTTTCTCATCGGGTACAGTAGGTTTCTTGGCAACCTTATCCATTGTATCCGAAAGCATCTTGAGTTCCGACTCTACCACAGCCATATAAATCTGATCTTTACTTTTAAAATAAGTATATAGAGTACGACGGCCTTTTTTAGATGCCACGGCAATATCATTCATTGTCGTAGCCTCAACTCCTTTCTTGGCGAATAGCTGTCGGGCAACGTCTACTAACTTGGCTCTGGTCTTCAATACAGTCATTCTAACTCTCCTATTGCACAATCTACATTATTGTGAGCAAAATTACTGTTTTTCTTTTATCTACACAAATTCAGACCAGATTTTCCACTGTAAGCGACAGAGTTTATGAGTTCTTTTGCCTTTATCCTACCCAAAATGAATCTTACAAGCTCTTGTCGCCGAGAGATTTTTTCAGCTAAAGGATAAAAAACATCAAAGTTCAACCTAATACGGCAGTAAATCTATCTCTCAAACTTTTCTTCCAGCGTCAGATATTCTAAGAAAAAACAAAAAAATCCACTTAATAGATTTTAATATTTACGGCAAGAAAAAGTAAAAAAAGATGCATAGATCTACATTTTTCACGAAGAAATACACAAAAAAGATCAAATAATTCGTCCAAAAATTTGTTTTTCAAAATAAAACCCTTACCTTTGCACCACAATTAAGGAATAACATCGCGGAGTGGAGCAGTTGGTAGCTCGTTGGGCTCATAACCCAAAGGTCGTCTGTTCGAGTCAGGCCTCCGCAACCACCGAGAGAAGCAAATGCTTCTCTTTTTTTATTTCCCCATTTTCTACAATATACCCTAAATGGTGTATTGCTATTCCCCTAATAATCTCTTAACTTTGCCATAAAGCAACCCCCAAAAACAAAAACCTATGGCAAAAATATACCAAAATCTTACAGAATTAATAGGAAACACCCCTTTACTAAAGTTGCAACACCTAAGCCAAACGCATAAAGCAAAGGCAAATATTATTGCAAAACTGGAATTTTTCAATCCCGGAGGGAGTGTTAAAGACCGCATTGCACTTGCTATGATAGAAGATGCTGAACAAAAAGGCATCCTGCGACCTGGCTCAGTTATCATCGAACCGACAAGCGGCAACACAGGTGTAGGTCTTGCATGGGTAGCGTCCGTAAAAGGCTATAAAGCCGTACTCACCATGCCTGAAACAATGAGTTTGGAGCGCCAAAACCTATTAAAAGCCATGGGAGCAGAGCTAGTCCTAACTCCCGGCAACGAAGAAATGAGCGGAGCCATAAAGAAAGCAGAAGAACTTCGCGACAACACACCAGGAGCAGTCATTCTGCAGCAATTTGAAAATCCAGCAAACCCTAGAGCCCATTCTCTGACTACAGCAAAAGAGGTCTGGCAGGATACTGACGGAAAAGTAGACGTATTCATAGCAGGAGTCGGAACTGGAGGAACATTAAGCGGTGTAGGTGAAGGACTGAAATCATACAATCCCAATATCGAAATCGTAGCAGTAGAACCAGACAGCTCAGCTGTCCTTTCTGGTGAAAAACCGGGTATGCATAAGATACAAGGTATAGGAGCCGGATTTATCCCCAGCACCTACAACACACAAGTAGTAGATAAGATAATAAGAGTCAAGGACGACGATGCCATCCGAACAGGAAGAGAACTTTCCCTCCAAGAAGGACTCTTGGTCGGTATTTCTTCGGGAGCTGCAACATTTGCAGCCCTGCAACTTTCCCAAATGACAGAATATAAAGATAAAAACATCGTCGTATTGCTGCCCGATACCGGAGAACGATATTTATCAACCGTACTTTATGCCTTTGAGGAATATCCGCTTTAAAACAGAATTACAGTAACATACAAAATCATTGCAACTATGGACATCAAAAAACTTCATTTCGAAACACTCCAACTCCACGTAGGACAAGAACAGGCAGACCCAGCTACAGACGCACGAGCCGTCCCTATCTATCAGACAACTTCGTACGTTTTTCATAATTCAGCTCATGCAGCTGCACGCTTCGCCTTACAAGATCCAGGAAACATCTACGGAAGACTTTCCAACCCAACACAAGATGTCTTCGAAAAACGTATGGCTGCACTAGAAGGAGGTGTTGCTGCTCTTGCTGTTGCTTCCGGAGCAGCGGCCATCACATATGCGTTTCAAAACATCACTCGTACCGGCGACCATATCATAGCCGCCAATACAATTTATGGTGGGACATACAACTTGCTGGCACATACACTGCCTGCATCAGGAGTAACCACAACCTTCGTAGATCCATGTCAAGTGAAAAATTTCGAACAAGCCATACAAGAGAACACCAAACTTATTTTTATCGAAACACTGGGTAACCCTAACTCGAATATCATCGACATAGCAGCTGTTGCCCAAATAGCTCATGCACATAAAATACCTCTGATAATAGACAACACCTTCGGCACTCCCTATCTGATTCGTCCAATAGAACACGGAGCAGATATTGTAATACACTCAGCGACTAAATTTATCGGGGGACACGGAACTAGCCTCGGAGGAGTTATCATCGATTCCGGAAACTTTGACTGGAAAGCATCTGGAAAATTTCCACAACTAACGGAACCAGACCCTTGCTATCATGGAATACGTTTCTGCGACGTAGCCGGAAACGCATCCTATATAATCCGTATCCGAGCTATTCTGTTACGTGACACAGGAGCAGCAATCAGCCCGTTCAACGCTTTCCTTTTATTACAGGGCCTAGAAACTCTTTCACTTCGTGTTGAACGACACGTAGCTAATGCCCTGCAAGTAGTAGATTATCTAAGCAAAGTTACTACAAAAAAGTGAAATGCGGAAAGATATAGTGATAGAATTGAGTTACAAGGGTTTTAGTTGAAGTGGCTATAATTCGTGAAGCCAGTACAATCACAGCAAAAGCCAAATCCTGACGCCACAACGTTACTTGTTCGTAACCATGCCCGATAATGCGACAAACGGGTATGGATGGCGA
>ERZ1673741.2450-NODE-2450-length-13043-cov-12.447644_pt1 | contig 13043 bp, 7 predicted proteins | sample MGYA00580209_ERZ1673741 | MGnify/ENA primary metagenome ERZ1673741 (study PRJEB41218, sample SAMN15661754) | gut metagenome | host: Homo sapiens | place: Canada: London | collected 2015-08-20/2019-03-30 | study: EMG produced TPA metagenomics assembly of... | reverse complement strand
TGACGTTTCTGCAGGCATCTTAGGTGCGAGTGTAACTTTTCATGGGAAGTTCAGGGACTCATCGACGAGATTTCAGTGATCGTCTATCCGGGGCTAGACGCGCTCTTTGGTTCCTCGGCGAGACGCTTTTTCTTTTTCATGTCGGGCGCCGAGCCTACAAACCTTTTGAAGACTTCGTCGCCGGTTTGAGCTGATCGTCCCGGATCGAAGAAAGGTTGTGCCATTTGTCGGCAGCCGAGACGGGAAGCACTTCATCGTCGGCTTGAGCGAGGTGCGCGAGGTATTCCGTCTTTCGCTCCACCCAGGGCTTTTTCTTTTCTCCCGCCTTCGGGAGCGCGTCGGAGAGCGCCTTGACGATGCAAAGCACATTGGGCCCGAAATCAGCTTCAATCGATTCGGCATATTCAACGCCGCCGTCCTCGAGCACTTCATGAAGGAGCGCCGCGATGAACTGCTCTTCCGAGCCGCCCCAGACGAGCACCTGCGAGGCAACGGCCATCGGGTGCGAGATGTAGGAAATTGAAGTGCCCCTTGCGCTTCTGGTTTTCATGCACTTTTGCGGCGAGTGCGAAGGCGGAGGCCATTCGGGAAGTGTTGAGCAGCGGCATGGTTGGTATCCTCATGGAAAAACGTTTGAGAACATTATGTTAGCTCAGTATTGCGCGAATAAATGACGCAAAAAACACCCCGGCACTCCGTGAAGGAAATGCCGGGGCTCAGTCATTTAATCGTGATCACGAATCCGGATTACTTCAGCTCTGCACGGAGAAATTCAAAGCCGCCGTCGGGAAGGCTGTGGAAGTTGACGAGATTCTTCGCGTGCGCGGAGACGTCATGGTCGACCGTGAGGAAGACCCATGGGGCATCATCCCAAATCATCTTCTGCGCCTCGTCGTAGATCTTCTGCTTCGTGGTGCGGTCGGTGGTCATCAGAGCAGCCACGAGCGCATTGTCGACCTTCGGATTGCTGTAGTAGGCGTAGTTGGAATTGGCGGGCGGGAAGCTCGAGGTGGCAAGGAGCGGACGAAGCACCCAGTCGAGTTCGCCGGTCGAGGCCGACCACCCCCAGGTGAACATTTCGAGCTGGCTCTTCTCGGGCCCCACCGACTGGACGAGCGAGACGCGCTGGCCGGCTTCCAGAGCGCGGACCTGAAGCTTCACGCCGATGCGGGAATACTGCTGCTGCAGGAACTGCAGAAGCTTCTGGTTGGCAGAAGAGTTCGAAGCCGCCCAGAGAGTGGCCGTGAAGCCGTTGGGGTAGCCCGCTTCCTTGAGGAGCTCCTTAGCCTTATTGACGTCGTAGGGCCAGGCGCCGAACTGCGTGGCGTAGTCGATGCCCTGGGGCGCAACGCCCGTGGCGGGCGCCGCATAGCCCTTGAAGAGGACCTTCACGAGCGCTTCCTTGTTGAGGCCGTAGTTGAGGGCCTTTCTCACGCGGACGTCGCTGAAGGGCTTCTTCGTGTTGTTGAGGTAGATCTGGCGCTGAACGATCGAGGGCGCGACCTCAACGACGATGTTCTTCGCTTCCTTCAGGCGCTCGACCTGTTCGGGCGGCACCACGTCGCAGTACTGGGCTTCGCCCGTGCGCAGCATCGCAACGCGCGTGGCGTCTTCAAGAACCGGACGGAAGTTGATGCGGTCGAGCTTCGGCAGACCCGCCTGCCAGTAGTTCGGGTTCTTCTTCACAATGAGGTACTCGGCCGGGTTGTACTTCTCAAGCGTGTAGGGGCCGGTGCCGCAGGGGTTGAAGGCAATGTCCTTCTTCGGGAGATGGAGAATCTTCGGGCACATCATCACGCCGCTCGGATGCGCGAGCTGGTTGATGAAGGCGGAGAAGGCTTCCTTCAGATGGAATTTGACGGTGTATTCGTCGACCGCCTCAATGCGGTCGATGTTCTTGTAGAGCGTGTAGCGGGTGAGGTGCTTGTCGGGATTGATGACGCGCTCGAAATTCGCCTTGACCGCAGCGGCGTTGAAGGGTTCGCCGTCGCTGAACTTGACGCCTTTACGGAGCTTCACGGTATAGACGAGGCCGTCGTCGCTCACTTCATAGCTTTCGGCGAGGACGTTCTGGAGCTTCATGTCCTTGTCGAACCCGAAGAGGCCTTCATAGAAGGACTTGGCAACGTTCTGCGAGAGCGTATCGCTTGCATCGTAGGGATCGAGCGTCGAGAAGGCGGAATAGACGCCAACGGTAATCTCTGAGGCCGAAGCCGCGGCGCCGACGCCCGCAAGCGCGAGCACGAGAAGAGCCTTGGGAAAACGGGTCATGGATGAAACTCCTCTTAAGAAGACGTGCGAGTTGTGACGTAGGAGGTTCCGGAGAATCCGGGAAGAATGCTCTCCGGCGTCCTCGTCACTCGAATGGGTTCCATCAGAGTAGACCGTGCATCGCGGGAATGCGTATCCGGCGCATATAAAAAAGCCCCGAATGTGATGAACATTCGGGGCGCAGCAAAAAGAACAGGGTTTAATCCTTAGTTCTTCTTCGTTTCCACCTGCACGAGCGCTTCGCCCGGAGCGGCTTCAGCGCTCGATTCGACCTTGCGGCCCGGCTGGATGACGGGCGCATAGTCGACCGGGCGGCAGAGCTCGGGCTTCGTGTGAACCTGCGTGAGAGGACCTTCCTCGGCTTCAGCCGCAGCGTGCTCGATCACGCGGCCGGGCTGAACCACGGGTTCGTAACCGGTAGCCGCCGAGGGCTTCGCGGTGTGGACCTGCACGAGGCCCGCAGAGCGGAGGTTTTCCTCAAGGCCGTCGGCGATGGAGCCAGCGAGCGCGGGGTGCTCAGCCTGAGGTTCTTCTTCCGCCGCAGCAGGAGCTTCCGCCTGAGGAGCAACGGCTTCGGCCGGCGCTTCAGGCGCCGTTGCGGGAGCTGATTCAGGAACCGCTTCAGGAGTCGGAGCCTCGGGAGCAGCTTCAGGAGCCTTGCGGGTCTCGATCTGAATGAGCTTCTCCTCGGGTTCGGGCGCCTTTACGGCTTCGGCCTTTCCGGTCGTTTCAGGAGCTTCGTGCTGAGGCGCGGAGGACTTTTCCTCCTCGCGGACCTCGGCGCGATCAGCGGCCTTGTCGCCCTCAACGATCCCTTCGTCGAGCGCAATCACTTCAGCGAGGACGGGCGAGGGAGCGGCAGCGCCTTCCTTCGTTTCCTTCGCCTCAGGGATGCGGTCGGCCTGGGCTTCCGTGCGGGGCTTTCTCGAGCGGCGGCTGCGGCGGCGTTCGCCGTCGTGCGCATTGCCTTCCGTCTGAGCGCCGGCAAAAGCGCCTTCGACGGCCTGAGAGACCGCGGACTTGGTCTCAATCTGCACGAGCGGCTCTGCGGCAGGCGTCCAGACGGGCTGCTGGGCGACTTCGGCGGCAAGACCCTGAGGTTCTGCCGGCTGAGCCGACTGACCTTCAGCACCTTCCTGAGCCTCGGCACCGCGGCCGGAACGCAGGCGGCGGCGCGGGCGGCGGCGGCGGGCGCCGTCCTCATCGGCTTCCTCGCGGGCTTCCGACTGTTCGGCGGCCTTGTCGCCCTCAACGATGCCTTCGTCGAGCGAAATCACTTCGGCGAGTGCGGGCTGAGGCGCGGCGGCCCCTTCCTGGGTCTCTTCCGCTTCAGGGATGCGATCGGCCTGGGCTTCGTCTTCCTGAGGACGACGGCGCGAACGACGGCGGCGCGAACGACGCTCCTCATCGCCCGATTCCGCCTCGACCGTAAAGACCGGCGCTTCGACTTCCGTCTGGCTCGCGGCATCGGGGAGGCTCTCGGCCGTCAGGGTCGCGATGTCCTCATTGGGACGTGCGGCCTCTTCTTCGGTGCGGCGCTGCTGACGGCGATCGTCGCGGTCGCTCCGCTCAGCGCGCTCGGTGCGGGGCGTGCGTTCGGTGCGGTCGGCGCGCTCAGTGCGTTCCGTACGTTCCGTGCGGTCGGCACGTTCGGTGCGCGTTCTGCGGGTGCGGCCTTCGGTCTTTTCCGTGCGGTCGGCGCGTTCCGTGCGTTCCGCACGTTCGGGTCTCTCGGACCGTTCCGTTTTTTCAGAACGGTCTCCGCGTTCCGCGCGTTCAAGACGATCGGTGCGCTCCGTGCGGGTGCGGCCCGAACGCGTGCGGCGGTCGTTTCGGCCTCCGCGCGTGCGGCGCTTCTCTTCCGTCTTTTCAGCGGGCTTCTGCTGAGGCTTCTCCTCCGCCTTCTTTTCCGCGTCGCCGCTCCCTGTGAAGAAGGCGATGATGCGCTGGAAGAGAGACTTCTGAGGTGTGACCGGGGTCATCTGCTTCATCTTCCCGGCTTCGGGCTTCTCGCGCTTTTCTTCCTTCGGCGCTTCAGCCTGATGGACCGGAGCAGGATCGCGCTCGATCAGGTTCTTGATGACGGGAACCTGCTTGGGACGCTGGGGCTTCTCTTCCTGAGACTTCTGAGCGTACGGGTCGTCGGCCGTCGTTTCGATTTCCTCGGCGAGGTCGAAGCTCGGGACGTGCGTGTCGAGGCGCTCGTCGTCCTGACGGATGCGCTCGATGTGATAGTGCGGCGTCTCAAGGTAGGTGTTGGGAATAAGCACGATCGGCACGCGGTGGCGCGCTTCGAGCTTCGTGATGTCGTTCCTCTTCTCGTTGAGAAGGAACGTAGCGACATCGACGGGCACCTGGGCCTGAACGGCGCCGGTGCCTTCCTTCATCGCCTCTTCCTGGAGGATGCGTAGCACCTGGATCGCGCAGGACTCGGTGTCGCGGATGACGCCCACGCCGTTGCAGCGCGGGCAGGTGATGTGGCTGCCTTCGGAGAGCGCCGGGCGCAGACGCTGGCGCGAGAGCTCCATGAGGCCGAAGCGGCTGATCTTGGCCGTCTGGACGCGGGCGCGGTCGTAGCGGATGGCGTCTTTGAGGCGCTGCTCAACGGCGCGCTGGTTCTTCGATTCGGCCATATCGATGAAGTCGATCACGATGAGGCCGCCCAAGTCTCTGAGGCGCATCTGGCGGGCGACTTCGTCCGCGGCTTCGCAGTTCGTGCGGAAGGCCGTGTCCTCAATGTCGGCGCCGCGCGTGGCGCGTGCGGAGTTGACGTCGATCGCAACGAGCGCTTCCGTGTGGTCGATGACGATCGCGCCGCCCGAGGGAAGCGGAACGGTGCGCGAGTAGGCGGTTTCGATCTGCTGCTCGATCTGGAAGCGCGTGAAGAGCGGAATGTCGTCGCGGTAGCGCTTCACGCGGTCGACCATGTCGGGCATGACGTTCGCCATGAACTGGCGCGCCTGCTCGTAGATTTCATCCGTGTCGACGAGGATTTCGCCGATCTCGGGCTGGAAGTAGTCGCGGATCGCGCGGACAACGAGGTTCGATTCCTCAACGATGAGGAAGGGAGCCGGATTGAGGCACTTGCCGCTGCGGCCGTTCTTCGTGGGTTCGGACGAGACCGTGCGGACCTTGCGGCCGTTTTCTTCCGTCACGTATTCGTACTGCGGACGCGCGGCGTCGACGATCGCATTCCAGAGCTTCAGGAGGTAGTTGAGGTCCCACTGAAGCTCTTCGGTCGTGCGGCCGATGCCGGCGGTGCGGGCAATGGTCGACATGCCGCTCGGAATGTCGAGCTTGTCCATCGCTTCGCGAAGCTCCTGACGCTCCTCGCCCTCGATGCGGCGCGAGACGCCGCCCGCGCGCGGGTTGTTGGGCATCAGAACGAGGTAGCGGCCGGCGAGGCTGATGAAGGTCGTGAGTGCGGCGCCCTTGTTGCCGCGCTCTTCCTTCTCAACCTGGACGATGAGCTCCTGGCCCTCGCGGATGGCTTCCTTGATGGTGGCCATGCGGACGTCGACGCCTTCGGCGAAGTAGCTTCTCGAGATTTCCTTGAAGGGCAGGAAGCCGTGGCGCTCCTCGCCGTAGTCGACGAAGCAGGCTTCAAGAGAGGGCTCGATGCGGGTGACGACGCCCTTGTAGATGTTCGACTTGCGGGCTTCGCGGCCGGCAGTCTCAATGTCAATGTCGATCAGCTTCTGGCCGTCGACAATGCCAACGCGCGTTTCCTCGGGATGCGTGGCATTGAAAAGCATGCGCTTCATTTGGGATTTCACTCCTCGCCGCCCATTGGCCGCGGGCGGACTGTGGCGTGCCGCAGCGGAAGGCAGGAGTTTTGCCCTGAAGCTTCAGGGGCATTCGTCTCGTGAGGGTGCCTGACGGTATTCCTGCGGAAACGATTCTTTCTCTCATCTGCGGAGAAAAAACCGCAGGGAGCTTCCCTCAAGCTGAAGCTCCCGCAGCGGCACCCGAGGAGAATCCTCTCCGTAAGGGCATTGCCGCGCCGCTATCCGGCTGATGTGTTGCGCTCGTCTTCCATCCGGTCCCGAAGCCGTTGGTGCGGGACGCGAAGGAAAAGAACGATTTGGGGAGAGTCACATCCGTCCGGAAGAACCTTCACCGCCTCATCTTCAGAAGATTTCTCAAAAGGAGAAAAGCTTCAGAGGCGAGCGGGAAATTCTTCGGGAAGGGGCTCAATCCTTCACGATCTGCCGGCAAAACTCACGAAAAGCCAGGCGCCTTCTTCATGCATTCAAAAGGGCCGGAAAAGCCGAACGAAGCCCGCGTCATGCTCTCGGGAAGTCCTGCTTCATGCCGAAATGGGGTGGTCGATGGAAGAAAGCGGAATGCATTCTGCGCGGGAGGATTCCCCTGCCGAAAGAAATCCGGGCGTTCGGATGGAGATCCTGCAGGGCGTATCCGCTTCAAAAAAAAGGGCGCACGCGAAGCGCTTCATCGGGCCTCAAAGAAAACGCATGAAGGAATTCACGGACCGACATCAATCATCCTCGCGCCTCAGGGCCGGAAAAGGGCCTCAGATGATTTCGCAGGGGCGTCCTGCGGCTGAGCTCGACCAAAAGTTCGGCGAAGCCTCACTATCAGGCTTCGCCCTCGGGAGCACGCAAAAGCCGCAATCGGGCCCGCGAAGAAGCGGTTGAGGGGATTGAATTGTCGGAAAAGAAATCCTTCATCTGCCATGGGGCTCGGAGCGTTCCGGCGCTTTTCTTCCATGAAGGGAAAAGCCAGGAGGAACCTTCCGGACGTCCGTCTCTTTCAGAAAAAGAATCCGCAGGCGCGAAAGCTTCCGGGCTTTCAGCTCTCCCGAACCCGATTTCCGAAGGACGGACCTCAAGGGCGAGGGTGCCTTGCGTTCTCTCTCCGGCGCTCTTTTGAGGAGCGCATGTCAAGAGCGGATGGCGAACGAAAAAAACTTTGCCTGTTGCGGCATCAGCCCGAAAGGGCTCCTGCCTGAGCATTCGTTGCCCAAGGCAGGAATCCTCACGGACCGAGCCTGCGGCGCCGCATTCCTCATAAAGGCACTGCGTCGCCGCGTCAAAAAAACTCTGCCTCCTTCGATCACGGGAATCCTCGACGCCTTTCTCAGGCGGAAATCGTTCCGGGCGACCGAAGGAACAAATCCTTTGTGAGGCGTGAGAAAATGAACCTCCGCGCCGGCTGGAGCTTTCGCGCTTCAGCGCCTTGGCGCGTGCGGATTCATCCGCTCATGCACTCGATCGCTTCGAAGCGGAAAAGCCGACTTCGAACGACAGCCCCTAAGTATAAGCACAACAGGATATGACAGACACAACCAAGGCCGAAATTAAGCCGCTCGCCTCATCAAAGGTGCGTGCGCTCCCGTCGGATCGGGTGAGCTACATCGAGATCGGCGAGGATTCGGACGGTCAGCGGCTCGACAACTTCCTCATGCGTCTTGCGCGCGGGGTGCCCAAAGGTCATATCTATCGCGTCATTCGGGCGGGCGAAGTCCGGGTGAGCAAAAGCCGCGCGAAGGCAGAAACGAAACTGAAGCTCGGAGACGTCGTCCGCGTGCCTCCGATGCGCGTTGCGGAGCGCTCTCCGGCGGCTGAGGCCTCTGCGGCGCCGCTTGCCAAAGGGCAGCTCGAAGTGCTCTACGAAGACCGGCACCTTCTGATCGTCATGAAGCCTTCGGGCCTCGCCGCTCACGGGGGCTCCGGAATCGCGCACGGCCTGATCGAGCGCCTGAGGGCCACGCGTCCCGAAGAGCCCTTCCTCGAGCTCTGCCACCGGCTTGACAAGGAAACGAGCGGCGCCATCGTGATCGCCAAGACACGGAAGGCGCTCGTACGCATGCACGACCTCATGAAGGAAGGCGGCATCGAAAAGCACTACAAGCTCCTTGTGAAGGGAGACTGGGTGAATGAACGCCGCCACGTGAAGGCGCCGCTTGAGCGTTATCTCCTTCCCTCGGGCGAGAGGCGCGTCCGCGTGTCCCCGCTCGGCATGAGCGCCCACACGATCTTCACGGTACTGAAGCGCTTCGGCGTCGTTACCTATCTCGACGCTGAACTCAAAACCGGCCGTACGCATCAGATCCGCGTTCATGCGCTCTCGGAAGGGTTCCCGCTTGCAGGCGACGACAAGTACGGCGACTTCGCCTTCAATAAGGAGCTTGCCGCGGGGCTCCTCGGAGCACCCTTGAAGCGGATGTTCCTTCATGCCTGGAAGCTCAAATTCATTCATCCCGTGACGGGCGAGGCGCTTGACATTGAGGCGCCGCTCCCCGAAGAACTCGCCCGGGTAATCAGTGCTCTGGAGAAGCAGCATGACTGACGAAATGAATTCCAAAGCAAAAGTGCCGCCGGCCGGTCCCTATAAGCTCGTTGTCTTCGACTGGGACGGCACGATTCTCGATACGACTGCCGCCATCGCGATCAGCATTCAGTACGCGGCGGAAAGGATGGGGCTTCCGGTGCCTTCGGCCACAAAGGCGCGCTCGGTGATCGGCCTCGGCTGGCGCGACGCCATGAAGATCATTGCGCCCACCTGTCCCGAGGAAGAGTTCCCGCAGTTCGGCGCCTACTACGTTGAACGCTATCGTCCTGAGGAAGGGAAGGTTCATCTCTTCCCCGGGATCGAGAACGTCATCCGCACGCTTCATGAGCGCGGGGTTACGCTTGCCATCGCAACCGGCAAAAGCCGGCGCGGCCTCAACCGGGTATTGGAAGCAACGGGACTCGGAAAATACTTTGCTGATACGGAAACGGCCGACGAAAACCCGTCGAAGCCCGATCCGGGGATGCTCGAAGCCATAGGCATTGCGACCGGGATTGAACCCTCCGACACCATCATGGTGGGCGATACCACGCACGACCTCGGCATGGCCAATGCCTGGGGCTGCCGCTCGATCGGCATGACCTACGGCGCTATGACTGCTGAAATGCTCGAAGCTGAGAAGCCCGTTGCCCTCTGCCGCGATGCAGAGGAGCTCGCCCGCGTGCTCGGGCTGCGTTGAAGCCGGATGGAGGCGGGTTTTTCTCAGGAATTGAGAAGAAGACCTTTGCGCTCCCGGCATCGATTTCCAGAACGTAATCTGGCAGAACGTAATCTGCCAGATTACGTTCTGCGAAAAAAAGGAGCGCTCTTCGATGGACCGGCTTGAGTGTTTTGGGCGTACCGGAGAGCTCGAGGCGCTCGAAGGCGTCTGCGGGAGCCGACGCGCGGAAATGGTGATCGTCTATGGTCGGAGACGAGTGGGAAAGACAGCGCTCATTCAGAAACCCTGCGAAGGACGTGAAACCTTCTGGTACACAGCGAAAGCGTGGAAGGCTGAGTACCAGCTGGAACTCTTTTCGGAGGCTTTGTGCGCCCGGCTCGGGAATGCCGGCGTGCGCTATGCGAGCTGGACCGCGGCTTTTGATGCTTGCGCAGCCGCGCCCGGTGAGTGACGCCGCATTCTTGTTATCGACGAGTTCCAGCATATTGCTCCGGAACGTCCGGGCTTCTTCTCTCAACTTCGTGCTGTCTGGGATGTGGTGCTTTCTCAGAAAAACATCCTTCTGATTCTCTTGAGCAGCGCTGTTTCCTACATTGAGAAGAGCGTGCTCAACGAGAGAAACCCCTTGTACGGACGGGCGAGGACTGTTCTAAAAGTTATGCCGCTTTCCTTTCAAGCGGCGTCAGCCTTTCTTCCGGAATACGCCGTCGATGATCTCTTCAAGGGGTATGCGGTGTTGGGAGGGATTCCCCATTACTGGCAGTGCCTCGATGCCCGCCAGTCGATGGAAGAGAATCTGGCGCTCAACCTGCTTCGCGCCAACAGCTTTCTCCATGACGAGCCGCAGTCTCTTCTGCGGCACGAATTCCGGAATCCTTCGACCTACAACGCGATTCTGAGGTCGATTGCCATGGGCGCTTCAACCAGAAGCACAATTGCTGAGCAGAGTCATGTGGACAACAGAACGCTCACGAAGTATCTGATTGTGCTCGGGGAGATGGATCTGATAGAACAGGAATTCCCTGTCTTTTCGGAACCGGGAGAAGCCGGAAACGTTTCGCAGGGCCTCTACCGGATCAAAGATCCTCTGCACAAATTCTGGTTCCGGTTCCTCGCCGATGAGCCGGATCTCATTCGGTAGCAGGAAGATGCACAGCTCAACTGGAAAGAGAAGGTCGAGCCGTATTTTGCTGAATTCGCTCATGAAGCGTTTGCGGCGGCATGCAGGGAGTATCTGCTCCGAAGGCGCCTCGAAGGAAAAATCCCGGAAGCATTCCTGCATTTCGGACGCTGGTGGTCGGGAGACGCTGAGATCGATATCGTCGGCGCCGATAAAAGGCGGCAGAACTGCCTCGCCGCAGAGTGCAGATATCGGCGGGAGGCGGCAGACCTCAAGGTGCTTCGGTCGTTGCAGAAAAAGTGCGCGCTGCTCCCAGTGTCGGAGGAAGCTGTCTTTTCCTACTGGATTTTTTCCCGGAGCGGCTTTGATGAGGCGCTGAAGAACGAGGCCGAAGCGCATTCAAACATCCGTCTCGTTCCGATGGAAGCGCTTCTCGATTGAAAGGTTCTTTACTCAGGCGAGGAATGCCGCTCAGCTCCCGATGGAACAAACGGCATGGCGTAAACGGGACATGGCACGCGCTCAAGCTCGCAATGGCGCGCCGCTCCATTTAAACTTAGTCATGACCCCTCAATTGAGAAATGAGCGGGGGTCGAGGAAGCCCCGGCAGCCACGAAGATGTTGGAGAAATCAAGCAGACAGAGCGGCCTTCAGGATGGCTTGCTTTTCTCTGCGCCTCGTCGTCAGCGTCAAGCCTGCGGACAGAGCAATATAGGGTGCGAAAGTTCAGCAGCGATTTCTTAACGATATACGTTTAAAACGTTATCCAAAAAACTTGCGCAGACAGGCGGTATGCCGGGGGCTTCCTTGTCTTTCCAGAGGGTGAAGCGGCGCATCACCCATCACGATCTTTTCGGAGGGTGCATGAGAGTCGGATACTGCGAGTCTGAGTATGAGGCCGCCACGCTGAATCTTCTTGAAGCTGAAGGCTGGCTTTGCTCCCGCGGCGATGAGCTTCACCGCAAGTATTCCGAGACGATTCTCGAAGAGGATCTGAATGCCTTCCTATGCCGGCGCTATCCTGACTTTACGGAGGAGGAGCGAAGCCGCGTTGCCTTCAATCTGAGAAATACGGGCGGCAATACAGACTACCTGGCCCTGCGCTCGGCGGGGCAGCTGTGCCTCAATGGCTTCGTCTTTGACCGCGACGATGCAAGACTGCCGAGCCGGCAGGTGGACTGCATTGATTTTGAGAGGCCGGACCAGAACATATTCCGCGCCGTCAGTCAACTCACTGTTCGGGAGCTCGGTGCGGAGAGGCGCCCGGATGTTCTGCTTTATGTGAATGGGATCCCGCTCTGCATCATCGAGCTCAAGAATCCGGCGCAGCGCCAGGCTTCCATCAGCAGTGCATGGGAGCAGATTCACATCCGCTACAAGCGCGACATTCCATCGCTCATGAAGTTTTGCCTCCTCTCCGTGATCAGCGACGGCGGCAATACGCGGCTCGGCACGACTTGTGCGCCCTTTGAGCATTACTACGCGTGGAAGAAAGTTGAAAACGAGGAGAACGCAGCCTCCGGACTTGGAGAGCTTCAGTCGCTCGTAAAGGGGGCTTTGGCTCCGGGACGGCTCCTCGAGATCGTCAGGGATTTTGTGTATTTCCCGGATGTGCAGGAAGGTCAGCAGCAGGAGCTCGAAATCGTCTGCCGCTACCCGCAGTTCTTCGCTGTCAGAAAGCTTTATGCGAGCATTCTGACGCATCTTCGCAGCAAGGGCGGAGACGGGAAGGGCGGCACCTACTTCGGCGCAACCGGCTGCGGCAAGACCTTAACGATGCTTTTTCTTGCGCGGCGCCTCATCAAGCGGACGTCGCTCGCGCCGACGATCCTCATCATCGTCGACAGAGAAGACCTGGAGACGCAGGCGGGGAAGCTCTTTGAGGCGTCGACCGATTTTCTGGGCGATGAGTCTATTCGCGCCTTCGAGAGCCGTGAGGACTTGAAGAACGAGCTCCTTGCGCGTCAGTCGGGCGGCGTGTTTGTCACAACGGTGCAGAAGTTCTGCGAGACGACGGGGCTGCTCTCCCGCCGGGGCAACATCATCTGCTTCAGCGACGAGGCGCACCGCACGCAGCTTAATCTCGGCGAGCGTCTGGAAATCAAGGACGGCAGGAAAGGAGAGAAAGCAGGCGCCTTCGTGAAGCTCGGCTTTGCGCAGTATCTTCATGACGCACTGCCAAACGCGACGTTTGTGGGCTTCACGGGAACTCCGATTGAAGACACGGTCCATGTCTTCGGGCCCGTCGTCGACAAATACACGATGCAGCAGGCTGTGGCCGACGGCATCACCGTGCCGCTCAAGTATGAGGCGAGGCTTGCCCGCATCGTTCTGAATTCAGAGAAGGCGAAGGAGATTGAGGCTTACTACGCCGAATGCGAGGAGGAAGGTGCGGACGCGGAGAAGGTCGAGAAAAGCCGTCGGGCGATGAGCCGGCTGGATGTGATTCTGGCGGATGACGATCGGCTCGACCGCATGGCCGGAGACATTGTGTCGCACTATGAGAGCTATGCGGCCGAGCATGCCGGCACCGTCTCGAAGGCAATGATCGTCTCCTCGTCGAGGCCCATTGCCTATCGTCTGCTGCAGAAACTCAAGGCGCTTCGTCCGGAGTGGTTCGCGCCTAACCTGAATATTTCGCCCAAAAATAGACCTTGGGTGTAGGCTCATCTGCAA
>ERZ1673741.2441-NODE-2441-length-13087-cov-5.131983_pt1 | contig 13087 bp, 8 predicted proteins | sample MGYA00580209_ERZ1673741 | MGnify/ENA primary metagenome ERZ1673741 (study PRJEB41218, sample SAMN15661754) | gut metagenome | host: Homo sapiens | place: Canada: London | collected 2015-08-20/2019-03-30 | study: EMG produced TPA metagenomics assembly of... | reverse complement strand
CGGTGGTGACGGTGTTGCCCACGGAGGAGCCGGACACCATGCCGCACAGGGCGGACGAGATGACGGCGACCTTGGCCGGGCCGCCGGAGGTCCAACCGGCGATGGCATTGGCCGCGTCGATGAAGAAGCTGGCGATGCCGGTGCGCTCGAGGAAGCCGCCGAAGATGATGAACACGGCGATGAACTTCGCACACACCTGCACAGGCGTGCTCAGCACGCCGGACGTGCCGAAAAACAGCGTGTAGATCACGCGGCCGAGCACCTGCTGGAACGTCTGCCCGGCGTTGAGCATACTCACGAACGTATACACGAGCAGCGCGCCGACGACCACGAGGATCGGCAGGCCGACGCAGCGGCGGCACAGCTCTGCCAGCACAAGGATGCCGGCCACGCCGACGGCGATGAGAAACGGCGTCATCTTGGCGGCGCTGGTGAGCGTCTTGATGAGCACGGAGTAGTTAAAGCAATAGTAGAAAAACGCAGCCGCACCGATGACCATGATGACGATGTCGTACCACGGCAGGCGGTTGGGGTGCACATGCTTCTTGCTGGCGGGATAGGTCAGGTAGCCCATGATGACGATCAGCCCGAGGAACGCGGTCAGGCGGATCTCGAGCGCGGCGGTGCTGAACAGCGTCGACCAGATGCAGTAGATCGAAAACAGCGCCATGACGACGGAGATGACGATCTTGGGCTTGCCCGTCCAGACGCGGGTGGCGGATTCGCGGTCATACTTGCGCATGACGGCGTCCATTTCCTCCTGCAGCGAAGCGTTTGCCGCGGCGTCCGCGGCCTTCTTGGTGTCAGACATAAGGGGGAAACCTCCGTTCCGGTTAGGATGGAAAAACTACGGCGTCAGGGGTACTGACGCCGTAGCGAACGTTTACGGGATGCGGCGCATCACCGGGTCGGGCATCAATAGGTGCCTGCCTTGATGGTGGCGGCGGTGTAGTACGGGGAGGCCGCGAGCAGAGACTGCACGTGGCTGTCGTCGAGGCTGACGAGGTAGACGCTGCCGGCAGTGGCGAGGTCGGTGATGGCCGTGGTGGGCGCACCGGCGACGATGAACGCGGCATCGATCTTGCCGTCCTTCAGGCTCTCGGCGCTGTCGCCGAAGCTCTGGTACACGGCGGAGATGTCAGACTCCTTGAGGTCGTAGGCGTTGAGCACGTCAATGGCGTTGAAGTACACGCCGGAGCCGGCAGCGCCGATGGAGACCTTCTTGCCGGCGAGGTCGGCAACGGTCTTAATGTCGGGGTTGGTGGTGACGATCTGGACCTGCTCCTGATACAGCTGGGCGACGACGGAGAAGCCGGTGACCGGGCTGTCAAACAGGCGCTGGCCGTTGTAGGCGTAGTTCATGACGTCGCTCTGCACGAAAGCGAGCTGGACGTTGCCGTTGGTCAGATCCTCGACGTTGGCCTGAGAGCCGCCGGAGGTGAGGGCCGTGACCTTGCAGTCGGACTTGCCGGAGACGAAGGAGGCGAGCACGCCGCCGAAGGCGTAGTACGTGCCGGACTCGCCGCCGGTGCCGAAGCTGAGGGCGGAAGCGGTGCCGTTGCCGGCGCCTTCCTTGACCGCGTCGACCTTGACGCCCTTCTCCTCAAAGTACTTGGCAGCGCCGGGGTGATACGGCACGCCCTTGACGGAGGCGGCAGCCTCAAGGCTCAGCTCCGCGCCCTTGGCGTGCTGGGCGGTGATGGCGTCGAGATTCTCAAAGATGGTGGACACGAACGCATAGATCTCGTCGGTCGGGACATCGTCGCGCGCGATGACGACCGCGCCGACGGAGACGGTGTTGGTGTCGACCTTGGCGGTGGAGCCGGAGTCGTCCTTTTTGGTGTCGGTGCCGCCGCCGCAGGCGCACAGCGCGAACACCATGACGAGGGCGAGCGCCAGAGCCACGATTTTGTTGAACTTCATAGTCGTTTCTCTCCTTTTTGAAATTTTCCTCTTGAAAAGATTCAATATGCGTTCATTATACCTGCAATTCATGCAAATTTCAAGCGAAAAATGAAACTTTATGCTCGTTCCTGTGCAAAAGCTTTCACACACGAACGGATTTCTGATACAAACCGCCACATCTTGCGCCGCTTGGGCAATTTTTCCCACGCCGGGCACAAGATCCCTCACACAGGGAAGCAAAAATCCGGCCCGTGCAAAAATCGCACAGGCCGGATCGGCTTGTCGGAACGCGTTATTCGTCCCTGTCCTCGGGCGGGTCGGGCTGCACGAGCACGCGCTCGACGCGGCGGCCGTCCATGGCGAGGACCGTGACGGTGAGGTTTTCGTACCGGAAGCTGTCGCCCGGCTTCGGGAACGTGCCGAAGCGCTCGAGCGTCCAGCCGCCGACGGTGGTGCTGTCGGCGTCGTCGAGGGCGTCCTCGTTCCAGTCGAGCAGCTCGAGAAAGTCCGAGAGCGTCATGGCGCCGTCGAGCTCATAGCCGCCGTCGGGCCGCGCGACGACCTCATTTTCGACCTCGTCGGTCTCGTCCCAGATGTCGCCGACAAGCTCCTCGAGCACGTCCTCCATCGTGATGACGCCGAGCGTGCCGCCGAACTCGTCCGTGACGACGGCGAGGTGCTTCTGCTCGCGGCGGAGCTTTGCCAGCACGTCGGGCAGGCGCGTGGTCTTGTAGACGAAGCACGGCGGGATGAGCTGCGCGCGCAGATCGTCCGGCCGGCCGTCCATCATGGCCTTGAAAAAGCGGTTGAGATACAGAAAACCGATGATATTGTCCACGCTGCCGGAGTAGACCGGCAGACGGGAATACGACGAATCGTCAATGATGCGCACGATCTCGTCCCAGTCGTCGTCGATATCGATGGCGACCATGTCGACGCGGGCGGTCATGGCCTCGCTCGCGCTGATGTCGGAAAAGTCGAGCGCGGAGCGCAGCAGCTCGCTGCGGTCCTCGTCGAGCACGTCCTCGTCCTCGGCCGTCTCGATGATCGACTGCAGCTCCTGCGAGGCGGCCTCCTCGGGATCGCCGTCGCCGGCATCGCCGTGCAGCGGGCGCGTGATGAGGTGCACGAGCCCGACGACAAGCCAGATCACGGGGTAGAGGATGACCGACAGCGCGCGGATGATATAGGCATTGCGCAGGGCGATGCCGTTGGCGTTCTGCTTGGCGACGATCTTCGGCATCGTCTCGCCGAAGATGATGACCAGCAGCGTCAGCACGACGGTGGACACCCACGTCCACTGCTCGCCCGCGAGCAGGATGACGATCACGGAGCCGAGCGACGACGCCGCGATGTTGACGAGATTGTTGCCGATGAGGATGGCGCTGAGGGTGCGGTCGAAGTGGTCAAGGATGCCGACGGCCGTTTTCGCGCGGCGGTCGCCGTCCTCGGCGGCGTTTTCGAGCCGCAGCCGGTTGGCCGATGAATACGACATTTCGGACGCGGAGAAGAACGCGGACAGCGCGATGAGCACGGCCAGCGCAACAAAATACCACACGATGCTCATGCCGGCTCGCCCCCCTTCTCCGGGGCGGCCCCGGCCGCCGCGTCTGCCTCGGTCTCCTCCGGCAGCAGGCGCACGATGAGCTTGACGATGCGCTTTTGCTTCATGTCGGAGATGCGCACGTCCAGCCGGTGATAGCGGAAGCCCTCCCGTTCGCGCGGGATGTAGGAAAACTGCTCATACGTCCACTCGCCGAGCAGCTTATACTGCAGTTCCTCGTCGTCCTCGGGGTCGGTGTAGTCGAGCCGGTCGAACACCTCGCCGACGGTCATCTCGGCATCGACCTCGTAGCGGCCGCCGCCGAGCGGCACGAACGACTCCTCGACCACGTCGTCCTCGTCCCAGATCTCGCCGACGAGCTCCTCGACGATGTCCTCCACGGTCACGATGCCGAGCGTGCCGCCGTAGTTGTCGGTGACGATGGCGAGGTTGGCCTTGCGGCGGCTGAGCTCGGGCAGCACCTCGGCAATGAGGGTGCTCTGGTGCACGAACATGGGCTCGTCGAGCAGGGGGCGCACATCCACGGCCTTGCCGCCGGCGGCAATGCACGCCTTGATGTATTTGCGGATCTGCAGGATGCCGATCACATTGTCAATGCTGTCGGCATACACGGGCAGACGGCTGTGGCGCTGCTCGCGCACGTAGGCGAGGATCTCCTCCGGGGGATCGTCCACGTCCACGGCGGCGACGTCCACGCGCGCCGTGATGACGCTCTCGACCGGCACGTCGGCAAACGACAGGGCCGAGCTCATGAGCTCGCCGCGCTCGGCGGTCAGCTCCCCGTCGTCGGTCATGTTCTCGATGATGTCGGCCAGCTCATCCTCCGTCACGGTCACGGCGGGCTCGCTCTGTACGCGGCGGGCGACGGCGTTGCCGAAGGCGGTGAGCAGGGCCGACAGGGGTTTGAAGAGCACCATGAAAAACCGCAGCGAGCGCGCCGTGTGCATGGCCAGCCGCTCGGCGTATTTCTTGGCGATGCTTTTCGGCAGCATCTCGCCGGCGAAGAACACGACCACGGTCGTGACGAGCGTGCCGGCGGTGACGGCCCACATGCCCCACTGCCGCTGCACGGCCACGGTCACGAGCGTTGCGATCGTCAGGTGCAGAATGTTCGTGCCGATCAGCAGCGTCGTGATCGCCTGATCGAAGTGGTCGAGCACATACAGCGCCTGCTCGGCACGGCGGTTGCCGTGATCGGCGGCGGCTTTGAGCCGGATGCGGCTCGCGGATGCAAACGCTGTCTCCATGACGGCGAAATAGGCCGCGCCAAGGAGCAGCACGATGATAACAGGCAAAATATTCCATAAATCCTGCTTAGGGCCAGCGTCCATTGCGGATCATCACACTCCTGAATACCTCCCCCGGCCGGTGCCTATCCGGACGGGAGATAAATTAACGTTCATGATACCATAAAATGCCCGGCGCGTCAACGGCTTTTCTCCTCCGTGACGGCGACGTTGCCCGGCCCTGCCAGCTCGCGCAGCTCCTCGACGAGCGCAGGGTGCACGACGCAGCGGGCCGCGGCGCGCCGGCCCGTGTCCTCAAACACGAGCACGAGCTGCTCGTCGCCGGGGAACATCTCGAGGATGAGCTCGATGCGCTTCACGGCCGGGTGGTCCTTATCCGGCAGCCGCACCCAGAGCCGGTGACGCTTCGGCGGCTCGGGCCGCGGCGGCGGGTCGCGGCGCGGCGGCGTGCGCAGGGTCTCGAGCCCCTGCTCCGTCAGCGGCAGGACCTTGTCCGCCACGAGCTGGGGGTCGGATTCATCCCGCGTCGAGATGCGCCCGGCGACGAACAGCGCGGGGTTTTCCTGTGCCAGCAGGTCGCGGCAGGCGTCGAGCGCAGGCGAAAACACGAGCACCTCCATGCTGCCGCCGTCGTCCTCGAGCTGGAGGTAGGCCATGCGGGTGTTCTTGCGCGTGGCGCGCTCGCGGCTGGCGGTGCAGATACCGGCCAGCACGACGCGCTGCCCGTCGCGGTAGCGGTGCGCGGCCGTGGCCGGGGCGTGGAAGCTTGCGAGAATGTCGCCCATGGGCGCGGCCTTGGCCTGCTGCGCGAGCGCGCGGTAGTCGTCCATCGGGTGGCCGGTGAGGTACAGCCCCGTCGTCTCGCGCTCCATGGCTATGAGCTCTGCGCGCGTGAACTCCTCCACGTCCGGCAGCACGAGCTGCGTCGTGTCGGCGGGCGCTCCCCCGTCGTCCGGCGCGCTGAAGAGGTTCATCTGGCCGGTGAGGTTCATGCGGCTCTCGCTCGCCGCGCCGCCCAGCACGCGGTCGACCGACTGCATGAGCGCCTTGCGCTTGTAGCCCATGCGGTCGAAGCACCCGGCGCGGATGAGGCTCTCGACGGCGCGGCGGTTGAGGTCGTGCCCGTTCATGCGGCGGCAGAACTCGTCAAACGCCGTGAACGGCCCGCCGATCTCCCGCTCGCGCATGAGCGCCTGGATGAGTCCGCGCCCCACGCCCTTGATGGCCACAAGGCCGAAGCGCAGATCACCCTCCTCGACGGTGAAGTCGGCGTCGGACGCATTGATGTCCGGCGGCAGCAGGCGGATGCCCAGCTCGCGGCACTCGGCGATGTACTCCGTGACCTTCGGCGTGTTGTCGAGCACGGAGGTCAAAAGCGCTGCCATGTATTCGTGCGGGTAGTTGCGCTTCATGTACGCCGTGCGGTAGGACACGATGGCGTAGGACACGGCGTGCGCCTTGTTGAAGGCGTAGCTTGCGAAGGCGAGGATCTCGTCGTAGATCTCGTTTGCCGTCTGCTCCGGCACGCCGCGCGCCACCGCGCCGGGGATATTCCGCACCGGGTCGCCGTGCACGAACGCGGCGCGCTCGGCCGTGATGACGGCCTCTTTTTTCTTCGACATGGCGCGGCGGATCATGTCCGCCTGCCCGAGCGAGAACCCGGCCAGCTGCCGGAAGATCTCGATGACCTGCTCCTGATAGACGATGCAGCCGTAGGTCACGGACAGGATCGGCTCGAGCAGAGGGTGCTTGTAGGTGATGCGCTCCGGGTGCGCCGAGCAGGCGAGAAACCGCGGGATGCTCTCCATCGGCCCGGGGCGGTAGAGCGCGATGACGGCGGTGATGTCCTCGATGCTGCGCGGGCGCAGCCCCATGCACACGGCCGTGATGCCCGCGCTCTCGAGCTGGAACACGCCGACGGTGCGCCCGGCGGCAAGCATATCAAACGTTTTCTTGTCATCGAGCGGGATGCGCTCGACCTGAAACCCCGGCTCGCGGCGGCGCACCTGCCGCGCTGCGTCCTCGAGCACGGTGAGGTTGCGCAGGCCGAGAAAGTCCATCTTCAGCAGCCCCAGCTCCTCGAGCGTCGTCATCTGGAACTGGCACACGAGCGCGCCGTCGTTGCTCGCCAGCGGCACGTAGGCGTACACCGGCTGCTCCGTGATGACCACGCCCGCCGCGTGCGTGGACGCATGGCGCGGCATGCCCTCGATGGCGCGGGCCGTGTCGATGAGCTGGTGCAGCCGGTCGTCCCCGTCATACATGGCGCGCAGCGTCTGCGACTGCTGCAGCGCCTCGTCGAGCGTGGTGTTGATGCCGCCGGGGATGGCCTTGGCCACAGCGTCCACCTCGGCGTAGGTCATGTTCATGACCCGGCCGACGTCGCGCACTGCCGCGCGCGCAGCCATCGTGCCGAACGTGACGATCTGCGCCACGTGGTCGGCGCCGTATTTGCGGATCACATAGTCGATCACTTCCCCGCGCCGCTGCACGCAGAAGTCCACGTCGATATCCGGCATGCTCACGCGCTCGGGGTTGAGAAAGCGCTCGAAGTAGAGGTTATACTGCACGGGGTCGACGTCCGTGATGCCGAGGCAGTAGGACACGACGCTGCCGGCAGCGCTGCCGCGCCCCGGCCCGACGGGGATGTGCTGGGCCTTGGCGTAGCCGATGAAATCGCTCACGATGAGAAAGTAGTCCACAAAGCCCATGCGCCGGATCATGTTGAGCTCATAATCCAGCCGCTTTCGCACCTCCGGCCGGTCGCCGTAGCGTTTGGCAAAGCCGCGCGCGCACAGCTTCGTGAGATAGGCGTCCGCGTCCGTCTCCCCCTCCGGCAGCAGAAAGCGCGGCAGGTGGTAGTGGCCGAACGTGAAGTCAAATTGACACCGGTCAGCAATGCGCTGCGTGTTTTCCACCGCGTCGGGATATTCGTCAAAGAGCGCGCGCATCTCGGCCTCGCTCTTGAGGTAAAACTCGTCGTTCGGGAAGCGCAGGCGGTCCGGGCTGTCGAGCGTCTGCCCGGTCTGGATGCACAGCAGCACGTCCTGATCGTAGGCGTCCTGTTTTTTAATATAGTGTACGTCGTTCGTCGCCGCGAGGGGGATGCCCGTCTCGCGGTGGATGCGCAGCAGCGCTGCACGCACGCGCGCCTCGTCGGTCATGTGGTGGTTCTGCAGCTCAAGGTAGAAGTTCCCCTCACCGAAGAGCTCCTGCAGCTCCACGGCGCGTGCCTTGGCCGCCTCATAATCTCCCCGCAGCACCGCGCGTGGAATGTCGCCCGCCACGCAGCCGCTCAGGCAGATGAGACCGTCTGCATGCTTGTGCAGCAGCGGCCAGTCGATGCGCGGCTTGCCGTAAAACCCGCGCTCGAACGCCGCCGACACGAGATAGCACAGGTTGTGGTAGCCCGTCTCGTCGCGGCAGAGCAGGATCAGGTGCGTGTAGGCATCGTCCACGCCGTGGACGCGGTCGGTCATGCCGCGCGGGGCGACATAGACCTCGCAGCCGATGATCGGCCGGATGCCGGCAGCGACCGCCGCCTTGTAAAAAGCGACCGCGCCGTACATGACACCGTGGTCGGTGATCGCCAGCGCGGTCTGGCCCAGCTCCTTGGCGCGCTCGATGAGCGGCCCGATGCGGCACGCGCCGTCGAGCAGGCTGTATTCACTATGTACGTGCAGGTGTGCAAACCCCATCGTGCGTTCCTTTCAGTCGTCCATGTGAAATTCCATGAGTTTTTTCAGCCGGTAGTTCAGGCAGCTCTTCGTCACCGGCGGATACGAGAGCGTGGCGAGGTCGGCAAGGCTGGCCTCGGGATTGGCAATGCGCAGCAGCGCCGCGCTCTGCAGCTTCTCCGGCAGCACGTCGAGCCCGTAGTCGCGCTCGATGCGGCGGATGGCGTCGATCTGCTCCTGCGCCGCGGCGACGACCTTGTCGGCGTTGGCGGTGTCGCAGTTGACCTTGCGGTTGATGGAGTTGTTCATGGACTTCTCCACCTTGGCGGACATGATGTCCATGGCGGCGCAGGGCGCGCCGATCTTGGTCAGGAAGTCCTCGATGGCCTCGGACTTTTTAAAATAGAGCACGGTGTTGGCGCCGCGGTCGATGCTGCGCGCGGCAAAGCCCAGCTCCGTGAGCAGGGCGGCCGTCTCGCGGCTGACGCTCGCGTGCGCCGTGATGAGCTCAAGGTGGTAGTTCTTGCTCGGGTCGGTGACGCTGCCGCCCGCGAGAAACGCACCCCGCAGGAACGACGCCTTACAGCAGTCGTTTTCCAGCACGGCGAGGTTGATGTGGTGCGCGACCGTGCGCGAGAGGTCCGCGCCGAAGGCGGCGAACACCGTCTCGATGGCGGCGCGGTCGGTGATGGTCAGCACATGGCGGCCGCCGGTCTTTTCCCCGGCCGGCAGGGCAAAGTGCGCGCCGAACGCGCGGCGAAACAGCTTCGGCAGCCGCTCGGCAAAGGCGTCGCACGCCGTGACGATGCGGATCTCCCGCGTCGTGAACGTGTGGCAGTACAGCAGCACGCCGTAGGCCTCGGCCACGGCGCAGCAGTGCCGGCCGATCGGCACGCGGCACAGCTCGTTTTTCACATCGGATGCAAAGGACATGGCGCGCCTCCGTCAGGTCGTCTTGGGAAAGTCCCGGTTGCGCAGGCGGACGTTGGCGTCGCGCGCGGCGAGGTAATCCGTCAGCGCCTTGGCCACGGCCACGCTGCGGTGCTGCCCGCCGGTGCAGCCGATGCCGATGGTCAGCGCGTAGCGCCCCTCGGCGGCGTACTGCGGCAGGAGAAAGTCGATCATGTCGGTGAGCTTCGTGAGGAAATTTTTCGCCACGTCGCTGCGCAGGACGTATTCCTGCACCTCGGCGTCCATGCCGCTCAGGGGGCGGAGCTTTTCCACATAAAACGGGTTCGGCAGAAAGCGCACGTCGAACACGAGGTCGGCGTCGATCGGGATGCCGTACTTGAAGCCGAAGGACACGACGTTGATGAGAATGTCGCGCCGGGTGCCCCCGTCGGCAAAATACTCGCAGATGCGCTTTTGCAGCATGGCGAGCGTGAGGCCCGTGGTGTTGATGACGAAGTCTGCGCGCTCGCGCACGGGGGCGAGCAGCTCGCTCTCGCGGCGCACGGCCTCGGGCAGGGAGCAGCCGCTCTCGGCCTGCAGCGGGTGCGGCCGGCGCGACTCCTTGTAGCGGCGCACGATGGCGCTCTCCGACGCCTCGACGAACAGAATGCGGTAGTCCACGCCCATGTTCGCCAGCTCCCCGAGCGCGGCAAAGAGCTCGGAAAAGCTCTCCTGACTGCGGATGTCCGTCACGAGCGCGACCTTTTCATATCTTCCACGCGTGGCAAGGCAGAGCTCGGCAAACTTCGTCAGCAGTGCCGTGGGCAGGTTGTCCACGCAGTAAAAGTCCAGATCCTCCAGCACGTCGGCCGCGCGGCTCTTGCCGCCGCCGGACAGGCCCGATACGATCAGAAATTCCATCCCGTCACCCCCGGATGATCTTCACTTCCGGCTCAAGCTCCACGCCGGACGTGCGCAGCACCTCGCTGCGGATGTGGTCCATGAGCCGCAGCACATCGTCAAACGTGGCCCCGCCGCGGTTGACGACGAAGCCCGCGTGTTTCTCGCTCACCTGCGCGCCGCCGACGGCATAGCCCTTGAGGCCCGCCTGGTCGATGAGCGCGGCGGCGTAGCCCCCCACAGGGCGCTTGAACGTGCTGCCCGCGCTCGGCAGGTCGAGCGGCTGGCGGCTGCGGCGGCGCTCGCTCAGATCCATCATGCGCGCCCGGATCTCCTCCGGGTCGCCCGGCGTGAGCGCGAGCATGCTGCCGAGCACGACGCAGTCCGTGTCGGAAAAGACACTGTGCCGGTAGCCGAAATCGTGCTCCGCGCCCACGGCCTCGCGCAGGTTCAGGTCATGGTCAAGATAGCGCGTGGAGACGACGACGTCCTTCATCTCGCCGCCGTAAGCGCCCGCGTTCATCGACACCGCGCCGCCCAGCGAGCCGGGGATACCGTGGGCAAATTCCAGCCCCGCGAGCCCATAGCCCAGCGCCGCCTGCGCCAGCCGCGCGAGCGGGATGCCCGCGCCCGCGCGCAGGTGCGTCGCGTCCGCGCGCTCCACATCCGCCATGCGCTCGCCCATCTGCACGACGATGCGGTCAACATCGCCGTCGGTGATCAGCAGGTTCGTGCCGTTGCCGATGATGAGCGGCTGCGCGCCGCCGCCGCGCACGATGCGGCAGACGACCGCCGTCTCCTCCGCGGACGCGGGGCGCACGAGCGCGCGCGCCGGCCCGCCGATGCGAAACGAGCAGTGCGCGCGCATCGGTTCGTATTCCAAAAGCTCCAGCTCCGGCAGCTGCTCGCGCAGCGCGCGGACGATGGGGTCCAGATTCGTCATAACTTCCTGTTCCTTTCCGGGTCAGAACCCGATGCCGAGGTCGATGCCGCGGTCGTGCTCGTCGGCGAGCTTCTGCGCCGCGTTGTAGCCCATGCCCTTCTGGCGGTTGTTCATGGCGGCAAGCTCGAGGATGACCGCGAGGTTGCGCCCCGGCCCGACCGGGATCGTCACGCACGGCACGCGCACGTTGAGGATCTCGCAATATTCCGTCGTCAGGCCCAGCCGGTCGTAGGCCTTGCCGTCCTCCCACGGCTCGAGCTGCACGACGAGGTCCACGCGCGTCTCGGGCTTGACGGCGCCGACGCCGTAGATCTGCCGCGCGTCGATCACGCCGATGCCGCGCAGCTCCATGTAGTAGCGGATCATCTCGGGCGCGGAGCCCATGAGCGTCGTGCGGTTGATGCGCTTGATCTCCACGGCGTCGTCCGCGACGAGGCGGTGGCCGCGCTTGATGAGCTCGAGCGCCGTCTCGCTCTTGCCGACGCCGCTGTCGCCCGTGATGAGCACGCCCTCGCCGAACACCTCGACGAGCACGCCGTGCTGCGTCAGCCGCGGGGCGAGGTAGCTCGAGAGCGAGGCGATGAGGTCGGCCATGAACTCCGACGTGTCCTTGCGCACGAGAAAGAGGTTGCAGTCGTACTTTTCGGCCATCTCCAGGCACTCGGGAAACGGGTCCATCCCGTGGCAGATGACGAGACCGATGATGTTGTAGCGCATGAACTGCTCAAAGCGTTCGCGCCGCTGGTCGGGGGTCAGCGTCTCGAGATACGTGCTCTCAACGCGGCCGATGATCTGCAGCCGTTCGGGGTCAAAGTAGTTGTAAAACCCGGCGAGCTGCAGCCCCGGGCGGTTGACGTCGGCGGTGCGGATCTCGCGCGTGGCGTAGTCATTCGCCGCGTGCAGGACGGTCAGCCCCTGCTCGGCGGCGATCTTCTGCAGCGCGACGGTATAATGTGGTGCGCCCATTGTGCGCGCCTCCTTTCCGGTAAAGCCGCCGGTGCGGCGGCGAAGTTTTTTCGTCCGGGCGGAGCGTCTGCTCCCCCGCATCCCATTGTACCCAAAGCGGCGGCATTTGGCAACGGCTTTTGCGGCGCGCCGGGCATTTTTTCCGGCCGCCGGACGGAAAATGCGCAGAAAATGTGAAAATCATCTTGCAATCGGCCGGGGTTTCTGCTATTATGAGAAAGCTGTTCTCGCAGACAATAGAGAAGGAGGTGCTTCAACCAATGGCAAAATGTCAGTTTTGCGACAAGGGCTTGAGCTTCGGCATCAAAGTGAGCCACTCTCACCGCCGCTCGAACCGCACTTGGAAACCCAATGTGAAGCGCGTCAAGGCCATCGTGGACGGCAAACCCCAGCACGTCTACGCATGCACCCGCTGCCTCCGCAGCGGCAAGGTCACCCGCGCTGTGTGAATTGCAATGATTGCACCGAACAAGGCTCGCCCAATTGGGCGAGCCTTTTTCGCATATTCGGGCATTGATTTTGCAGCTTTGCGCAGGGATGCGCGCTGCTGCTTGCCGAGAGAATGGTCTCATTTCATAGCCATTTGCGCCGCAGGGGAGCCCGAGGGGGGGCAAGGCCCGCCTCGGATGAGATGTTTGTGCCTTCTCCTTGCCGAGAAGGTGGCGTGCTTTGCTCGCCGGATGAGGTGGAAAGGCTGAGGTTCCCTCCAGCGGTGCCGGTGATGTGCCGAACGGCCGTCCCGCCACCTCTGGCTCCCTTGTGCAAAGGGAGCTGGCAGCCGTCAGGCTGACTGAGGGATTGACACACCGCATCCTGCGCCGCAGCCGATGTCTACGTTCTCCCCGTCACGCCTCCAGCTCTCCCGCGCTGCGGGTCACGTCGTGGATCCATTTGCCGGAGCGCAGCCGCGGCAGACACAGAAAGATCTGCACGATCACGTCGATGGACATGAGCGGGTACACATACCGGATGTCGAGCTTCCACACCAGCGCCG
>ERZ1673741.2439-NODE-2439-length-13093-cov-6.257248_pt1 | contig 13093 bp, 9 predicted proteins | sample MGYA00580209_ERZ1673741 | MGnify/ENA primary metagenome ERZ1673741 (study PRJEB41218, sample SAMN15661754) | gut metagenome | host: Homo sapiens | place: Canada: London | collected 2015-08-20/2019-03-30 | study: EMG produced TPA metagenomics assembly of... | reverse complement strand
GCAAATGAGATAAGGTGTATGGTCATTATGATATTGTTTTAAGTTTTCCGTATGACAAATGTATAGCTTTATTTTCAAAATCCCATAACGTTTTTAACCTTGCTAAGGTTTTTAAAGTTTTTATGTCTCTGTATTCAAATTATTGCGTACATTTGCAGCTCTAAGTAGATAAAGTAAATAGTAATTAAGTAATTTGTAGTTAAAATTATGCCAACCATATCCATTCGCGGAAACGAGATGCCTGCATCTCCTATCAGAAAACTGGCTCCTTTGGCAGACGCTGCCAAACAACGCGGAGTTCATGTATTTCACCTGAACATCGGACAGCCTGACCTGCCCACGCCTCAGGTCGCGATTGACGCGATACGCAACATTGATCGCAAAGTGCTGGAGTACAGTCCCAGCGCAGGTTATCGTAGCTATCGCGAGAAATTAGTAGGATATTATGCAAAGTTCAATATCAATCTTACAGCAGATGATATAATCATTACGTCGGGTGGTTCGGAGGCGGTGCTTTTCTCTTTCCTTTCCTGTCTGAATCCCGGGGATGAAATTATTGTTCCGGAACCGGCTTATGCCAACTATATGGCATTTGCTATCTCTGCCGGAGCGAAGATCCGCACTATCGCCACGACTATCGAAGAGGGTTTCTCACTTCCGAAAGTGGAGAAATTTGAAGAACTGATAAATGAACGTACCAAAGCTATCCTGATTTGTAATCCGAACAATCCGACCGGTTATCTGTATACCCGTCGTGAGATGAATCAGATTCGTGACTTGGTGAAGAAATACGATTTATTCCTTTTCTCCGATGAAGTATATCGCGAATTTATCTATACCGGTTCGCCCTATATTTCTGCCTGCCATTTGGAAGGCATCGAGAATAATGTGGTTCTGATTGACTCCGTTTCGAAACGTTATTCGGAATGTGGAATCCGTATCGGTGCGCTGATTACCAAGAACAAAGAGATACGTGACGCTGTTATGAAGTTCTGTCAGGCTCGTTTGAGTCCCCCTTTGATCGGACAGATTGCTGCCGAGGCTTCATTGGATGCTCCGGAAGAATATTCACGTGAGACCTATGATGAATATGTGGAACGTCGTAAATGCCTCATTGACGGATTGAACCGCATTCCGGGTGTTTATTCTCCGATTCCTATGGGAGCTTTCTACACGGTGGCGAAACTTCCGGTAGATGATTCGGATAAGTTCTGTGCCTGGTGTCTTTCGGACTTCGAGTACGAAGGGCAGACAGTCTTTATGGCTCCGGCTTCCGGTTTCTATACCACTCCGGGCTCCGGTATCAACGAGGTTCGTATTGCTTATGTATTGAAAAAAGAAGACTTGACCCGTGCGCTTTTTGTCTTGCAAAAGGCTTTGGAGGCGTATCCGGGAAGAACGGAATAAAAGATGTCTCTATCACTTTTCATAGCCCGGCGGATCTATCGTGAAAGCGATGGCGGAAAGCAGGTATCACGTCCTGCGGTCCTCATTGCTATGGCGGGTATTGCTATCGGACTGGCTGTAATGATTATAGCGGTAGCGGTAGTGATCGGGTTTAAAAGTGAAGTGAGAAATAAGGTCATTGGATTTGGCTCGCATATCCAGATAACGAATCTGGATGCGGTCAATTCTTATGAGACACATCCGATTGTTGCTGGCGACAGTTTGATTGCCGCCCTTTCCGATTATCCTGAAGTGAGTCATGTACAACGTTATTCCACCAAACCGGGAATGATAAAAACAGACGACGCCTTTCAGGGAATGGTGCTGAAGGGTGTTGGACCGGAATTTGATTCCCGCTTTATGAAGGAATATCTGGTCGAAGGAGAAATTCCCGTTTTCAGTGATTCTGTATCTTCCAATCAGGTGCTTATTTCCAAGGCTTTGGCTACTAAGATGAAGTTGAAGCTAGGAGATAAAATTTATACCTATTATATACAAGATGAGGTTCGTGCCCGTCGTTTGACGATTGCCGGAATCTATCAGACTAACTTCTCCGAGTATGATAATCTTTTTTTATTGACTGATCTCAATCTGGTGAACCGCTTGAACGGTTGGCAGCGGGAGCAGGTGAGCGGAGTGGAATTGCAGGTTCGTGATTATGATAAGTTGGAAGACGTAACTTATGAAATCGCTATTGATACCGATAGTCAGCGGGATAAGTTTGGAGGCATATATTATGTACGGAATATTGAACAACTGAATCCCCAGATATTTGAATGGCTTGGCTTATTGGATATGAATGTATGGGTGATTTTGTTCTTAATGATAGGGGTTGCCGGATTTACCATGATTTCCGGTCTATTGATTATTATCATTGAACGTACTAATATGATAGGAATCCTGAAAGCGTTGGGAGCTGACAATTTCACTATTCGTAAGACGTTTCTTTGGTTCTCTGTTTTTCTTATCGGAAAAGGAATGCTGTGGGGAAACGTGATCGGTCTGGCATTCTACTTTATTCAATCTCAATTCGGAATTCTCAAACTCGACCCGGAAAGTTATTATGTCGATACAGTATCGGTCTCTTTCAATATCTGGCTTTTTCTTTTGATTAATATCGGTACATTGTTGTCGTCGGTGCTGATGTTGATCGGTCCTTCTTTCCTGATAACGAAAATCAATCCGGCAAACTCTATGCGATATGAGTAAGTCTTCCTTCCGGATATAAGTAAACAGGTTTATTATCTTCTCATAAAATCACCTTTCCCTCGGAAAAGGCGGCATAGCTTGAAATTAAGAGATTGTATCGGTTGGAGAATATCGAATATGGGCAATGAGAAATAATATTTTCTGCCTCCCCCCATTTCTTTGGCTGTCCGGTTAATCACAATAGCTTGCGTTATGTAACGAAGCAGCCATATCAATAATGCAATACCTGCTACCAGCCAATGAAAGTTGAGTATGCCGAATACGATACCTGCCATACAGGCGACATAGAATAACAGGCGGGAAAATGTTTCGAATCCCGACAGGTAACGTTGTGCTCCACGGTAGAAGCGTGCGGTAGCCATATAACTAACTTTTTCTTCCTTCCAGTCTTTGTAGCGATAGACGGGCTGTATACGCATCGTAGCGTTGAAGTCAGTTTCTACGCGCGTATTCGTTTTGGTTACTATTTGATTAATGAACAAGTCATCTTCTCCGCGTTGCAGGTTCAGATATTTGGAATATCCTTTTTGTTTGAAGAATAATTCTTTACGGTAAGCCATGTTACGACCGATACCCATATAGGGGTTTCCGGCCAAGGCGAACCCCAGATAACGTAAAGACTGAAATAATGTATCGAATGCGATACGTTTGTGTAACCAGCCTTTGATACGGTCGTATCCGCTGTACCCCAATACGATTTGCGTTTGCGAAGTGAAGTTGCGCGCCATAAGTTTCAGCCATTGGTTACTTGCAGGCATACAGTTGGTTTCCGTAAATACAAGCCAGTCGTGCTTGCTGGCTTTGATACCTAATGTCAGAGCTAGTTTCTTGTGGCTGATATAGCGGGCGCTGTCCGGTGTAAAACTATGGTAGAGATGAGGATATTTTTCTTCCATGTATCCCAGCACATCTTCTGTTTCATCAGTGGAAGCGTCATTGATAACAATGACTTCGAACTGCGGGTAATCTTGTTCCAGAATAGCAGGCAGAATTTTACGCAGGTTATCAGCTTCATTGCGTGCACAAAGAATGACGGAAAGTGGAGGCAATTCCCGTGAGAAGTGGGTTTCCTCTTTGCGTACAGTCTTATTACGAACGTGTATCCGATTGTACAAACCGAAATAGTAAATAAGCTGAATGATAAAAAGAATACCTGCCGCCGATAAAAGAATCAGTTCGGCAGTATTGAATGTAAATGCTTCCATTGAATTTAAGTGTCGTTTTTACGCCCGCAAAAGTACGCATTTTTTCGATAGTTCCCTCATCTTGAAGGAAGGTTATTTCGCAAATCCAGATATTCTTTCTTGAACATATTCACGAAAAGGAAGAATAGCGAGAGTAATAACGGACCGAAGATGACTCCCATAAATCCGAATAACGGCAAACCGATGACAACTCCGAAAATAGTGATGAGCGGATGTGTGTCCGCCATTTTCTTTTGAAGGATAAATCGGATCAGGTTGTCGGATTGTGACACAACGATGGCTCCGTATGCAGCGAGCCCGATTGCATGGAACCAGTCTCCGCTAATAGCCAGATAAGCGGCTACGGGAAACCATACCAATGCTGTACCTACCATTGGAATAATAGTTGCGAAGCAGGTGAGGAAACCTAATAATAGTATATTGGGCGCTCCGAAAATAAGATAGCCTATCATGGCGACGCCTCCCTGAATGATAGCCAGCAGAGGAATGCCGATTGCATTGGAACGTACAATCATGTTAATCTCACGAATGACTTCCTGCGTATTTGCCTCATTAAAAGGAAGAATGTCGTTGACGTATGCTTCCATTTTTTTTCCTCCTATCAGCATAAAGTAAAGCACGAATATCATGACGAATAGATTGACTGCAAGGCTGCTGGCGCCTTCCATAATTATCTGTCCGATACGAGGGAGGATAGATACGATGAATGATAGCGTATCTTTTCCCAATACATCATAACCGGTCTTTTCTTTAATAAATTCTGCTACTTGCTGAATGGGTTCGATAAAGGTTTGCGGAGCCAGATTTATATCCTGAAGTTTGTTTACCACCAGCCAGATTGTTAATCCCAGCGGAACAAGAAACACCATAATGGTTTCTGCCGTAATCAGTAATGCACTGATGTTGCGTTTCATTTTCCGCTTTTCTGTCAGATGATTCATGTGTGTGCGTACAAGTATATACATAGTTAATGCTCCCAGTAATCCTCCCAAAAAAGGAGTGATTTGCCGGAAGATGATAACTCCCATAAATAGAATAATGACAATGAGGGAATATTTCCAGTATTGTTCTTTGATGCTCATATCGTGCGATTCGTTCGTTTATATAATAATAAACACGAAAAGCACCGGAAAGGTTTGTTTTATAATGGCATATCAATATGAAAAATTGTTTTGCCGGGATTGCTTTCCTGAATGGTGAGATGCCCGTCGTGAAGGCGGATAATTTGTTTGCATAGGCTTAATCCGATACCGCTGCCTTCTGATTTGGTGGTAAAAAAAGGAATAAATATCTTTTCCTGTAATTCAGGCGGAATACCCGGGCCGTTGTCCGCAATGTCAATAGATATGTGTTCGTCTTGTAGTGCATGGATGCTGATTCTGCCTTTTTCTTTTCCTTCCAGTGCTTGCATGGAGTTTTTCAGAAGGTTGAGCAGGACTTGGGAGAGTTGGTTCTCGTCACCTTTCATATAAATCGTTTTAGGTTCGCAGGTCAGTGTGAAGATGATATTGCTTTCTTTGAAGTCGCCGGATAAGAGTTCCCGGAGATTTTGCAGGGTTGCCGTAAGTGAGAAAAGTTTCTTTTCGGGTTTTGGCAGGTAGGAGAGGTGACGGAAGGATTCGGTAAATTGCAATAAACGTTCGCTTTGTGCTTGAATGATGCGAAGTCCGCGAACTGCTTTTTCGTTGATGTCCGGATGGGTGGACAGTGTTTGTGACAGGGAGATAATGGGAGCAATGGTGTTCATTATTTCATGAGTGAGCACGTGGCTTAGTTTGTTCCACGATTCACTTTCTTTGTCGCTAAGTTCGTCACCGATATCCTTGATAGATAAGAGAGTTATTGTTTTATCTTGTAGTTTCATCCGGCTTTGTGAAAGACTGAGATGCTCCTTTTTGCCTTTTTCTTGCAGTAAGGATTCTAGTTGTCGGTATCGGGTTAATTGCTGGCAGTCTAATAAGGAAAGGGCAGTGCTGTTTGCTATGATTATTTTTCCGGTAGAATCCCATGCTAATACACCGCTGGGCACTTCTTCCAAGAGTGAGCGGTAGAAGTGTTCCTGTTTGGAATATTCTGATTGAGTTTTGGCGAGCAGGAAATTGATGCGGTTGAGAGAGCGATTCAGTTTTTCCTGTTCTTTACTAACGTTTTGTTCGGGAAAGTAAAGCATATTATCCTTGTCTTCTATGGCATCGAAAAAGACACGCAACTTTTGGTTGAATGAATTTAGTTTATTTACCAGCCTGCTGATTTGGAAGAGGGAACAGGTAATTAGTAATGTGCCTATTACAAATCCGCGTTGTGAGATGATAAGCCAGGCGCCTGGTCCCGAGGTGACGAGGATAAGCATGACGTGTAGTAGTATAATCCAATAGATGTGTCGGCTGAATATCATGCTGTTCAGGGTTTGAAACGTTTTAGTTTGTTATAGAGTGTCTGACGGCTGATTCCTAATTGTTCGGCGGCGGCAGTCAGGTTGCCATTATTTTGCAGAATGGCTGTTTCAATGGCTTGCCTTTCCACTTCTTCCAAATTGGGGACAGTGCTGGTGGTTTGCGGCTTCCAGGTTTGTTTTACCAAAATGTCTTTGGGGCGTATCACGTTGCCTTCACACAAGATAACGGCTTTCTCGATAGCGTGCTGCAGTTCCCGGATATTGCCCGGCCAGTGGTAAGAGCGTAGTTTCTCTATTGTTTGCTCATGCATTCGCATTTCCGGGCGTTGGTATTTCGAAGCGAAACGGTGGAGAAAGGTTTCGACGAACAGGAGTATGTCGTTTCCTCGTTCTCGTAATGGAGGAATTTCAAGGTGGATAGTGTTGATACGGTAGAATAAATCTTCGCGGAATAATCCTTGTTTCACCATTTCCGGGATGTCTTTATTGGTGGCGGAAATGAGTCGTATATCAACGGGGACGACTTTATTACTTCCAATTCGGGTGATATTCCTGTTTTGTAGTACAGTCAGTAATTTGGCTTGTAGTGCAAGGGGAAGATTTCCAATCTCATCCATAAAAAGCGAACTGCCGCTGGCAGCTTCGAATTTTCCCGGACGGCTTTCGTAAGCGTCCGTAAAAGCTCCGCGCTCGTGACCGAAAAGCTCGCTCTCAAAAAGGGATTCACTGATAGCTCCCATGTCGATACTTGACATGGGACGAGTATTGCGTGAAGACAGGCGGTGTATTTCTCTGGCCAGCATTTCCTTTCCGGTCCCGTTTTCTCCGGTTATCAGAATATTGGCGTCGGTCCTGGCTACTTTATTGACTACCTTTATTAATTGTAGCATGGCGGGAGAATGCCCTATCAGCATTTCAGGTTTGTTCGGATTGCCGGATCCTACGATTGAGTTTTTTGATTTTGAGGAACTTTTCCTGTTCGATTTATTATTGTATGCTTCCTTTATTTTCTGAACCAGTGTCCGGTTATCCCAAGGTTTGAGAAGAAAGTCGGTAGCTCCGTTCTTCAAAGCTTTTACGGCTAGTTCCACATCTCCGTAAGCAGTTAACATTACCACAGGGAGTGCGGGGCGGATTTCGTGAATATGTTTCAGCCAGTATAGTCCTTCGTTGCCGTTATTGATACCGGCCGAAAAATTCATATCGAGAATTACGATATCAATGGAAGTGGTAGTGAGCAGTGTTGTTATTTGATTAGGATTGGCAGCTGTGCGGACTGTACTGAATTCATTTTCGAGTAAAAGTTCCAGCGAAGCCAACACACTTTTATTATCATCTACTATTAAAATAGTTCCGGTTTCCATATATGTAAGATTGGGGGGATCTGTCTGGGTTGAACGATTCTTTAAGTTTTTGGGTAAAGATATTCGTTTTTACTTTTCCCTGCAAGAGAGTGTCCAATAATTAGACGTTTTATGATACATTTCCTGAAACATGACTTTATTCTATGTTTCGTTTAAGTAATATTTATAGCCTGAACGTTGAATAATGGCTGTTTGCACGCAGGTCATGGTGGCTTTTTATTGATAACGTCCAATTTTTAGACGTTATAGTGTGTAATAATTGGACGGGAACGATAAAATAATGTATGTCATCTGTCTTGTAATCAGTGGTTTAAGTATTGTGGCATTATGTTTGCTTTTTTAATTCATATAGAACACAATTGCATATATACTGAAGAATGAGGAACATTTTCTTTTTATTGTTTTTATTGCCCGTGATTACGTATGCTCAATCTGCAATGAGTTTGGATGAATGTATCCGTTTGGCATGGAAACAGAATCCTTCTATACGGAATAGTGCCATTAACATAAAGGAAGCACGAACGGATTATGCTGCCGCTATCGGTACATTTCTTCCCCGCATAGTAGCCAACGCAGAAACAGGAAAGCGTTTCGGGCGTTCGATAGACCCGGATACCAATGGTTATACAGAAAAGACTTTTGAAGAAGGAACGATAGGTCTTGATATGACTTTGTCTTTGTTTGAAGGTTTTTCACGTATCAATCAGGTTCGTTTTCGGAAAATAAATCGGGAACGCAGCAAGTGGGAACTGAAAGACAGGCAGAATGAACTCGCCTATCAAGTGACGGATGCTTACTACAAACTGGTTTTGGAAAGAAAACTCTTGAATTTGGCTTTGGAGCAAAGCCGGTTGAGCGAACGATACCTGAAACAAACCGAGACATTTGTGGAACTGGGCTTGAAATCCATTTCCGACTTGCAAGAGGTAAAAGCCCGCAGGGAAGGGGATATATATCGTTACCAATCCCGTGCTAATAGCTGTCGGTTGTCATTACTGCATCTGGAACAGTTGATGAACTTTCAGTCGGGTGATACACTTGTCATTCAGGATACGATTGTCGAATTGAATAAACTCCCGTTGCTTTCACTCCCCTCTACGGAAACATTGTATAGACAATCGTTGGAAGTACTCCCTGCCATGCGTATGATTAGCTTAAAGCAGAAAGCTGCCCGCAAAGAATATGCAATGGCGGGCGGAGCTTTTTCTCCTTCTGTTTATGCCCGCTTTACGGTAGGTTCTAATTTCTACAACACTGCATTTTCCGCCAGGCAATTGCGGGATAATATAGGAAAATATATCGGTATCGGTATCTCTTTCCCTTTGTTGAGCGGTTTTGAACGTTTTACGAATCAAAGGAAGTTGAAATTGAACTTGTATCGCCTGAAGAATGAAGAGGAATTGGAGAAGCAACAGCTATATACTGAAATTGAGCAAACTCTTCTTTCCCTACGTGCCGGCTATACGGAACATCAACAGGTATTGCAGCAATTGAGCGCGGAAACTCTGGTCTTGAAAGAATCCGAACGAAAGTGGGAAGAAGGGCTTATCTCTGTCTTTCAGTTAATGGAAGCCCGTAATCGTTTTATTTCCGCCAAAGCAGAACTGGTTCGTGTGCGCTTGCAGGTAGAAATGATGATGAAACTGGAGAAATATTACCGGGAGGGAACTTTCTTATAAAGGCAGAGTTTATATATTTTGAATAACAAAGTTGATACTTCTTTAATAACTAATTTATAATAACCCTATTTTTGATTGATTCCTTATGGATACACCTATTGAACGTAAACCCGGCATTACCCGTAAACATCTATATGTAATAGGTGGTATAGCCTTTGTTATTGCCGTTGTTTTATATTTCATATTCAGAGACACTACCTCTTCCATGACTGTGGAGAAAGAACGTCTGACGATTGCTACCGTTAACCGTGGTGAGTTTAATGACTATATTCGTGTCATTGGTCAGGTAATGCCTAATCGTATTATTTATATGGATGCCGTGGAAGGTGGACGTGTGGAAGAACGTCTAAAAGAAGAAGGTGCTATGGTGAAGGCAGGCGACGTGATTTTGCGTCTCAGTAATCCGTTACTAAATATTGGTATTATGCAGAGCGAAGCGGATCTGGCTTATCAGGAGAATGAACTTCGTAATACCCGTATTAGCATGGAGCAGGAACGCTTGCGTTTAAAACAAGAGCGTATTGGGCTAAATAAAGATCGGCTGGTGAAACAGCGCCGTTATGAGCAATACAGTCGCCTGATAAAAGAGCAACTTATTGCAGAAGAAGATTATCGACTTGCCAAAGAGGAGTATGATGCGGCTAAAGAACAGTTGGATGTCATTGACGAGCGTATTCGTCAGGATAATATTTTCCGTGAAAGTCAGGTAAACAGCTTGGACGAGAACATACGTAATATGAAACAGAGTCTCGCGCTGGTACGCGAACGAATTGAGAACCTGAAGGTGAAAGCTCCTATTGACGGGCAGGTAGGTAATCTTGATGCACAGATAGGACAATCAATAGCTGCGGGCGAGCACATTGGTCAGATCATCACTTCTGACCTGAAAGTACAAGCGCAGATTGACGAACATTACGTGGAGCGTGTTGTACCCGGATTGCCGGCTGACTTTACCCGTGACGGTGTCAGTTATAAACTGGAGGTGACGAAGCCGTATCCGGAAGTAAAAGAAGGGCAGTTTCGTACCGATTTGCAGTTTACAGCCGGACGACCGGAGAATATACGTGCAGGGCAGACCTATCATATCAATCTACAATTGGGCGACCCTGCACAGGCTATTTTGGTGCCGCGTGGCGGATTTTTCCAAATAAGCGGTGGACGATGGATGTATGTTGTGGATGAAAGTGGTAAATTTGCTATTCGTCAGCCTATCCGCATCGGACGACAAAATCCGCAGTATTATGAGGTTACCGAAGGATTAAAACCTGGTGATCGGGTGATTGTATCCGGATATGAACTGTTTGGCGATAACGAGAAACTGATACTGAAATAAGTCTATGATATGATAAATTACTTTTCACAAGTGATACGTAGTCAGCGGGTTAAAAAATCTCTGACACTGATAAATATAACGGGATTGTCTGTTTGTATTGCAACAGCATTGCTTATCATACTTTACGTATGGTCGGAGTTAAGCTACGATTCATTCCACAATACCGAGCGTGTATATCGTGTTGAAAGCCGGTTGTATGAAGGCAAGACGCTGACAGATAACTGGGCGACTACAGCTTACGGCCATGCACCTGCAATGGCTCGTGAAATTGCAGGCATTGAGAAGTATGTCCGTGTAACAGCACAAGACCGCGAACAAGTGGTGAATTACTTCGACAGGAGATTTGCCGAAGCACATTATTGCTACACCGAACCTGCTTTTTTTGAGATATTTAATTTCCCGATAATTAGAGGAGATAAGACCGGGCAACTGGTGCGTCCTAATACGGTGGTACTGACCGAAAGTGCGGCAAATCGTTATTTTGATGAAGAAGACCCGATAGGGAAGGTGCTGACTTTCAGTACGCCTTCATCGCAGCAAAACTTTGAAGTTACCGGCGTGATAGCAGATATGCCTGTTCGTTCTCATCTGCAATATGATTTTCTACTTTCATATAGTACGATTCCCAAAGAGCGACAGGACATTTGGTACATTCACGGAGTTTATACCTATGTCCGCCTGATGTCCGGAAAATGTCCGGAAGAGATTGAAGAGGCTTTTCTCAATATATCCGATAAGTACAAAACTGATGCCTTGAGACATAAGACTTGGGCGGTAGAACTGATACCGCTGAAAGACATTCATCTCACTCCACAAAAAGCTTATGAGAAAGAAGTGAAAGGGAGTCGGACTGCGGTTCTTATACTATTGGTGATGTCCGTTGCCCTGCTACTGATAGGTTGGGCTAATGCCTTGAATCTGACCGTGGCACGTTTCTTGGAACGCGGACGTGAGTTCGGGTTGCGTAAGGCTTTTGGTGCTTCGCGCCGTCAGATTATTATCCAGGGACTTCTTGAATCAGGTTTCATGAATCTGTTGGCTACGCTGATAGCTCTTGGTTGGCTGGAACTTCTTTTACCCCTTGTTTATCGCTGGGCAGGGCAAAGCTTTGGGACGGATATACTTATGTTGCCTGCTTTCTGGGGAATTGTAGCCGGAGTGGTTGTTATTGGTACGTTTGTTGTAGGCTTCTATCCTTCTTGGCTGATGGTTACTATACGTCCGTCGGAAATTATGAGGGGGAAACTGTTACACGGTAAACGTGGTAACCGGATAAGGAAAGTGCTGATTGTGGTTCAGTTTCTCGCTTCTTTTGTTCTGATTACTGGCACGTTCACAGTGATTCGGCAAGTGTGTTATATGCAAAGTGAGGCTTCCGTCGATTCTCATTCACGTATGTTAGTCATTAAGTACCCCTCTTTCACCGAGGGATTGGCACTACGTCTGGAAAGTTTCACCAAGCGTCTGAAGCAACGGGCAGATGTAAGCCACGTAACCGTTTCAGGAGCTGTTCCCGGGGTGGAGGTAGCCAATTATTTTACCAATCGTCCTTATGGAAGTGACCCTTCGCAAGTGAAACTGATACAGATGTTTGCCGTAGATTATGATTATCTATCTGCCTATATGCCCGCTATGATTTGTGGGCGGTACTTCTCTGAGGACTTTGGCGGTGACCTCAACCGGATAGTGCTCAACGAGGAAGCAGTCAGGTTATTAGGTTATGAGTCGCCCGAAGCCGCATTGGGACAGCAGGTTAAAATGGAGGTGGTAGGCGAACCGCTCGAAATTATCGGAGTGGTGAAAAACTATCACCAGCAATCGCTTTCCGTGGCTTACAAACCTATTATCTTCTTTATGAAAGAGCGAGTACCATTTATTGCAACACCTTATATTTCAGTCCGCTTGACAGGCGAAGGAGAAGATAGTGCTTTGATGGAGATCGAGCAGATGTATCATGAATATTTTCCGACTTCTTTATTTTCTTATTTCTTTTTGAGTGATTTGAATACTTTCCTTTATAAATCAGACCGTAATTTCGGTTGGATATTTGCCAGTGCTTCTTTAATTGCCATATTTGTGGCATGTCTCGGTTTGTGGATTGTAACATTGTTTTCAACCTTATCGCGCTTGAAAGAAGTGGGTATCCGCAAGGTGCTCGGTGCAAATAAAAGCAGCCTGTTTTTTATCTTGACCAAGGAGCTGATGTTGCTCACTATATTGGCATCTGCAATCGGTATACCCGTATCAGCAGTGTTAATGAATGGCTGGTTGGAGACGTATGCTTTCCATATTTCGCTACCTTGGTGGATATATGCAGTCGTTTTTGCGCTGTTGATGCTGATTGCGTTCCTTACTGTTTTTCAACAAGTGTGGCGCATTATCTGCTTGAAACCCATGAGTATTTTAAAATATTAATAAATAATAAATATTTAACTGATTATGATTAATACTGAAAAAATGAC
>ERZ1673741.2431-NODE-2431-length-13140-cov-16.275659_pt1 | contig 13140 bp, 9 predicted proteins | sample MGYA00580209_ERZ1673741 | MGnify/ENA primary metagenome ERZ1673741 (study PRJEB41218, sample SAMN15661754) | gut metagenome | host: Homo sapiens | place: Canada: London | collected 2015-08-20/2019-03-30 | study: EMG produced TPA metagenomics assembly of... | reverse complement strand
CGTGGCGCTTGTGGTTGGCGCAGTGGAACCGGGTGCCCGCCACCGAGATGGACTCCCCGCAATAAAAGCTGGAGTTCCGAGTGATGGCTCCGGCGTCCAGCGCGGCCGCGCAGGTGATGAGCTTGAACACGCTGCCCGGTTCGTACAGGTCGCTCACGGCCTTGTTGCGCCACTGGGTCTGCTGGGCCAGCTGCAGGGCGGCCGTCCGCTGCTCCCCAGAGAGGGCATCTACGGCGGCGCGGGCAGCTTCGTCGTAGAGGACCCGCGGCTGGTTGGGGTCGTAGGCCGGGGTGGTGGACATGGCCAGCACGGCCCCGGTGTTCACGTCCAGCACGATGCCCACGGCACGGGCGGCCACATGGTGTTCCTGTACGGCGTAATTCAACGCATTTTCGAGATAATGTTGAATGTTGGCGTCGATGGTCAGCCACAGGCTGCTGCCCTCCACCGGGAACTGCTCGGTCTCGTAGCTCTGCTCCAGCGTGTAGCCCCAGGCGTTCACGGCGGTGAGCACCACGCCGTTCTGCCCGGTGAGCTGCTCGTTGTATTCCAGCTCCAGCCCGCTCACTCCGGCGTTGTCCACATTGGTAAAGCCCAGCACCGACGCCAGAAACTCCCCCTGCGGGTACCAGCGCTTGCTGTCCTGATTGATACGGATGCCGGTGATGTCGTTTTCCTCGCAGAAATCCCGCACGGCATCCGCCATGGAACGCTCCACCCGGTAGCGCAGCAGACAGTCGTTGGAGGCGCGGTCCCGGAACTTTTCCAGCAGGGCGGCTTCGTCCAGCTCCAAAATCTGCGCAAGACCGTGGGCGGCCAGCTCCAGTTTGTCGGCAGGCATCTCCCGCGGGCTGGCCCGCAGGGTCCAGCAGCTGCTGTTGGCCGCCAGCAACACGCCGTCGGCACTGTAGATGCGGCCTCGGTCGGCGGGCACCACGGTGTCCCGCAGCTGCTGCCCCAGTGCCCGCCGGGTGTACCAGTCCCCGGCGGCCAGCTGCAGCCAGTAGAGCCGGGCAATAAGCCCTGCAAAGCAGATGCCGCACAAAAGCAGCGCCACCAGCCGGGCACGGGCGCGGAACGCCTGCTCCGGCAGGGTGCGCAGGGGTTCGGGCCGGGACATGGCAGCACCTCCTTTTCCGGCTCAGTTTATGCGGGCAGGGTCTGCGGCTATGACTAACAGCCCGGCGGCCTGCGTACAATAGACCAAAAGGACTGCCGGAGGTGATGAGGATGCACAGGGCCGCTGTGCCTGCCCGGGCCCGGCGCGGACTGCTGCGTCCGCTGCCCGCCATGGACCTGCCGTTTCTGATCCTGGTGCTCACGCTGGTGGGCTTTGGGCTGGTAATGCTGTACAGTGCCAGCAGCGCGGTGGCGCTGTACCGGAGGGGCGATGCCTGGGCCTATGTGCGGCCGCAGCTGCTGTATGCGGCCATGGGCATCGGGGCCATGTGGGCGGCCAGCCGGGTGGATTACCACATCTATCACAAACTGGCCTGGCCGCTGCTGGCCCTCTCGCTGGTGCTGCTGGTCGTGGTGCTGTTCATGCCGGAATACAACGGCTGCAAGCGCTGGCTGGTGCTGCCGGGGCTGGGCACTCTGCAGCCCAGCGAGATCGCCAAATTTGCGGTGGTGCTGGTGTTTGCCCACATCATCTCCCTCAACCACAGCCGGATGGAGAGCTTTGCGGTGGGGGTGGTGCCCTTTGCGCTGGTACTGGGCGCGGTGGCGGTGCTCATGCTGCTGGAGCCGCACCTGTCCGGCACGGTGCTGATCCTGGGCATCGGGGCAGTGCTCATGTTCGTGGGCGGCACCGGGCTGCGGTGGTTCGTGCTGGCCGGTGTGGGCGGAGCGGGTGCCATCGGGGCGGCCATCGTCATCATGCCGGATCTGGTGCCTTATGCGGCCAGCCGCCTGAGCTCCTGGCTGGACCCCTTTGCCGACCCGCTGGGCGACGGCCACCAGACCATCCAGAGCCTGTACGCCATCGGCTCCGGCGGGGCCGTGGGGCTGGGGCTGGGCAACAGCCGCCAGAAGCACCTGTTTGTGCCGGAACCCCAGAACGACTTCATCTTTTCCATCCTGTGCGAGGAGCTGGGGTTTGTGGGGGCCTGCGCGGTGATCCTGCTGTTCAGTCTGCTGCTGCTGCGGGGCGTCACGCTGGCGGCTCACGCGCCGGACCGCTTCGGGGCACTGCTGGTGGTGGGGTTCGTGGTGCAGGTGGCCTTGCAGGCGGTGCTGAACATCGCCGTGGTCACCAACACCATCCCGAACACCGGCATCAGCCTGCCCTTCTTTTCCTCCGGCGGCACCAGCCTGATGATGCTGCTGGGCGAGATGGGCATCGTGCTGTCCGTCTCCCGTGGGGAAACATAAAGGCGGCCATTTCTGCCGCAAAATGGGATGTTTGCCCCGCAAAAGACGCAAAAAACAGACAAACGACCGGACAAATGCGTTTTGCGGTGTCCGGGTACAAAACAGGGAACCGACGGCCCTCGTTCTGCATACCATGGGGTATCTTTGGCAGAACGGGGGTCTTTGCATGGCAGGGGATTACATCATCACGGGCGGGCGGCCGCTGAATGGAACGGTATGGGTCCCGGCGGCCAAGAACAGTGTGCTGCCGCTGCTGGCAGCGTCCCTGCTGTGCAGCGGGCCAGTGCGGCTGTGCGGGGTGCCGGAGTTGGCCGATGTGGCCGAGAGCCTTGCCCTGCTGCGCAGTGCAGGCTGCACAGCGGAGCGGCAGGGGGCGGATGTACGGGTGGACGGGGTGCCCGGCAGCGGGACGCTGGCGGCAGGCCCGGCGGGCCGGATGCGGGCATCCATCCTGTTCTGCGCCCCGCTGCTGGCCCGGCTGGGCCGGGCACAGACCGTGCTGCCCGGGGGCTGCCGCATCGGAGCGCGGCCCATTGATCTGCATCTGGCGGGCCTTGTGCAGATGGGAGCCTGCCCGCAGCTGGAAGGCGAACGCCTGCTGCTCACGGCTCCGGCGGGGCTGCACGGAGCGGACATCACCCTGCGGTTCCCCAGCGTGGGGGCCACCGAGACCCTGCTGCTGGCGGCGGCGTTGGCACAGGGGGAGACGACTCTGCGGGGGGCGGCCCGGGAGCCGGAGATCGAAGATCTGGCGGCATTCCTGAACCGGTGCGGCGGCCGGGTGCGGGGTGCGGGCACCGGCACGGTGCGGGTGCAGGGGGTGCGGCGGCTGCACGGATGCAGCTTTGCGCCCCTGCCGGACCGGATCACGGCAGCCACCTTTGCCTGTGCCTGCGCAGCGGCTGGGGGACGGGTGGAGCTGGCAGGCTGCGCGCCCCGGCTGTATGCGCCGGTGCTGGAAATTCTGGAACAAATGGGGTGCGGCGTTGTGCGCCGGAGCGATGCTGCCGTTATTACCCGGTTCGGGCGGCTGTACGGGCCGGGGCGGGTGTTCACCGGGGCATACCCGGCGCTGGCCACCGACGCGGCCCCGCTGCTGGCGGCGGTGCTGCTCTGCGCGGAGGGACCTGGCAGCATCGAGGATGTGATCTTTGAGCGGCGGTTCGGCTGCGCGGCAGGCTTTGCGGCGCTGGGCGGCCGGGTGCGGGTGGAGGGCCGCACCCTGTACGCGGAACCCGGCGGCACCCTGCAGGGAACGGTGCTGGAAGCGCCCGACCTGCGGGGCGGGGCAGCGCTGGTGATCGCGGCGCTGGCGGCACAGGGCCGCAGCCGTATCACCCATACGGAGTTCATTGACCGCGGCTATGCCGATTTTGCACAGAAACTGACGGCTCTGGGTGGGCAAATTGCACGAGAAACCCCGCGCGGGGCAGACTGCCCGAAAAAAAGAACTTCAAAAACGTAAATTTGACTTGCATTCACGGCAAAAAGATGATACGATACAGTTATATAAGTGTAGGTTGATATTTCTGTGCGTTCTGCACAGTTCTACGATAAAATCCGGATGGAGGACAAAGTTATGGCATTGATGCTCGATGAAGAAATGGACGAAAATGTTACGACGATCAAGGTGATCGGTGTTGGCGGCGGCGGCGGCAACGCCGTGAACCGCATGGTCAGCGATGGCCTGCAGGGCGTGGAGTTCATTGCGATGAACACGGACCAGCAGGCGCTGGCCAAGAACCATGCCACCGTCAAGGTCCAGCTGGGCTCCAAGCTCACCAAGGGCCGCGGCGCAGGTGCCGACCCTGAGATCGGCCAGCGTGCCGCTGAAGAAAGCAAGGACGAGATCGCAAACGCGCTCAAGGGCTCCCAGATGGTGTTCATCACCGCCGGTATGGGCGGCGGCACCGGCACCGGTGCGGCTCCTGTGGTGGCTGAGGTGGCACACGACCTGGGCATCCTGACCGTGGGCATCGTCACCAAGCCCTTCTCTTTTGAGGGCAAGCGCAAGATGGGCCTGGCTGAGCAGGGCATTGCCAACCTGCTGATGCATGTGGACAGCCTGATCGTGATCCCGAATGAGCGCCTGAAGATGATCAGCCAGGAGAAGATCACCCTGATGAACGCCTTCCAGGCTGCCGACAACGTGCTGCGTCAGGGCGTCGAGTCCATTTCCGCCCTGATCAACGTGCCCGCCTTCATCAATCTGGACTTCGCCGACGTGCGCTCCATCATGAAGGATGCCGGTTACGCGCACATGGGCGTGGGCAGCGCCAAGGGTGCCGGCAAGGCCGAGAACGCCGCCAAGGCTGCCATTTCCAGCCCGTTGCTGGAGACCAGCATTGCCGGTGCACACGGCGTTATCATCAACATCACTTCCAGCCCCGACATCGGCCTGGAGGACGTGGAGACCGCAGCCGGTCTCATCACCCAGAGCGCTCATCCGGATGCGAACATCATCTGGGGTACTGCGTTTGACGAGAACCTGTCCGACGAGATGCGCGTGACCGTCGTTGCTACCGGCTTCGACAACAAGAGTGCCAGCGACCTGCGCAACAGCATCAACAACGCCATGGGCGGTGCCCAGTCGGTGCCGTCGGCAGTGTTCAGCAGCGACACCGGCAGTGCAGCCACTGCCGCTGCTCCTGCTGCTCCGGCAGCAGCCCCGGCCGCTCCGGCAGCTGCCGCAAAGCCCGTGGAAGAGGAAAGCAGCGACAACCGTTACTACGACGAGCTGCTGGCCATCCTGAACAAGCGGAAGTAAGGCTGGCAAATAATAAACGCATCGTGGCACAGCGCCCGTGAGGAGGGCGGGTCTCTTGCGCGCAAGCGGAGGGAGGCAATGCAATGCTGAAACAGGACGTTCCGCTGCGGACCGGATGGTTCGGGTACCGGAAACTGGATGTTGAAAATTGTATTGCGCACATCCGCGCAGCGTATGCGGCAGAACTCCGCCTTGCCCGGCAGACGCAGCAGGGAATGGAGGAGACCATGGCGCAACTCAGGCAGGAGAACAAAGCTCTGCGGGAGCGCTTTGCCCAGCAGGCGGCGGCGCAGGCCGCAGCATCGGTGCGGGCAGAGGGCAGCGACAAGCTGCAGCAGCTGACCCGCAAGCTGGAAGCGGCCCACGCCGAGATCCGCCGCTACCAGACCCGGCTGTTTGCCTGCGAGCGCCAGATGATCGCTCTGCGGCGGGAAAATGCCGACCTCGAAGCAGCCTGTGAGCAGGCACGGGAGGAGCTGCAGATGGCCGTGGCCCGTGCCGAAAAGGCAGAGCAGCAGGCTGCCCAGACGCCTGCCTGTCCGGAAGTGCCGGTGCAGGCCCCGACGCCGGAACCGCCCGAAGAAGTTGTGGCCTGCTGTGCAAGACCGGCCGCACAGCCTGCGGCGCAGCCGGAACCCGTGTGGCAGCCGGAAACGGAGCTGGAGAAGCTTTCGGTGGAGCTGCTGCGCCGGTTTGATGAAATGATGCAAGAATGATTCGACAAGCTGCTGTGCCGGCATGGACTGGTGCAGCAGCTTTTTGTGTGAACAGGGGATTTTTGCTGCGGCAAGGCAGCACATTGCCAGATGGGGATGGCGAGGAGCAAGGCACATGAATGGGAAACAGAAGATCCTGATCGCAGACGATTCTGAGATCAACCGCGCACTGCTGATGGAGATCCTGGGCGACGGGTATGAGTATCTGGAAGCGGAAAACGGTGTCCGGGCGGTGGAGCTTTTGCGCGAGCACACGGACATCGCACTGGTGCTGCTGGACATCATGATGCCGCAGATGGACGGCTTTGACGTGCTGAAGGTCATGCGCTGCTATTCCTGGCTGGACGAGATCCCGGTGATCATGATCTCGGCGGCAAAGGACACGGCCAACATCGAGCGTGCCTACGACCTGGGTGTGGCCGACTACATGCGCCGCCCCTTTGAGCGGGTCATGGTGCTGCGCCAGGTGCAGAACGTGCTCATGCTGTATGCCAAGCAGAAGCGCCTGACCCGGCTGGTGACCGATCAGGTGTACGAAAAAGAGCACAACAGCGTGCTGATGATCAGCATCCTGAGCCATGTGGTGGAGTTCCGCAACAGCGAGAGCGGCCTGCATGTGCTGCACATCCGCACCCTGACCGACCTGCTGCTGCACCAGCTGGCGGGCAAGACCGACCGGTATCAGCTGGACGAGAGCGACATTTCGCTCATCAGCACGGCATCGGCCCTGCACGACCTGGGCAAGATCGTGATCCCCACCGAGATCCTCAACAAGCCCGGCCGCCTGACCGCCGAAGAATACGCGATGATCAAGACCCACACGGTGAAGGGTGCCCGCATCCTGCGGGACCTGAGCAACACCATCGGCGGGGGAAACGAGCCCCTGCTGCAGGTGGCCTATGCCATCTGCCGCTGGCACCATGAGCGCTGGGACGGCGGCGGCTACCCGGACAAGCTGAAGGGCGATGCGATCCCCATCGCAGCACAGGTGGTGGCACTGGCAGATGTGTACGACGCCCTGACCAGCGACCGCTGCTATAGACCGGCCTACGACCACGACACGGCCCTGCGCATGATCCTGAACGGCGAGTGCGGGGCCTTCAACCCGCTGCTGCTGGAATGCCTGAATGAGTCGTCGGAGCTGCTGCGGCAGGAGCTGCAGCGCAACGAGTGGGACCGCAGCTTCCACCAGGACACCCACCGCTTGTCGGAGGAGATCCTGCACCGGGAAGCCCTCCCGCGGGAGGACCGCAGCCAGCGGCTGCTCAACCTGGAACGCGAGCGCACCCAGTTCTATGCGGACCAGTGCGGCGGCATCCAGTTCGACTACGACCTGCTCAGCGGCCGGGTGACGGTGACCAACCACTACGCCAGCGCCGCCGAGCGCACCCAGGTGCTGGACTTTGACCATGGCGAAGGGCTGAACTTCCTTTCCCTGAAGGACCGCCGCCGCCTGTTGGAAGCGCTGGAAAAGGCAACCCCGGAGATCCCGCAGGCCAGCTTCCCCGTGGAGGTGCAGACCGGCGGCGGATACCAGCCGCACCGGCTGGTGCTGCGCACCCAGTGGAGCCGCGGCGGGCAGCGCCGCTGTGTGAGCGTGGTGGGCCAGCTGCTGCCGGAGCAGACCGAGGATGCAAAGGCGCAGCCGGATGTGCTGCTGCACAGCTCCGGAGGCTCGATGGCGGCTGTCCTGCAGCAGCTGCAGGGCGTGTTTGACCTGGTGCGTCTGGTGGACCCGGAGCGCGCCAAGGTGCTCACCCTGCACCCGGACGGCACGCTGGAAGAGCGGGCCGGTCACTGCCATGTGGTGTGGAACAAGGCCGGCCGGTGCGAGAACTGCATCTCGGCCAAGGTGTTCACCAGCAAAAAGACCCTGAACAAGATCGAATTCAATGGCGAGGACGCCTATTTTGTGCTGTCGCGCTATGTGGAGAACAACGGCCGCGGCTGCGTGCTGGAAATGGTTTCCAAGCTGTCCAACGGACGCTGGCTGGACATGGGCGGCCGCCGCATGCTGCTGGACCGCAGCGAGGACTTTGACAACAGTGCATTCATCGATCCGCTCACCGGGGCCTACTCCCGCCGGTACTTTGAAAAGTTCCTGGCCGACAGTGAGCAGATCAACGGTGTGGTGGTCATTGACGTGGACCGCTTCAAGGCCGTGAACGACAGCTACGGCCATCTGGTGGGCGACAAGGCACTGGAAAGCATCTCTGCGGCGGTGCAGGCCTGCCTGCGGGAGAGCGACATTCTGGTGCGCTACGGCGGCGACGAGTTTTTGCTGGTGATGCCGCAGCTGCGGCCGGAGGGGCTGCCGCTGGTGATGGACCGCATCCAGGAAGCGGTGCGGCAGGCCCAGGTGGAGAGCCACCCGGAGATCCGCCTGTCCATCAGCGTGGGCGGTGTGTGCGGCGTGCACCCGCTGCGGGAGGCCATCCGGCAGGCAGATGACCGGATGTATCAAAACAAGGCCCGCAACAAGGAATAAAAAACAGGACCCGGACACGGGGCAGGCACAAAAAGGTGCTGCCGGTATCCGGGTCTTTTTTGGTATCGGGATAAAATATGCTCAGTGCACGGCGCTGGTGCGGTGCTCCATGAGATAGGTGGCTTCCAGATCCGCGATGTGCAGTTTGACGGCAAGCGGGTACTTGTCGTAGGCTTCCGAGATGGCAAAGCAGCCGCCCCGGGCCGCATCGTCAAAGCCGCCCATGTGCCAGCGGATGGCCACGGCCTCTTCCACCTTGAGCTTCATGAAGCGCTCAATGAGGAACACGCTTTTTTCACCGTGGCCGTAGGGAAACAGGTCCTCCACGCTGTAGCTGGGCACCTTTTCCCACTGACCGGTGGTCTCGTTCTTCACGTTGCGGGTGCCGGCCTTGTAGTAGTTGGCCTTGCACAGATCGTGCAGCAATGCGCAGATGGCAAAGCTCTCCTCACTCTCGCCCTCGGTAAAAAAGGTGTCGTGCAGGGCGTGGTAGACGTTCAGGCTGTGCATGCACAGCCCGCCGGTGCAGGCACCGTGGAACCGGGTGGACGCCGGAGCCGAAAAGAAATCGGTCTTGTGGTCCAGCCAGTCCAGCAGCTTTTCGCTGCCGGGACGGGTGACATGCTGCCGGAAGATCTGCAAAAACTCCTCGCGGTCGGTCATGCTCACAGCTCCATATCTTCCAGGATGCCCTTGAGGATGGCCAGCTCGTCGTGGCTCAGGGAGATGCCCTTGCCCATGCGGGTGCCGTCCGGGGACCAGTCGCGGATGTCGTACTTGGGCTCGCCGTCGTTCCAGCTGATCAGGTTGAGCTGACGCTCCCAGCCGCGGGGACGCTGCGAGAGCACCGCGATGCGCTCGACGACTTCGTATTTGATCTCTGCCATAATGCAAAACCTGCCTTTATCTTTGTTTGCTACCATAATAAGGGAAGCGCGGCAAGATTTCAACAGGTAAAGCAAAAATTAACGGAAAATTTTTTGTGCGGCTCAGCCGTAAGGGGCGTTTTCGCGCCACTCCACAAGCTGCTGCACCGCGTCGGCGTCCTCATCCGGGGCGGGGTGGGCCGAGTGAGTGTGCTGCCGGGTGCTGAACAGCCCCGGGGCATATTGCGCCATCACACCGGGCACCTTCCCGGCCAGAAATTCCTGCGCATTTTTCTGGCGGCAGGCGGCGGGGGTGCCGTCGGTCATGGGCACACCGGCCTGCGGAGCGCTGCCCGGTTCCGGGTGCGGAGGATTGCCGGGCATTTCCGGCGGGGGCAGCTGGGTGCCGGGTGCCGAGGGGTCTCCGGGCGGCTGGGTCGGGTCCGGCTGTTTGCCCAGCGGCGGGCTGCACCGGCTGCAGTTGGCTTCCGGCGCGGAAGAAGGCCCGGGCCGGTCCGGAAGGGCATGATGGATGAACGGCGTGAGGGAATTCATAAAAGCGGTCACCTCCTGCCGTTAGGATGCCCGGCGGCGGGGCGTTTTACACCACCAGCTCCACGGTGGAGCCGCCGGTGCGGTTCTTGTGCACCACTACCTGCCGGTCGATGCGGTCCTTCAGGGCCCCCACATGGGAGATGATGCCCACCAGCCGGTCGCCCTCGGTCAGACCGGCCAGCACCCGGATGGCCTGTTCCAGCGATTCCTCGTCCAGGCTGCCGAAGCCCTCGTCCAGGAACAGGGTATCCAGCCGGATGCCGCCGGCGGCGCTCTGCACTTCATCCGAAAGGCCCAGGGCCAGCGCCAGCGAGGCCTTGAAGCTCTCACCACCGGACAGGGTCTTGACACTGCGGCGGGTTCCGTTGTAGTGGTCGATGACGCCAAGGTCCAGGCCGGACTGGCTGCGCTGGTTCTCGGCCCCGATGCGCTCCAGCTCGTACTGGGCATCGGTCATCTGCATCAGGCGAAGGTTGGCGTGGCGCAGGATGCGGTCGAGGTAGTCCATCTGGATGTAGGCTTCCAGTTTGATCTTCTGTTTGCTGGTCAGGGTGCCGCCGGCGGTGGCGGCCAGCGCTCCCACCCACTGGACGCGCTGCTCCAATGCAGCGTGCTGCGCGGCGGCGGTGCGGTACTGCTCCGCGATGCGGCGGTTGGGCAGCAGGCGGGCGGCCAGCTGCTTTTCCTGTCCGCGGGCGGCATCCCGTGCGGCGGTCAGTTCTGCGGCTGCGGCCCACAGGGCTTCCGGCGGTTGGGCCGGGGCGGTGCTCTGGGCGGCGGCCTGTTGGCTGCGCAGGGCATCCACAGCGGCTTTGGCGGCTGCGTAGTTCTGCTGTGCCGTGTGCAGGGCAGCTTCGGCCTGTTCCATCCCGGCGCGCAGGGCGGTGCGGTCGGCTTCCAGCAGGTCCAGCGCGGCCTGCGCCTGCGCCCGCTGGGGGTAGGGCAGGGCTTTCTGTTTGGCAAGCACCTGCTGTTCCAGTGCCTGCACGCGGGCAGACTGAGCGGCAGCGGTGCGGTCAGCCTCCTGCACCTGCTGTTCCAGCGCCGGGCGCTGGCGGGTGTGGGCCTGCCGGTCGGCTTCCAGCTGCGCCTTGCGCTGACAGTCGGCTCCGGCCTGCCGCAGGCTGGCCGTGCAGTCGGTGCGGGCGGCCTGCAGGGCGGCAGTTTCCTCGGACAGGACGGTATTCATCAGGGCGAAGGTCAGTTGCACCGGAGGTTTGCCTTCCGGCGCGGCAAAGCGCTCCGGCAGCAGGGCCTCGGCGTCCCGGCGCAGGCTGCGGCGGGCTTCGTCTGCAGCGGCTAGGGCGCTCTGGGCGGCGGCGCTGGCCGTTTGCGCGGCACGGTCGGCTTCCTCGGCGGCCTGCCGGGCCTGCTCCACCTGTACCTGCGTGGGTGCGGTGCGGGGCAGGACGGCCCGGGCCGGGTGATGGGTACTGCCGCACACCGGGCAGGGGGCACCCTCGGTCAGCTCCTGTGCCAGCAGACCGGCCTGCGCGTCCAGAAAGGCCCGGTCCAGTGCATCCCGCCGGGCGCGGGCTTCATCCTGCCGGGCAGCGGCGGCGCGGTAGGCGTCCTGTGCCCGGCGGGCCTGCCGGGCCTGTTTCTGGCTGTCGGCCAGCCGCTGGGCAAGGGCGTCCAGCGCGGTGCTGCGGGCTTCCAGCTGCGCAGCCTGATTCTGCAAAGCCAGCTGCCGGGTGGGGGCATCCACCAGCACGGCAAGGGCGGTGTCGGCTGCAGCAAGGCTGGCGTCCAGCGCATCCAGCTGGGTGCGGCGCTTCGCGGCCAGTGCCCCGGCCTGCTGCGCGGCATCCTGTGCCTGCTTCTGCTCCCGGCACAGCGCGTCCAGCTCGTCGTAGGCGTTCAGGGCGGTGCGGGCCTGGGTCACCTGTCCGGTCAGGGCATCCAACCGGGCGGCATCCCCGGCGTGGCGGGCGCTCTCGGCTTTGGCGGCATCCAGTGCGGGCCGGGCGGCGTCCAGCGCGGCCTGTTGCTCGGCCAGCTGCCGGGCCAATTGCGCGGCCTGCCGGGCGGCTCCCAGCTGCTGCTGTATGGCATCCAGCCGGGCTTCGGTGTCGGCAAGGGATGCGGCGGCGGCCTCCTGTGCGGCCTGCTGGCGCTGCAGCAGCTCCTCCAATAAGGTCAGCGCGGTGGCAGGCTCGGTCTGGGCACAGAGGGCGGCCAGCGCGTCGGCGTCCGGGTCGTCGGGTGCGACCTGCAGCCCGGCCAGCAGGCTGTCCAGCTGGGTGTTCTGGGCCAGACGCTGCTGGTTCAGCCGGGAGGCCTCCTCCTGGAGCCGGTCTTGGAGCCGGGCGTAGGGCTGGGTACGGAACAGCTTGCGGAAAATGCGGCTGCGCTCCTCGGTGGAGGCATTCAGCAGCTTGGTGAACTGCCCCTGCGCGATCATGGCGATCTGGCAGAACTGGTTGTAGTCCAGCCCCAGAATGTCCAGCACGGCGGCGTTCACATCCCGTGCCTTGGTCACCGGCGGGCGGCCGTCGGCATAGGTGAGGGTGGCGTCTGCTTTTTCGGTGGTAAAGCCCTCGCCCCGCGCCTTGGGGCGGGGGTATTCCGGATTGCGGCGCACCGTGTAGCGGGCACCATTCACCTCAAATTCCAGCTCCACAAAGGTGGGCGTTTTGGGGTCGGCATATTGGCTGCGCAGCATGGCCCCCTCCCGCACACCGCCGCTGGAGTGGTCGTACAGGGCGTAGGTGATGGCGTCGAACAGGGTGGTCTTGCCGGCACCGGTATCGCCGGTGACAAGGTACAGGCCGCCTTTGCCCAGCTTTTCCAGTTCCAGGGTGGTCTCGGCGGCATAGGGGCCAAAAGCCGACAGGGTCAGGCGGAGCGGTCTCATGCGTCCTCCCCCTCCTTCCAGATGTCCTCAATGAGCTGCTGGCAGAACGCGGCCTGCTCATCGGTCAGGGGCTGGTTGTTCTGCAGTTCGTAAAAGGCAGCAAGATGCTGCAAGGGTGTGATGTTCTCCACCCGCCCCGGCGCGGTGATCTGCTGATCTTCGCGGGTGCGGCGGTTGTCGTAGTCCAGCCGCATCAGGTGGGGGTAGATCAGCCGCAGCTTGGCCAGTGCGTCCGGCACGTCCTGCTCATCGGTCAGGGTGATGTGCAGATAATCGTCGGTGGCGGTGCCCTCGTAGGTGCGGCGGTCGGTCAGTTCCAGATAGCTGCCCCGGACCTCCCGCAGGTCGTGCAGCGGGGTCAGGGGCGCGGTGGAAATGTCCACGCAGCCTTTTTCGCCCAGGTCCACAAAGGTGATGCTTTTATGCTGGTGCGCTTCCGAGAAGGAATACTTCAGCGGGGTGCCGCAGTAGCGCAGGGTGTCGCGGCCCACCTTCTGGGGGCTGTGCAGGTGGCCCAG
>ERZ1673741.2412-NODE-2412-length-13199-cov-4.396911_pt1 | contig 13199 bp, 8 predicted proteins | sample MGYA00580209_ERZ1673741 | MGnify/ENA primary metagenome ERZ1673741 (study PRJEB41218, sample SAMN15661754) | gut metagenome | host: Homo sapiens | place: Canada: London | collected 2015-08-20/2019-03-30 | study: EMG produced TPA metagenomics assembly of... | reverse complement strand
GATCATTAATAAGTGTTGCATCATTTTTGCCAGGCCAGCTTATAGAATATGGCGGTTATCCTTAGTTTAAAAGTGTGTAAATTTTTAAAATTGTGTAAAACCCTTTAAATCACTGTATTTATCAATGATTATTTGATTAGTGTTTTTCTAATTCATATTTTCTAATTTACGCAAATAATCCCAATTTTTAAATAGAGCTAATTTATATCCATACTTTTATTGTGTGTAAAAAAATACTTACAAATTATCCTATTTTAACAAATGATTGAAAATGTTTTGTAGGTTGATTTTTTAGTTTCCTCCTTTCGGTGTATTAAACCTACAATAATAATATGTCAGATTTCTAACAAAATTATATTTTTACATACAAGTTCTCCACTTCGTAATTAGATTATAAAAAATACACAGAAAATTAAAAACAGCATATATGGCTGTTTTTTTACTTGTACGTAGAAATTTTTGAACGAAAAAATCTGACATATATATATTAGAACAATAAATTGCGAGGTGAGTAAATATGATTTTATTTAGTGAAGAAAAAAACGGACATTTATCTACGTTCAAAAAGACCATTCTCGATGAACATGGAAACGAAATATCTGTCAGAAAAGTCTCCACTCCTCTTTTTCAAATAAATAAAGATAATTTTATTTATTTCGTACTGTATAACGATCAGATGAAAGTTATACACGAAGTTTATGAATATCTGAACTTTGAAATGAGAGAAAGACCATTAACTAGTCGTTCAAAAGCAGCGTTTGCTCTACGTCTCTTATACTGCTTTACATCACTAATGGGAATAACTATTCGACAACTTAATGAAAAAACTTTTAAAGAATTACTGTATTTTCTTCGTGGAATTAGTAGCAATCCAAAGCAATATTCTATGCAAACACAACGAAGTGCCTCAACAGTTAATGGTTATCTTTCCGTTTATCGTAGTTTCTTTGCAAGTCAGCATATTAAATGTGAATCACTCTTCAAATCACATTCTGTGCCAACAGAATCTATTCTCGAAGGAGAATATGTTTCAAGAGTTGAAAGAAAACGCTATGATAACAACCTTCGTACGAACCGTATTAACCAGGATACTGTACCAAAATATATTGGGCCTGAGGAATTCAAAAAACTTTATAAGCTTGCACTAGATGCAAAAGACAAACAAGCTATAATTCTTATGCATTTAATGTATGGATACGGACTAAGGTTAGGTGAATGTCTCGGCCTAACAATTGAAGATATCCAAGAAATACGCGATAACGGTCAGTTGGTTCCGGTTATTTACATTCGTAACAGAAAGTCTGACGCTAAGTTTCAGTTTGCAAAAGGATTAATGCACGTAATCGATGAAAAACAGTATCGATCTCATGACTATCAATACTCGAAATGGAAAATAATCATCACTTATGAATTATATGAAGAGTTATTAGAATTCATTGAAGAAAGTCATGAACATGCATTATCAAATTATGAATCGAACTACAATGCTGGCAATGCCGATATTGTATCGTACCATAATCCTCCCGAAAGCAATCATTACGTATTTTTAAATAGATATGGTCGCATTTTAAGCGATCAGACATGGAACAATAAGCTTAAGGCGTATTTCAACGAAGCTGATATCCCAATAGACTATGATATTCGAGATAACAATCTAAGTCACCGTTTCCGTCATGGTTTTGCAATGTTTCATGCAAGATTTTCCGAACATCCAGTAGACGCATTAACTTTGAGTAAACTGATGCGACACAAAAGCATCTCGTCAACAATGGTGTACTATAACCCAACACCAGAAGATGAATTTAATATCAAAACAGAATTTCAGAATGAATTATACAATCTGATTCCCGAGCTAAAGGAGGGATTTCATGACAATTAAAATGGAAGCAAAGTGCATTGATAAACAGGTGCAAATTGCTCTTGATGATGCAATTAAGTATCTTGATGACATCAAACAAACTAAAAAAATACGGGATTTTAATGACTTATATGCAACCAAAAGTTTGACCGAGATATCATGGGGTGAACTTTGTAGAGACGCGAAAAATATTGGTTGCCCAAAGCACGCTTTTGTTTTTATGTGCAATCTATTAAACAAAGGAATCTATAACGGTGATAACAAAGACTTTCTTTATGAACGTTTACCTCTGTTCAATCAGTTATTAACAAATGAAAGACGATTTAATCCCGGATTTTTACTTTGCGGCGATAAAATCAGAAACTTACTAATCTATATAAATAATTCCGATTCCTCTGGTGAATCAGTATATAGTTATTCCTATATGCATAGTGATAACCCATATATTAAATCCGAACTTTTAGACTTTCTTAGTGCTCCACGAAAAGTTACGAGGTATAACACGCGCCAAATAGTAGCTAATTTCGAAAAAAGTTTTGGGAAATATATTTCGGAAATACATACTTACAAAGATTTTAATAGTTTAACGTTCTTTGAACAAATATCGTATTATAAAAAATTTAAAAACGTTAATTATTCTGTTTACGATAATGGAATACGAGCAATATGCTGTTTTTATCGCTGGCTCGTTAACAAGTATTCGGAATACGATTTTTTTGCGAACTCGATGAATATGACGAACTATTTACTTTTCAGTCAAGGGCTTGTCCAACTAATAAAATCCGATGTATACTTTACAACCTTCAATCCTCATACAAAATATAAGGATTACGAGCGATATTGCTTTATTATTCGTGGGATGGACAACCTCTCTACACGCCTTACAAGTGAGGATTATTTCACTGTAGACTTATCTAATCTTACAAGTCCTTTCTTTAGAAAGGCTATGATTAACTATATACAGTCAGCGACAAGTATCATTATATTTACATGGACGGGGATTATCAACTATATAATCGATGGTTTAAAGTTCATAACAAAACTAAAATCTCAGGATAAATATCCTAACTCTAGCCTGAAATATATGACTAACCAAGAAGCTGTATTGATTAAGAATTACTTTCAAGATGGAAATTTAAAGATTTCTACCTTAAATAATAAAATTGGCGCTATCAGAAGATTTCTCCAATGGTGCCAAGATGCAAATTTAATTCGTTTTGACGATATGTTTTTCGATTATCTTAGCCAATATGAAGAACCAGCGACAACTTCAGGACACGCTATTTCAGATAAACATCTTGCTAAAATTAATCACTATATCGTTGATGATACAAAGACTAATCCTGAAGCAATCTTAATGTATGCAATATTCCATATTGCGATACAAACAGAATTTCGAATTAACCAAATTTGCCATCTAAAAACAGATTGTGTAAAAAATACTGTTAAACCTGGGCAATATAGTATTTATACAAATTCAAAAACATCTCGTGGTGCTAAAAACAGATACATTATCACTAAACTTACGTATCATATTCTTATGAATGCTATAGAGGTAACAGAAGATATACGAGATGCCTGCACAATTGAAAGTAATAAAGATTATATATTCCTACACCGTGTGCAAAATGGTGGATACGGAATAATAACAGCCTCAAATTTTAATAATTATCTAAAAAAAGTGTGTAAAAAGTTAGGAATTGAGTGTTATACAGCTGCAAACCTTAGAGACACTCACATGACAAAAGCTTTTGAACATATTATCCGTTCAGGAAAAAGTGATATTGAGATGGGGGTATTGTCCAAACACAAACATTTAGATACTACTAAAAATCACTATATTGAGATGGAACTTGAGAAAATGCTTGAGGCTACTTATGGTATTTCAATTGTAACTGAACTTATTGATGCTGATTCAAAAGTTGTTGATGAAATACCAAAAAATGCTCAGGGAGTTGATGCTGATGTGGAAAATGGTTGTGGAAAATGCACTTCTCATAGTTGTACATCAACCACATCTCTTCCATGCTTATCTTGTAAGCATTTTATAACTACTGTAAAACACGAACAGTTTTTTAAAAAAGCTATTTCTAACCTGGATTCTCTAATTCTTAAGACAACTAGCCCACATGACAAAGAAGATCTAGTTACAATTAAACAGCTTCACGTACTTTATTTAAAAGCCATATACAAACACAAGGAGGAAATTTAGCATGTTACAATCAAATCTTGCTTATGATTATGTATCAGATATTCCATGGGATAAAAATCCTGCATTTGCCTTTTCCAACGACACGGAAGCTTATATGGAAGCATTCAGAAACGTAATTGGAACACCGTCCCTCCCTATTGGAAATGGAAAAATCAAATTTGCTGATAATACATGGGATTTTAATGCCTATTTTACGGATTCTAACAATAGTTCTTTAAAAATTTTATTTGCGAATTGTCCCGAAGAAATTCGCGAATATGCCAAATTCTTTGTTTTATATACTATTATGGGAAAGACAAAGATTTCAACTACAAACGTTAGATTATTGTCTGCGACAAGTGTTTTAAGAAATATTATGACAAATACACGGCATAATAGCATTTACTTGATTACTACAGATGATATTAAAGACGAAATTGAAGGAAGAAACAATTCCCCTTCAACAGCTCACAATCAATACGAATCAATTTACCAGTTTTACTATTTCATGGTTAATAATTATAAACTTGATCTTCCTGTAGATTTGGATGAAATCAAAAAGATGGGTGTTAAACATAAAAATCTTTCTAAGAAATATGCGGATGAAACGAAACTGCCGAATATTCCAGAAGAATACTTTAATATTATTCTTAATACAGCTATACGCGTAATGCGAGATAAATCAGAAATCTATAATAACCGTGCAACGGCATGTATGATTGTCATGCTTTCACAGCTCGGATTACGACTAGGAGACCTTTTGATTTTGAAACCGGATCAGTTGTTTTCTAAAAAACTTGCTAAAAGTGGAAATACTGCATACTACATTCATTACAAAGCACACAAACCAAGTAAACCACATTCCCCCATGTTAGAATTTGATATTTTTAGCAATAGCCTTTGCACGGAAGCGTTTAAGACATTAAAGAAACTGAGAAAGAATTGCCAATTTTGCAATGAACCATTTCTTTATGTGTTAGATCATAATTTTCATAAGGAAAAGGATGAATTTCCAGTTAACAAATCTCGTTTTAATAATGAATTTAGAAAGTTAATGTGCAAATATTGTTTAGATGATGTACGAAAAGACTGGGATGGAATCAAGAAAAGAATCTACTTTTCAGCACAAACCGGAAAAATCAAAATTTCCATTCCAGATACTCGCCAATTTAGAGTCCATCTTTGTACAGCGCTATACGAAAAAGGGATTCCTTTGGTTTATATCCAGCGATATATGAGTCATTTATCTGAATATATGCTTGGTTATTACGTACGTCCAAAAGATACATACCAAGAGAACATTGCTTATTCAGAGAAAGTAATTAAAGAAATTGCTGTTAATGATACAACTCCTCTTGGTCTTTTAGGGGAGGATATCAAGAAGAATATAAAAAAATTCATCACCGACAATAACTTCAACGTAGAAACCGATATTGAAGCCATCGTGAAAGCTTTCGGCGATAAAGTTGTGATTCGCGGAAAAACTGGAGGAGTTTGTATTAAGACGTCTATTGTTCCCTGTTCAAAAGATGCTAGAACAAACGAAATGATGTGTGCATATAACCTTTGCCCAAATCTATTCCACTTTTATTATATGGCTGATATTACATATATCAATTTTCAGACAATGCAAGATTCTTTTTCCGCAAACATGAAAAACGGGAATAAACGTGCTGCTGAGAAAGAAATGAATAAAATACGAGATCTTCTTAGAAGAAGGCTTATCCCTGAGTTGGATGAGTTGGAAAAAGAACTTTCAAGAAATGGAAAAAACACAATTATCGAAAGATACCCTGACCTTCGAGACATTATTGAAGGAATGAGTGGTATTAGAAAGGAAATTCAAAAATGGATGAACGATTAAACAGAATTCAGGCTTTTCTGAAAAAAAACAATACTAGTATTGAAGCTTTAACGAAGGGACGCATTGCACAATTTGAAAAGGTTGATGATGCTATCCAAGCTAAATTACAAGCAATCACGCAAGCACAAGAAACACTAAAAGCTACTTCTATTAACGTTTCTGTAATCTCTACGGATACTGGTATTTCCAGAAAAACCTTCTACAATAACGATTTGCTTCGTCAATATGTAGAATCATATGCAACTATAGAAGCAACTGGCAATGTAGCTAGTACAGATTACAATCGAGTCAAAGAAAAAAATGACACACTTGTAGAGCAGGTTCAAGCTTTAGTCCTCAAAGATATTGATAATGAAAATCTACGCCATGAAAATACAAAACTTCAACGTGAAATTATCAATCTTACAAAGCACGTTAAAAACATTGAAGAACAATACGAATGTATTCAAAAAGAAAATGCCGAACTCCAACGTAAATTATCTAAAAAGTCTTGCCAAATCATTCAGATGCCATTTTTTGAGGAAGAAACGCCTCTATCAAATCCGGTAGTAGACACGACTTTGGTTGAAGCAAAGCAATCAAATCCAATTGACCTTATGCTTGGGATTTCCGCTGGAACTACCAACGATGTTATGAACGGACTTACAACGGCAGATTTGTGTAAAACGAAAACAGTCATGCTATACTGCGATAACAGTCGATTTAGGACTTCATCATTTATGGTAGCTAATGGATACAACATTGTTCTTCATGGTCCACTAAATGTAAATCTTGCATCTGATAATCCTTCAAAAAGAAAACAAGCAATTGCAATTGTCGAGAGTATTATCAGGCGTTGTAATAAGGTATCAAATAATATCAAGTGTTTAGTTCTTCACCCTGGTAGTGCTGTTGATCCATCGTATTTGTATAACAGCCTTGAATACCTTCTCCCTTTAGCTAAGTTTAATATTGCAATCGAAACTATGGCTGGGAAAGGGGGTGAATTGCTCAGCACTCTTGATGAAATGAAAGAGATTCAAGAACATTTTTCAGGATATTCAAACTTTGGATTTTGCCTTGATACCTGTCACATGAATGATGCAGGAATTGACTTATCAGATTTTGATAAAACATTACATGTAATTGGAGCAAAAATCGACCTTAAAAAAGTATATGCACTACATATCAATGACAGTAAAAACCCAATCGAATCTCACAAGGACCGTCATGCAAACATTGGTACCGGATATATTCCGTTAGATACACTTAAAGCTTTTGCTCAAGCCAAAGTCTTTGCAAGCATTCCTAAAATATTGGAAACACCTCAGAAAGAGCAAGAACTGTCATATCCCGACGAGCTTGCTATATTAACCTCACGATAATATAAAAGCCTATATCAAAGGTTCAATTCCTAAGATATAGGCTCTTTTTTTAATTCGGTTTGCGAAGTTCTTCTGGTTTTTCAAAATACTCATCAAGGCACTTATCAAGAAAGCGTTCTACGGCAACTGTTTTAGATTGCCCCGACTCTTCACAGAAGCGTTCAAGTTTTTCATTGACTGCTATTGCCAACTTAATATTTAAAATCTTTGCGTCTTTTTTCTGTCTTGGCATTAGCATCCCTCCTTGTTTGCAAGTTCAGGGAACAATTCCTCTAACTTGTCCTCAAGAGTACCGTTTTTAGCGTATTCTAAGGCATCACAAAGCTTAATATTATATTTTTCAATCTTGATTTCATCACTGAATCCCATAATATACGCCAGACAAATTCTATAGATTATTTCCGTTGGAGCAAGGCCATATACCTGTTCAGCAAAGATGTGATTCAAACGTTCTTTTCTGTCGGGGTATAGAGCTTTCATGCGTTCGCTCTGATACAGACGTTTCACAATTTCTGTAATATACATACCAGACTTCATATAAAGGTCAACAAATGTCTTATTAGGATCATCAAAGCAGCCAGGATTTTCTCTTTCAAGACGGTCAACCATATCTTTTACCGTTGGTTTCGGTGTAAAGATTTGGTTTGTCTTTTGCGGCGGAATATAATCAAAGATGTCTTCTTCGTTAGCTGCGTCAAAGTAATCTGCAAGTTTAATCTTAAGTCCGAGGAATTCTTTCACTGAATCGTTAAACACAATTGGATCGAATAAATGCCCGTCAAAGTGCTCAGTTGCTCCTGTTTCTTCATTTGGATAATCTCCACCATCACGTAAGAAGCGGAACTGATCTAAAGTAATACTTGTAACATCAATGAATACCTGGTCAGGAATAATAAGATCAAAAGTTTCTAATGTCGTATCGTCATCACCATATGCCATTAAGAATGACGGAATAGTGCGTGAGAATCCGCGTAAATGGTCTTTAATGGAATCTTCAATGGTACGCTTAGTCTTTTCCTTCTTTTCGGTCTCTACATCGCGTACAACGGTCTCTCCAGCATCTTTTACCATAGTGTCGATAGTTTTACCCATTCGCTCTTTAAACGCCTCAGAAGCCTTTTTTCGCTTTTCATCGAAGGTGTTATTGATTTCAATAACTTCTTCTTCAGATGTTGCCGCAGCAATTTCGTTTTGTCTGTCAGCTTCAAGCGCTTTTTGTTCTACCTGATAGCTACCGAATTCATATTCAAGAGTAGATTCAGCCACTGTACTGATCTTATTTTCAATTTTTTTTGCAGCATGAGATGACATATCATCACCATATTTCTGTGTTGCTGTATCCATAATAGGTTTTGTGACTTGTTCTTTGAAAGCTTTTTTAAGCTGTTCAAGCTGTTTCTGTGCTTCAATATCTGTTTTTGTTTGAGGCTTATCAGAAGTAGATTCAATGATATCGTTTAGAGTGTCATGCACGTCAACATTATCAAAAATCTTTTCTCCAAAGAGTTCTGTAGCCTCTCCAATAACCATTTCGTCTGGCAATTCGACTTCACCATCTTCATTGATATCCAACTCCTTACCTGTAGAAGGAGTAACTCCTGCAAGAGAGCCTGGGTCTCTGGCTGGATCCATTTGCTGAATCATATCAATAACAGCCTGTGGAGCACGGAATACATTGCTGATATTCTGGAACAGGAAGTCGCTCATAAATCCTCTGCGGACCACTTCCTTAGATTTAATCTTTCTAGGGATAGACAGTACTTTTGCCGCATCCAGTACAATCATTTCACCATCCTCATCTTCACCGATAACAGGGAAGAAGTTCAACAACTCGCGGACATGATCTTCACGAGTCCCGGTATCGCCTTTTCCGCCAGACGTATCGGATGATAAATCGTTTGCAAACTGCTCAAAAATGATAAGTGTTCTTGCCGGATCGAAATCAAACACATAGGCGTCTTTCTTACGGAAGAATTCACTACCATTTGAGAATAGACAAGGATTTTGTGCTCTAAATGCAGCCTGCATATATAATCCCGGACTCTTAATGCTTGAAAGCATCATTACAGCCGTCCATTCTGGGATTGTTACGCCAGTAGTTAACTGACCTACAGAAAGCGTAATTGTTTTGTCATAAGTATTGATAGCATCTTTTACCTTATCGAAGGATTTTTGTGCTTCTTCTTCGCTGTCGTTAAGGCGGCCGTCACCTGCGGCAAGAATCACTTTGTAATTCTTGAATACATCGTGTTTTTTCAGTTTCTTGGCAAGAGCTTTCGCACTGTCTACACGGTTTAAGAGCCATAATGTATGCTTCAATTCATCTCTAAGCTCTGGTGTAGAAAATGGGAACTTAGTCTGCATTGTCATAGCATCTAAGAATCTATCTACCGAACTGTTATGGACAAAGAATCCACGTTCATTTGTTGCAAAGAACTCATTTAAATCAAATGCATATTCTTCAGTTTCACCATTCACTTCCACACCTTGACTAAGTTCTTCTCGAATAATTTCACTCATCTGATATGTGTACATATTCAGCTGAGGCAGATTCTCATAAGGGTTCGGATCACCATCTACTGATTTCCAGTTGGCTTTTGCCCTTTGCTCATCAGCATAAGTCCAGTTATAAATAGCGTTTGCCGGGAACTTCTCGTTTGCAAGAGCCTTAAACGGCGTTCCTGAAAGATGAAGCGTATACTTTCTCTTGATGTGGTCAAACGCAATATCTGTTTTATATGTATCAACCCCTTCATGGGCTTCATCAATAACAAGAATATCCCATTCCATATGGGCTACTTCTTCAAGCTTGTTAAAATGTCCTCCAAAATACACAGAGCCTTTCAAATCTTGCAAAGAAACAAACTCAATACAGTTTTCGCGTACATTTCCCTTGATTAAAGAATCCGTGTATTGTCTTCGTGATAACACATGCGGCTGTGTTTTTAACGCATCTACTTCACTGACAAATGAAAACCCGGATTCCGCACCGAGGAACTTGCAGTAATCCTCATACCAGCTATTAGCAATAGCAGGACGATTCGTAACAATAAGAACCTTTTCAAGATGCATTCTCTTTGCAAGATCGTATACTGTTAATGTCTTACCGAAACGAGGTTTAGCGTTATATAAAAATTCCCCATGTTCATGAATTGTGAAATAATCCTGTGCGCGTTCTACAGCTTCATTTTGCTCATTACGAAGTCGGTATGGAATAACACCATCGGCCTTCTTAATTCCTCTGTTTTCACGGAATTCATCAAGTCTTGCCTTGGCATCATCAGGACTAATTTGGAACCATTCAGTACCTTTCTGGCGCTTAATGCCACATTTTGTAAGATATGAATGGAAATCAGAGTCTCTGAAAAGCTCGCCGGATCCGTCGTCAAATGTTGCATTTTTTGACCATTCAATGCGGTATTCTACGTCGATTGTATGGGCTTGCTGGTTAATACGCTGTTCAGCCTCCCGCTCGGAATATCCAATCTTTACCCAGCCGTTATGACGTGCAATTTCAGGAGTTGTGTAGCAATAAATAATTGGCACAACTTTTTTTGTGGTTTGAATAGTAATTTTAGGTGCCATATTATTCCATCTCCTTTACGTTATTTTCAATAAACGCCACTTCTTCAGCATCGAGTTTGTATTTGCGGTATAGCTGTAGATCAACATCGTGGATGGATTTAGTCCAATCAATATCTGAATCAGGTGTGAAATCCTGGAGTGGAATATTATTCCATTTTACAGGATTATTATCTTGTGTAATTTTTAATGTACATAACATAGCTCGTGAAAACTTGCTTTTAAGATATTTGAGCAAGTTTTCCGCTTCTACTTCTGTATCGAACGAACCTATTCCCAAGAAAGATTGAGTTGATCCTTCGCGAGGTTTTCCGATAGTCGGCTGACTAAGTGCTATTCCAAAATCACCAGAACCATTTACTTTTGAAACAAATACTTTGTATTTATATAAGTTACCAGAATCTGCAATATATTTTTCTTTAGTCCAATAATATGCGCGATGATTATCTATTCTTCCAAATACTTGAACACATTCATTTTCTGGAGCAGAAGTACATAGCTCTTCAAAAATAGGCATTTTTCCAAACGCATTTGTATCTATCTGACTGTCTTTTCCATCGTGTTTTATGTATTTTTTATAGTCTGGATGTTCTTCATAAATATTATTTAGAGCGTATTTACTACTTGTGAAAACAATAGTAGTAAAAGAAATAAAATCTTCCCTATTTACTACTTTTGAAAGCACTGAGCGCATTTCTCTTGATGGTACAAAGGTACCAATTGCGCCAAAATCTTTATTTTCATCTCGAATTGTAATAGCCACACCGCCCTTAATGTCAACTCCTGAAAAATATTTACTGCTATTAGATGCGTAGTCAAGAACTTTAAAATGTTTGTCCGATAACATTTTTTTGTTCCAATCTTTGCTCGTTTGCCCAGCATTGAATAAAAATCTCGCAGGTGTTATTAACTCCGCAACATCTGATACTTTATAAACTTCTTCCATGAATTCATTGTATACGGGTAGCATACGCCCGTTTTGTTCAATCTGGTACGGAGGATTACCGATGCAAAAATCAAATAACTTCTTACTCATACTCTTTATCCTTTCTTCTTACAATCCATAAACAACAATGATTCATTCGATCTCCAGTTATAGATCCTGCATGGAACAGCTTCTGGTGTTGTTTCCTGTGATTGTGGTGTTTCATCTTCAAATTCTAATATTTCAAACAATGACATCTGGTGATTCTCCTCATATGGTTTACCGAGCGGAACCGTATCTTTTAGCCCGTCCATCTGCCAGATATTCCAGCTTATGATATTTGCTATATTCGTTAGCGTCTTCTTGTCCGGATCATGATGCCATCGATCAGTAAAATACTCATAGAACGATAAAAGAACATTGATACGGGCAATCAGCAGGTTATCGCCCTGGTATTCGTAACCATAACAGCTCTGTATCGCTCTAATCGCCCATTTCAGCCATTCTTCTTCTGTGGACGTATTTTCGTTTACGACGCGTAGTTTACGGTCTAAAAAGCCAATTCTTCGAATTGGAGGGACAATCAGCTCCCCAGTCGTCGTATCGTATCGCGATACCAGGTATGGAGCTTCTCCACATGTAATTTCAAGTCTTCGAGAATCCACATATTTCTTCCACGTGCGTTTTCCATCGAAAATGATTTTGTCTTCATTGACTGTCCATGTATTATCGTCGTTTTCGTGATTAAAAACATCTTTACGACCAAACCACTGTTCATCCGTGTGGTTGTTCATCTTGTTACAAAGCCACACAGGAGTCATAACCTCAGCCTTTTTACGGGTACGTTCCTGTTGTTCTTCAAGCGTCTTGCTGATACGAGGGCGCAGCTTAAACGCATTCGTCCCATTAAACAACGACAGCTTAATTTGGTTCTTATCGTTGAATCCTGGACCATATTCGCTATAAATGTCTGTAGCCCAGATAATGTTCTTTTTCGTTGATTTATCCTGAAGAAGGATCTTCAAGGTATCCTTTACGGGATACGCGTTAATATCAATCAGTTTATCCATTCATATCTCTCCAAGTCATTGTGTTCATAAGTCACAGCCCTTTCTTAGTGTTTGTTCATCGAAAATATTGCATACTCATTATACACCATTATTGATGTATCGTATACACGTTTCACATTAAAAAAATATAAGGTTATAAACCTCATTCTATCTAATAATATTATGTCAGGTAATCTTTTTCTTAGGAATGAACTCCGAACAGCTACTATGTATTTCGCAGTATAAGTGTGTAAGTTCTCCCTAATATTTTACTCTAATTATTTACACAGTTAGCAAACTAAGGATAAGGGGGGATTTGAAACAATCAATTCAAAAGGTTCATCATCCCAATGAGCTGGTTCAGTC
>ERZ1673741.2409-NODE-2409-length-13234-cov-9.079217_pt1 | contig 13234 bp, 8 predicted proteins | sample MGYA00580209_ERZ1673741 | MGnify/ENA primary metagenome ERZ1673741 (study PRJEB41218, sample SAMN15661754) | gut metagenome | host: Homo sapiens | place: Canada: London | collected 2015-08-20/2019-03-30 | study: EMG produced TPA metagenomics assembly of... | reverse complement strand
TGGGGTAATTTTTCCGGGCACGTCTCGCTGCCACCTTGAACGTCTGATTGCAATCGGGATATACTTTTGCAATGTAGTCAATCACGGTCTCACACAGCTTCTCAAAGCCCTCATCCTGTACGTGCACTACCGGGCAGATTCCGGAGATTCCAAAGACTCTTTGTAAGTGTGCCACAACTTCATCGTAGTCAAATTCTGACTCTGCATCTACGAAGATACGGCCCTGTGTCTTGTGCACCAGGAATTCTCCCTCACACTTTTTCAGTGCATACTTAATCTGGCGTACCAGAGCATCTTCGAACAGGTAACGGTTCTTTCCCTTAATGCCGATCTCGGCATATTTTATCAAAAATGATGTAAACACGTTCGTTTCCTTTCTGAGTGTTTCTCAAATCGCTTATCTGCGACTGTATCTGCGTAACATAGGTACTATATTGTACAATGCCTGAAGACATACGTCAATCTCTTCTTCCGTGGTAAATACGGAAAAACTGAAACGTATGGTGGAATCCAGCAGGGATTTATCGATGCCGATGGCTTTCAGTGTAGCAGAAGTCTGCGGCTTGTGTGCAGAGCAGGCGCTTCCTGCAGAAACATAGATTCCCTTGTCCTCCAGTGCATGCAGGAGCACTTCACTTCTGACGCCGGCAAAAGATACGCTGACAATGTGTGCCGCCGTTCCCTCACCGTACGGTGCATCCGGCAGAAGTCCGTTGACCGTCACCTGATCCAGTTCTCTTACGCCCTCGATAAATCGTCTCTTGCAGGCACAGAGTCTCGCATGATCTTCATCGAAACGACTGTACAGCATTTCCGCTGCTTTTGCCAGTCCTGCAATCCCCGGTACATTTTCCGTACCGGAACGAAGATTCTGCTGCTGTCCGCCCCCGAATACAATGGGTTGGATCTTGACCTTGTCTCCCACATATAAAAGTCCAACACCCTTCGGTCCATGGATCTTGTGTCCGCTGACCGACAATAGGTCGATGTGCATCTTTTTCGGATAGATCCTGGATTTGCCGAATCCCTGTACCGCATCCACATGGAACAGCGTATCCGGGTTCATCTGTTTGATCAGAGCTCCGGCTTCCTCAATGGGCTGCAGGGCTCCGATCTCGTTATTCGTGTGCATGATAGATACCAGGATGGTCTCCGGTGTCATAGCTTTCCTTAAGTCTTCCAGCCGGATACGTCCGCAGGGATCCACCGGCAGATAAGTGACGCGATACCCCTGACTCTCCAGATAACGCATGGTCTGCAGGATAGCGGGATGTTCGATCTGCGTCGTGATCAGATGATTGCCTCTGCGGCAATTCGCCAGGGCGCAGCCGATCAGTGCCATATTATCGGATTCCGTTCCCCCGGAAGTAAATAAAAGCTCTCTCTCCTCCACCTTCAGAATCCTTGCCAGAGTCTCCTTGGCATAGCGGAGGTATTTCTCTGCCTCCACTCCCTTCATATGCAGGCTGGAGGGATTACCGTAATCTTCACACATGATCTTCGTCATCAACTCTGCCACTTCCGGGAATGTCCTTGTGGTAGCGGAATTGTCCATATAGACTTCCATTCTCTTCTTCTCCTTGCTATCTATCTCTTCAGTAACTATTCAGCGCCCTATTCGCCAAATCGCCTCTTCCGGGCTTTCCTTTTGCTCTGAATAATTACTATATTCTTCTTATGATTAAAATATGCCGCAGGCAGGCGATCCGTGCCGTCCGCTGTCTAATTTTCCAACTGATACATCAGCCATGCGATAGTCGTAAATCCGGCCGTCTCCGTCCGCAGGATCCGTTTCCCCAAAGTGATCGGTTGAATTCCCGCCTCCGTGGCAAGTCTTATCTCCTCCGGATCAAATCCGCCCTCCGGGCCGATGAAAATAGCGATCTGCTGTCCGGGTCTTGCGCTTTCGATGAGCTGTTTCGTCTGTGGCATACCTTTCGCCAGCTCGTAAGGTACCAGTTTCAGATCCATTTCGGAAGCCATTTTCACTGCCTGCGCATAGCTCATTACAGGTGCCACCGTCGGGATCACGCCTCGTTTGCTCTGCTTGGCGGCTGCTTCCGCAATTCCCTGCCAGCGCTTTATTTTGCTGTCCGCTTTTTTCTCATCCAATTTCACCACGCAGCGTTTCATAGCCACCGGAATGATCTGAAAGGCTCCCAGTTCCACAGCCTTCTGGATAATGAGTTCCATTTTGTCTACCTTAGGCAGTCCCTGGAACAGGTAGATCTTCGCAGGAAGCTCCACACCATCTTCCTTGATAAAACGTAGTTCCAGACGGACACAGTCCTCTTCCAGTGCAAGGATCCCACAGCGATATTCTTTCCCGTCGATTCCATTGCTGACAGCCACTTCTTCGCCGGGGCGCATCCGCAGTACATTTTTGATATGATTCACATCGGTTCCCCGGATGATAACGCTCTTCGCTGCCACGTCGATCTGTTCCGGTTCTACAAAAAACTGATACATAGAAACTCCTATTTTAAGCGCTTAATTCTTTCTTGCGGTAACGCTGACCCATTCTCCCTGGTAGGTCACTTCCAGTACTTCCAATCCAGCGGCCTTCACAGCCTCCACCACGGTCTGCTCCTTGTCATCAATGATGCCAGAGGTGATGTAGATACCGCCCTTCTTCAGCTGATGTACGATGACAGGAGTCAACGGTACCAGTACATCTGCCAGAATATTGGCCACCACGATATCATAACACTCATAGCCTACCTTGTCCTGCACTTCTTTGTCTGTAATGATATTGCCGATCATCATGTCAAACTGTGCCGGATCGATTCCATTCACTTCGCAGTTCTGTGCCACAGCTTCCACAGCACAGATATCCAGATCGGTTCCCACGGCATGTTTTGCCCCGAACATGAGGGATAAAATTGCCAGAATACCGCTGCCGGTGCCGACATCCAAAAGCTCTGTCTCAGGAGTGATGAACTTACGCAGCTGACGGATACACAGCTGTGTGGTCTCATGCATGCCGGTGCCAAATGCCGTACCGGGATCGATATGAAGCACCATCTTGTCAGTATCTTCCGGTTTGATATTTTCCCAGGAAGGGATCACCAGGATATCATCGATATAGAACTGGTGGAAATACTGTTTCCAGTTGTTGATCCAGTCAATGTCCTCCGTCTCATCTACCACAACAGAAGCCTCGCCGATATCCATAAACTGGCGTAAGTCTTCCAGTTCCCGCTTTACATCCGCAAGTACAGCTTCGGTCGTGGTCTTCTCCCCGGCCACTTCCAGACTGCCGTCCTCTTTTTCCTCTACAAAAAAACTTAAATAGGCAATGCCGTCATCCTCCGGTCCGTCCGGCAGGATATCTACAAACATCTGCTCCTTCTCCATGGCGGTCAGGGGCACCTTGTCTTCGATCTGTGCCCCTTCCAGTCCGAGATCGTACAGGGTGCTGATAATAATATCTTCCGCTTCCGTTACCGTCTTTATTCTGAATTTAACCCACTTCATTGTTCTTTTTTTCCTTTCTTTTCCATTGTTCCAACACAGCATATATCATTGCAGCCACTATTGCAATAAAACTGTTGATTTCCAATACGCTGACCGCATCCAGCTTCTCTCTCCAGGTGTACCGGTTCAATGCCTGTCCGTCCACAGTTGCTTCATGTACCACCAGTTGCTGATTTTCCGGTACATGCGCCTTTTCCGTAGTAGTATATACTACCTGCGGCAGATTCTCGGAAATACTTTGATTCACGATCCGGTATTCATATACAGCGCCCCTTTTCAGCCGGGTCTCGATGACGGCAGGGAAAAATGTTGTCGATTCCATGGCATCATAAGGAATCACACCTTCATATATCTTCTGATCCTCTTTCCATATCTCCAGACCCAGAAGTCCGTTCCGTTCTTCCTCCTGATTATAGTTCACCGCGATTTCCAGTGTTTTCAGAAAATCTGTCTCCGCAACAAAATACTGCGAAGCATATTCTCCCACCTGCAGGGGCTCTGTATATCCATAATCCTCACTTAAGGAACTGTCCTTTTTATCTTCACGGATTCCTCCATACGGCCATACAAACAGCATGGAAAGTATCGCTGCCAGCAGGACTCCTCTTTCCACCCATTTAATCATTTCCCGTTTCCTCCGTTATGTTCACCTTTAAAATATCAAAATCCGTATTCCCATCCATATACTGAAATCCATAATGTCCCATATTTTCATAGGTTACGGTATATTTATCCGATTCCTCCAGCAGATGTCCGAAACACTGGAAATACCAGACTCTTTTCCCCACCAGTTCTTCCAGATCCGGCACCTCTTCCATGGTATAAAAGATCTGGTCCGGCATATAGCATCCGAATAGCTGTCCGAAGCGGGAATCCGTATCGTAGACGACCACATCTCCCGGCTCCATATTCTCCGCTATAAATGCCTTCGTCTCTTCCAGATATGAGATTGTACCATATTCTTCATGATAAGAGATTCCGTAGGCCGACACTCCCATCCACACAGTGAAGGACAGACAGGCGATCCATTCCTGTAAATTGATCCTGGATAAAATGATCGCCATTCCCAGCCAGAACAATCCCATGCTATGCATAACATGGCGGTAGGTAAAAAAGTGGGACGCGTGTAATGCCAGCAGCGCCGCCATCAAATAGCTTACTGGGAAAATACAGGTACACAGAACCGCAAAAACACCGTTTCTTCTCCCCAGCCGCTTCCAAAAGAGGATCGCGCAGACCAGTGTCAGTACAAAAAGAAGTTCTCCCATTTTGGTCGCATACTTCACTCCGGTTCCGAAAATGAAATCAAAAAATTCGTAAATACCGAATTTGGACCGGTTCGTCGGGTTTCCATCAGAAACCAGCAGATGAAAGAAATCGGATTTTATCAGCCATGCCACAAAAAGCAATACAACGGAACCACCACAGACAAACGGCTTCCAGATCTGTTTTCTGTCCTGCTGCCAAATCACCGCCACCAGATACAGGTAGATAAACAGGTAACTGAATGCGGTAAAGTAATGACTGAAAATACCGCAGAAGGTCGTCAGAAACAATATCGTCCACAGGGCCTTACTGTTCAGCCGCTCCCGCAGGAAATAAGCGGTCAGTCCGCAGACGGTAACTCCAAACACCGTCCAGGAATACATTCTGTTGTTCACACTGATCTTCATCATTGCAGGTGTCAGGCTTACCATGATCATATAAAGGGCTGCTGTCTTCGCTCCCCACTGCCTGCGGATCACAACAGGCCCCAGCAGCATGGACAATACCGTTCCCAGCAATGCAAACATTTTGTAGGCAATAATGCCGTCTCCTACCAGAAACGACCACAGCCGCAATCCCATATACCATACCGGCACATCCGTATCATGGGCCGCCAGTACCACGCGAATGATTCCCATCATCGTATTGTCATGGGCGGTGCGATAACTGTATGCTTCATCATAGTCGATCCCCTCACTGAGACACAGGGAGAACAATACCGCCGTGCACAGAATGAGGATCAGCCATAAGCCAATGGTTGTAATTTTATGTTTCTTTTCCGAAGTCATTTTTTTCATCTTCATCAGATCATTAACCCTGTCTTCTCTTTACTCTTCTCTATCATATGATTCAGCTTGCGGAACGGCGGCTCCAGTGCCAGTCCCAGCAGCAATGCTACGATCAGGAACAGTGTCATTTTTCCTACATTGATCCAATAATCCACGCCGTACATTCCTGCAATACATTCTTTAAACGCTTTCATGCCAAACTGGAACGGCAGGAAAGGATAGATCCACTGGAATACCTGCGGAAGAGCCTCGATAGGGAACGTTCCGCCGCTTCCCGCCACCTGGATGACCATGACTACAATAGCCAGTGCCTCACCCACGTTTCCAAAAGCGAAAGTCACAGAATACATAAAGCAGCTGAATGCCGCACTGGCCACGGCTGCCGCCAGCCAGTATAAAAACCTGTGCTGACACTGTATCTCAATATAATAAAGGTTCCCAAGAACAATAAGCAGTGTCTGTGCCTGTCCGATCAGGAAAAACAGCAGATATCTGCCAAAATATCTCTCATGCGCCTTATAATGATCCCCCGGTTCAATGGGTTTCACACCCACGTGAATAATAGCCACCAGGAACAGCGCTCCCACCCAGATTGCCAGGATCGTATAGAACGGCGATGCCGCAGAGCCGTAATGATCCACCGGATAAACAGGTACCGTCTCCAGTCTGACCGGAGAAGATACGAAGTCTGCCACCGCCGTCGGATCGGCAGCCATAGCGCTTAAAATATCCTCATAGGTCTCCGCACCGGTGATCCGTTTTATATTATCTGCTATTTTGCTGACCTTGTCCAGCAGTTCCTGTGCGATCACCAGGGAATCCTGCAGGCTGACATTACCTTCCTGCAAAGTCTGCTGATACTCTTTCAGAATATCGGAAATTTCATCCATATTCACATCCGTACCGTTCATCATCGCTGCGGCATTCAGGAAAGCCTGCTGCATGGATTTGCCGGTAGCCCGGAAAGAAGGTCTGACATTGTTATTGTAATCACTCATCAGATTATTCAGCTGTTTGTTGCAGATCTGAATCTGTTCCCGGATCTGTGCCCGCAGAGTATTGATATCATGATCCACATCTCCCTTGCTGTCTTGCAGCTGTTTCAGATCCGCTTCGATCGTTTTCAGAGACTGGTTGATCTCCTGAATCTGAGCATCCTGTCCGGTGATCAGGCTTCCCAGCACATCCATATTGGCCTGCATGCCCTGTACCAGTCCGATGGCCGTGCCCAATCCGGTGTCCGTGGTGCTTCCCACATTGTTGCTGCCCATCTGCTCCAGCAATCCATCAGAAAAGACCGACAGATACTGCAACGCTTCCGTGACCATATCCATACTGCTGCTCACCATATCTCCCATAACGTCAACCGCATCGACGCTGGAATTGATCATGGTCTGCATACCGATCATGGTATTTCGTCCATTCTCCAGCATATTATCCATATCCGGAAGCATATTCTGGCTGGTCTCCATGATCATCTCCGCGGAGGTCATAATACTCTGGAAGGACTGTAACATAACCACATAATCCTGCAACTGTGCCTGCATGGTATCCAGAGATTCTTCCACACTGGTCTGCCCGCCGGCATTCACCATCGAAAGGGCATTTCCCGCTTTCATCACCGCTTCTGCCACAGTACTGATAAAGGTGGCATTTACCTGTTCCTGCACAGCATTTTTCGCTTTGCCCGTGATTTTGGGGGCAATACCGTTCTTTTTCTCATTTTCATAGTAGTAAATGGTGGGATGATCCACTTCACCATCGATAAATCCCAGCATTTCCTGAGTAAAAGTCTCCGGAATAATCAATGCCGCATAGTAATCACTGTTCTTCACGCCTTCCAGTGCTTCCTCCGTGGTCTCCGGGAACACCCAGCCGATAGTGGTATTGGCTCCCAGAGCCTCCAGCACACTGTCTCCCACGTTCAGAGACAGCCCCATGATCTCCGCCCCGGCATCATCGGAAGCCACGGCTACTTTCAGCTGACTGGTAGCTGCGGGCTCGTAAGGATCCCAGTTGGAGAAAATGTTGAACCAGGCATACAGTGCCGGGAGGATGCTGAGTCCCATGATAATAACGACCGCCACCACATTATTGCTGATCCGACGGATGTCGGTGGTAAATATTTTCCAGATATTATACATACTATTCACCATCCTCCCAGTCTTCGGTCTCGTCTTCGTTTTCCTCTTCGGTTTCGTCTTCCGGATTCTCTTCGGTTTCATCTTCCGGATCCTCTTCGGTCCCAGTCTCGGCCGGGGAATTCAGGCCTTCACCAATCAGTTTCCGGGTCTCCCGGATGATCTGCGCCGCCCGGTCAAAGTCTGTCGGAGTCACCGCTTTGAGATCGCCTTCTTCTCCTTTGAGCTCCATGATCTTCTCCTGCAGATTATAATCCATATATTCCACAACGATCAGATAGATTGACAGGGCAAACAGCGACACGATCCACAGGATCAGGAAGATCACCTTGTTGCTGCCAGTCAGGAACAACAGTGCCAGAAAAAACAAGGGGACGATCCAGATACATTTCAGACCGATCTTTATTCTTTTTCTATTCTTCTCATGAAGGGCCTGCTCGTAATCCAGAACCTTCTGAAAAATTTCTTCGTAATTTCTCTCCATGATTTTACCTTTCTGCCTGTTCGGAACTTCATTCACAAACCCACTCCTGCGGAGTTTTCGTTTTCATGGTTCTGAACAGGTGTCACATTAACTCAGTGTCTTCCATACGCTCTTCCACAAAATGGTTCAGTTTTACGAACGGGATCCGGATCACCAGGCCGATCAACAGTCCCTCGATCATAAACAGGCTCAATTTTGCCAGTGCTTCCATATAGGCAGTACCGTACATACCCGCCAGTGTCTCACGCATGGCCCGGATGGCATAGGGGAAGGGAAAGAAAATATAAATCTTCTGGTAGGTGTCCGGTAGCAGTTCGATCGGGAAGGTACCGCTGGAACCAGCGATCTGCAATACCATAACAATAACGCAGACGGCCTTGCCCACATCTCCGAATGCCAGTGTCAGAGAATAGATCAACAGGGAAAATGCCGTAGCCGTAAAGCTTGCCGCCAGGAAAAACAGCCCCGGTTCCACAATGTTTACTTTTAACAGCCACAGATCTCCGGCCACAATGATGGCTGCCTGAATCTGTGCCAATAAGAAGAACAGCAAATATCTGCCGAAATACAATTGATAGCTCTGTACATTTTCAAGCCCTTTCGGAGAGGCTTTTACTTTCACCAGTGCCACCAGGATCGTAGAACCTACCCAGATCGCCAGTGTGGAATAGAACGGTGTCATGGCAGAACCATACGTAGCCACCGGATACATGGCTATGGTCTCCATGGTTACGGGAGATGCAAAATATGCCCCCAGACTATCCGGATCTCCTCCAAGGAAACGCACCAGAATATCCATCATTTCCTCTTCGGATGCACCGTCCAGCTTCTCTGTCAGATCTGTAAGTTTGGCGCTGATATTATCTACCACATCTTTGATCTGTCCCAGACTCTCACTGGTTCCGGACACAGTGTCACCGACACCTTCCATGACAACTCCGACATTTTTCACCGTATTGCTCAGGGTATTTACCAGATTGGTCACCTGATTCAGAGAATCTGACATATTTGTCAGAACCTTCTGCATCTGGGGCACCAGATTATTCTTATAGATTCCCTGCATATTACTTACAGAAGTCTCGCAGCTGTCAATGGCGCTCCTTAAATTATTCATGGCATTGTTGACATTGACCTTTGCATTCTCCGCAGCCTTGTCGTCCGTGGATTCCAGAACGCTGCCCACTACGGTATTCATCAGATCCAGTTCCTTCTGCATGGCTTTCAATGCTTCCATAGCCGCATCAGTTGCCGCTGCGTTGATATTGCTGCCGGTGCCGCCGTTCGCAGCATTACCGTCAGAGACGCTTTCCAGCTTTTGTTGGATCAGTGCCGCCAGCAGTGTATTTACTTGTCCGTTCAGCGTATTGGTATCTCTTGCCACCCGGTTCAGATCTCTCGTCATCTGGGCGGTATCCTCCGCCAGTTTGCTTTCATCCAGAGCCTTTTTGATACTTTCCAGAGAGTTATTGATATTGCTCATGGAAGTATCGATGTTGTTGCTGAAATTGCCCAGGGTGTCTCTGGTAGAAGACAGATCCTGACTGCTCTGGTTCAGACTGGCTGTGGTGCTGTCCAGTTTCTTCTGCATCGCGGGAATCTCATAGTTGACATGGGTGATGGCAGACTCCAGCCGCGCATTGCCTGCCTGAAAGGAGTCGATCATGGCACTGTATTCCTTCAGATTGTCATTCAGTTCCTCCAGTTTGGAACAGAATTCCTCTACATAACTGTCCCCCTGTACCTGATCCGACACCGTATTGCCCTCTTCAAATACCGTGGTAGCCGCCACCTTGATAAAGGTCTCATTGATGGTATTCTGCAGAGTTCCTGCCACCGTATCCGTGATTTTGGTGGCAATGGCATTGCTCTTCTGATTCTGATAATAGATCAGCGCCGGATTCTCAAAATCATCCGAAAATACATTGTACATACTATAAGTAAATTTATCGGTAATGACGACGGCTGCATAATATTTTCCGGCTTCCACGCCCTCTTTTGCTTCTTCCTCGGTATCCAGAAAGATCCATTTTACACTGGTGTTGGAATGCAGGCTTTCCAGTACGGATTCTCCCATATTTACCACCGATCCGTCTTTCAGCGTATAGTCCTGATCCAGGGATACTACCGCCACAGGAATTCCTCCGGTATTGGCATAGGGATCCCAGTTGGCAAATATATTAAACCACGCATACAGCGACGGTATCACGCACAACCCGATAATAATAACCAGCGCAAAAGGCTGCTTCACCAGTTTTTTCAGATCTCCGGTAAAAATCTTCCAAATATTTTTCATATAGCTTCTAGCAACTCCTCATCCGTATCCATTTGATTGGTTTTGGTCTTTTCTCCCCGGGCCGCCGCTTCACACAATCCCAGTATCAGGAAGAAAAGCGGCGCATTCAGCACCTGCTGAAAGCTGATCAGGGAATGTATCCCGTAGGTAAGCAGTAACAATACTGCGAGAAAATTCTTCCTGTATGTCTGCAGCGCCGTGATAAAAACAGCTGCATAGGCAGCCACACCCAGCAGTCCCATATTGACCAGTGTGGTGAGCCACTCATTATGTGCATTGGTAAAAACAGAACCTTCAAAATATCCTTTATCAAAAAGCACCGTGCCTCCCGGCAACAGTTCTCCCAGATACGATGCAAAACAATCCGGGCCTGCTCCCAACAGCTTCTGATGCAGATTTCCTTTCCGGAAACCCATCCATGCCATCTGCCACAATCTTCCCCGGCGATTGCCCCATTCCGCAAAATCGATTACCAACAACCGATGCAGATACCATGCCAGCACTACCGCTATTCCTGCCAGTGCACAACACAATACTCCCTCTTGCAATATTTTTTTCTTATTCTCCGGAATCCTGCGACAGGCTCCCCAAAGCAGCAGACACCCTGCTGCAACCGGAATCCATCCCTGCCAGGCTGCCAGTTTTTTGGCGATGCCATCCTGCAGGAGAATGTCAAACGTTCCCAGATATAACATCCATTTACCCCAACGGCACATTCCCAGCGCCACCGCTGCAAGAAAAAGGAAATATACTTCCCAATGTCCGGTTTGCTTCCGGTCGAGCCAAAAGCACACCCCCATGACTGTGCATGCCACGATCACACCGCTGTCACTTCCCTGTAAAAGCAGAAGCATCATGGCCAACATATTGCACGTTCCTGCCAGCAGTGTGGGACCTTTTTTCCCTGCTTCCACTGCCCGGTGAAACAGCGTCATGGAAAAGGGAAACATCACACTGTAATACCCGCTGAGCCAGTTGCTGTTCCCCAGCGTGGTCAACATATGGGTAAATTCCCAGTCCCCCACAACGTAACCCTTGAGAAGTCCCAGAGGATCATAGCCCAGCTTCTGCAACAGACCGATCAGGGTGACCGCCACAAAAGCCGCCTCTCCTAACCATATCGCCGTTTTACAACTACCTCCGTACTTCGCCGTCAGTAAAAAACCTCCGATCATCAAACAGATCGTGACAGCTCCCATGTACCATTCCCGCTCTCCGTTCCACGCGATACTGCCATAGGGGCTGCAGATTGCAGAGAGTAACGCACAGATTCCGTACAGGCAGACCGCCGTCGTTACCGCATGTGTTCTGCATTTATCGACCGATTTTTTCACTACTTCAGCCAGAGATCTGGCAAAAATCCGATGTTCCCCTGTCCACCGGCTGCTTACAGCAAAGACACACATTGCCAGCAATGCGATCCCCTGGCAAAGCAGTGAAACATTGCGATACAGGTAATATTTGGTATCACCCAGTTTATAATATCCATTCCAGGGAATATAATAAAGAGGCAGCACTGCCAGAATAACGATCAGATAACTCTCACATACAATTTTCAGAAATTCCTCTTTCCGGTTCTCCATCCTGCAGGCTCCTTCGTGTCACAGACAGCATAACTACTTGAATTGTAAGCGTTTCTGCCCATTCTGTCAAACCGTTCACCCTGCCTTTTGACAAAAAAACCAAACTGTATTCTATATCATTGGCCTTCAAAGATACCTTTAACTTTTTCCCAACAAACCAGTAGCCCCGGCTGGGTGTAAGAATAAGCAGTGCCGCTACGCTCTGCGATAGAGCACGAGCGTGCCGCGTTTCTTACCCCAGCCGAGGCTACGGGGAATTTTATTTATTAACTTTTACTTCCAAAACTTTTTCTTCTTGCCGTCCCTGGAGTCATTCTCCCTGGTCTCTCCCTCTCCGCTTTCCGTTGCTTTCTTCACTGCATTCAGGGAATCTCCGGTCAGTGCATCGAACTGCTTCAGCAGTTCCTTAGCCTCCGGTTTTAATTTATCGGGTGTCTGTACCACCAGTGTTACATAGTGGTCACCGCGGACATCCTTATTTCTCCAGGAAGGAACACCCTTGCCGCGCAGACGGATCTTGGTGTCGGTCTGGGTTCCGGCCTTTACATCATATACCACCTTGCCGTCTACCGTATCGATCAGCACTTCGCCGCCCAATGCCGCTACTGCAAAAGAAATAGGTACGGTAGAGAAAATATCGAAATCCTGTCTCTGGAAGATAGGATGACGACCTACGATCACTTCTACCAGCACATCGCCTCTGGGGCCACCGTTGACACCTGGCTCACCCAGTCCCGGCATACGGGTAGACTGTCCGTTGTCGATACCTGCGGGAATATCCACCGCATAACGTTTCTTCATAGGAATATATCCGGTACCACGGCAATCCGGGCATTTGTCCTTGATCACCTTACCGGTTCCCTGACAGTCGGGACAGGTCTGTACATTACGCACAGTACCGAAGAAAGACTGCTGGGTAAATACCACCTGACCCTTACCACCACACTTGCTACAGGTCTCAGGGCTGGTTCCGGGCTTCGCACCGGAGCCGTTACAGGTCTTACAGGTTTCCTTTACCGTAAGATCGATCTCTTTCTTGCAGCCGAAAACTGCCTCTTCAAAAGTGATATGAACACTGGTACGGATGTTGGCACCTTTCATGGGGCCGTTATTTCTGGCACCTCTGCTTCTGCCGCCTCCAAAAATGTCTCCGAAAATATCTCCGAAGATGTCTCCGAAGTCTGCACCGTTAAAGTCAAATC
>ERZ1673741.2407-NODE-2407-length-13245-cov-12.170887_pt1 | contig 13245 bp, 9 predicted proteins | sample MGYA00580209_ERZ1673741 | MGnify/ENA primary metagenome ERZ1673741 (study PRJEB41218, sample SAMN15661754) | gut metagenome | host: Homo sapiens | place: Canada: London | collected 2015-08-20/2019-03-30 | study: EMG produced TPA metagenomics assembly of... | reverse complement strand
CGAGCTCCACGTGATGAAGACCATGGGTTTCCCGGGCTACTTCCTCATCGTGTCCGACTTCATCAGGGCGGCACGCGAAGAGTTGGGCGTGATGGTGGGCCCGGGCCGTGGATCAGCGGCAGGTTCCGTAGTGGCATATTGCCTGGGAATCACCAAGATAGACCCTCTGAAGTACGACCTGCTGTTTGAGCGTTTCCTGAACCCAGACCGTGTGAACCTGCCTGATATCGATACCGACTTCGATGACGACGGACGAGGCAAGGTGCTGCGCTGGGTAATGGATAAGTACGGCCACGAGAACTGTGCCCACATTATTACATACGGTTCGATGGCCACCAAGAACTCCATCAAGGATGTGGCGCGTGTAGAGAAGCTGCCTTTGGATAAGGCGAATGCGCTCTGCAAGGCGATTCCCGACCGTCTGCCCGACGGAGCGAAGATGAACCTTGCCAACGCCATCAAATATACCCCGGAGCTGAAGGAGGCAGAATTCTCCAGCGACCCTCGCGAGAGCAATACCATCAAGTATGCCCGCATGCTCGAGGGAACCATCCGTGGCACGGGTATCCATGCCTGCGGATTCATCATCTGCCGCGACCCTATCAGCAACTGGGTGCCTGTATCTACCGCCGATGACCCTGATTTCCCGGGACTGAAGACGGCAGTAACCCAGTACGACGGTCACGTGATCGAGACCACCGGACTCATCAAGATGGACTTCCTGGGTCTGAAGACCCTCTCCGAGATGAAGGAGGCGTGCAAGGTAATCAAGCAGACCACGGGCGATGTCGTAGATCTCGATACCATCCCTATCGATGATGAGCTTACCTATCAGCTCTACCAGCGCGGCCAGACCATCGGAACCTTCCAGTTCGAGTCACCGGGTATGCAGAAGTATCTCCGCGAGCTGAAGCCTACGGTTTTTGAGGACCTCATCGCCATGAACGCTCTCTACCGTCCGGGACCTATGGATTACATCCCCGACTTCATCGCCCGCAAGAACGGCCAGCAGTCCATCACCTATGATATCCCCTGCATGGAGAAATACCTCAAGGATACCTACGGCATCACGGTGTATCAGGAGCAGGTGATGCTCCTTTCCCGCCAGCTGGCTAGCTTCACCCGAGGCGAGTCGGATGCCCTCCGTAAGGCGATGGGTAAGAAGAAGAAGGCTATCGTAGATGCGATGAAGCCAAAGTTCATCAAGCAGGGACAGGAGAACGGCCACGATCCGGCTGTGCTCGAGAAAATCTGGGGCGACTGGGAGAAGTTTGCATCCTACGCCTTCAACAAGTCGCACGCCACCTGCTATTCGTGGGTAGCCTATCAGACTGCCTATCTCAAGGCACACTATCCAGCCGAATACATGGCAGCGCTGATGACCCGCCGCTTTGCGCAGATCACCGAGATTACCAAGCTGATGGAGGAGTGCCAGTCGATGGACATCAAGACCTTGGGACCGGATGTAAACGAGAGTTACCGTGCCTTCGGTGTGAACGAGCATGGCGAGATACGCTTCGGACTCTCCGCCATCAAGGGAATGGGAACTCCTGCCGCCGATGCCATCGTGGCAGAGCGCCTGAAGAACGGCCCCTATAAGACCATCTTCGATTTTGCCGAGCGCGTGGATTTCTCCAATGTCAACCGCAAGGCATTCGAAAGCCTGGCTCTGAGTGGCGGTTTCGACAGCTTCGGCATCCGTCGCGAGCAGTACTTCGGCAAGAACGGCAAGGGCGAAACCTTCCTGGATACGCTCGTAAGATACGGCCAGCTCTACCAGCAGGAGCAGCGCGAGGCAGCCACCTCGCTCTTCGGAGGCGTAGAGGCGGTGGAGATAGCCACCCCTTCTGTTCCGGAAGCAGAATCCTGGAGCACCATCGAGAGACTCAACAGGGAGCGTGAGCTCGTGGGCATCTATCTCTCGGCTCATCCGCTCGACGATTACGAAATCATCCTCCGCAACCTCTGCAATACCCACTGCTCTGAACTGGGCGACAAGGTGGAGCTTGCCAAGAAGGAGGATGTGGTGTTCGGCGGCATCATCACCGGGGTGAAATCCAAGTTCACCAAGACCGGAAAGCCGTGCGGCTTCGTCACCATCGAGGATTTCGAAGGCTCGGGCGAGCTGGCGCTCTTCGGTGAGGACTGGGGCAACTGGCGCGGCATCATGGTTGAGGGCAGTACCATCTTCGTTACGGCGAAGTGTGTTTCCCGTTACGGCAACAGCAACTATCTCGATTTCAAGATCAGCACCGTGGAGTATCTCCAGACCGTGAAGGAGAACCGCCTGGAGAAGTTTACCATCATCGTAGATAGTACGGTGATAGATGAAACGCTGGTAAATGATATCAAGACGCTGGTGGAGAATGATGAGGGCAAGGCACAGCTCTTCCTTCAGATTCACGATGCCGAGACCAAGACCAATGTGCTGCTGCGTGCGCAGGACCGCACGGTGGGAGTGAGCAGGGAGCTGATACAGTTTGTCAACGACCATCCGAAGATGTCGTATCAGATCAATTGATGAAAGAAGTTTGAAGGAAGTTTCACATTCAGCTTTTTTCAATTCCCCCATTTATGAAATTTGAATTATTAACTATATAAAAAAGGTAGAAAAATGGAAGTAACAATTACAACCGAGAATTTCGAGAGTTACAAGAATGGCGAGTTGCCATTGGTAGTAGATTTGTGGGCTACATGGTGTGGCCCTTGCCGCCAGATTGCTCCTATCGTGTCAGAATTGGCAGAGGAGTTTGACGGTAAGTTGGTAGTTGGTAAGTGTGATGTCGAGGAGAACGACGACATCGCAATGGAGTTTGGCGTTCGCAATATCCCTACCATCCTTTTCTTCAAGGGTGGCCAGCTCGTTGACAAGTTTGTTGGTGCAGCCAACAAGTCAACTCTCAAGGAGAAGTTTGAGGCTCTGCTGTAAGAGAGGGCAGAAGACTAAAAAAAATACGTCCCGGTGCGGCATCAGCTGCATCGGGACGTATGCTTTTTTGTTAGAATCCGAATTTGCGAAATAGCCTCTAGAATTCTACGCTTCTGCTTCCGTCTTCCTCCACGGTGATGGTCACCTTGGTACAATCCTCCGGTAGCAGGTCCTCGATGAGTTCCGGCCACTCCAGGAAGCAGAGGTTCCCGCCGTAGAAGTAATCCTCGTATCCCATATCATACACCTCATCAATCTTCTTGATGCGGTAGAAATCGAAATGGTAGATAGGATCGCCGTTTCCGGCAGTGTATTCGTTGACGAGAGCGAAGGTAGGCGAGGTGATTACATCCTCCACGCCCAGTTCCTCGCAGATAGCTTTAACGAAAGTTGTCTTTCCGGCACCCATCTTGCCATAGAAGGCAAAGACCTTGCCGTCGCCCATGTTCTGCAGGAATTCCTTGGCTGCAGCATGGATGTTGTCTAATGAATCAATCTTAATCTTCATATATTTAATTTTTAATTTTAATTTCTCTTTCTCGGTGTCAGTGTGATGATCGGAATGAGCATTTCCTCCATCGAGATGCCACCGTGCTGGAAGGTATCCTTGTAGTACGAAACGTAGTAATTGTAGTTGTTCGGATAGGCGAAGAAGGCGTCTCCGTAGGCAAAGACATACGATGTACTCAGGTTGGGAGCAGGCAACTGTGCCCTTTTCGGGTCCCTGATGGTGAAAACCTCCTTGGCATTGCAGGCCAGGTTCTTGCCCAGCTTGTAGCGCAGGTTGGTATTCGTGTTGCGGTCGCCGATGATCTTGATGGGCTTCGAGGCGCGGATGCTTCCGTGGTCGGTGGTGATCACCACCTTGCAGTCATCCTGCGACAGTCTTCTGAACAGTTCCGAGAGCACCGAGTGGCGCAGCCAGCTCTGTGTGATGCTGCGGTAGGCACTCTCCGTATTGGCAAGCTCGCGTACCATCTTCGATTCCGTCCGGGCATGCGAGAGCATGTCGATGAAGTTGATTACCAGCACGTTCAGGTCCTTCTCCCTGCATTCGTTGTAGTGCTCCATAAACCGGTCGGCGCCCTGCGAATCGTTCACCTTGTGATAGCTGAAGCTGTATCGCTTGCGGTATCTGTCGAGCATTGTCTGTATCAGCGGCTCCTCGTTCAGGTTCTTGCCCTCCTCCTCGTCTTCATCCACCCAGAGCTCCGGAAACATCTCGGCAATCCTGTTGGGCATCAGACCGCTGAAGATGGCGTTCCGGGCGTATTGCGTGGCGGTAGGCAGGATGCTCATATACATATCCTCGTCAATGTCGAACAGCTCGCCGATGTCAGCCGCCAGCATCTTCCACTGGTCGTATCTGAAGTTGTCTATCACGATGAGGAACACCTTCTCCCCCTTGTCCAGAATCGGGAAGATCCTGTTCCTGAAGACATCCGGGCTCATCATCGGGCGGTCGTCGGAAGAAGATGCATCGGCATTCTTTCCGGCATTCCCATTCTTTCCGGCATATCCATTCATTCCGGTCTTCCCATTCTTTCCGGTCTTCTCATCCCTCTTCGGATCAATCCATTCCAGATAGTTCCTGGCGATGAATTTGGCGAATCCGATGTTAGCCTCCTCCTTCTGCATGGCGAGCATCTCGGTCATCTGGCTGTCGGTATCGCTCAGTTCCAGTTCCCATTTCACGAGTCTTCTGTATATCTCCATCCAGTCGCTGCAGGAACGGCAGTCCATCATCTTCAGTGCAATCTGCTGGTAGTCCTGCTGGTATCCGCTCTGCGTCATCTCGGTCACGATATCCTTTTGGTGGATGTTCTTTTTCAGTGAGAGCAGGATTTGGCTCGGGTTGACGGGCTTGATGAGATAGTCGGCGATTTTCGACCCGATAGCCTGGTCCATGATGTTTTCCTCTTCGCTCTTGGTACACATCACAACGGGAGTAGCGGGCTGGATGTCTTTGATTTGCTGCAGGGCCTCCAGACCGCTCAGTCCAGGCATCATTTCATCGAGGAGGATGAGGTCGAAGGATTGCTGTCGGCATAGTTCGATGGCATCCGATCCATTGCTCACCGTGGCAACCTCGTAACCTTTTTTCTCCAGGAAGATGATATGTGCCTTGAGGAGCTCAATCTCATCATCGATCCATAGTAATAATCCGTTGCTCATATTGCATTATCCTTTTAGAGTATCTTTTTGCTGTATCCTTTTAGGATATATTTTTATTTTCGAGGTGCTAAAGTACAAAGAATAATTGAATGACGGAAGAGAGTTGTGGTTAAAGAAACTTAATTGAAAAAAAAAGGTGTGTCATAAGTTTAGATTATGGCAGCCGAAGTCGGGCTGAAAGCCCAAAAGCTCCTAGCCCAGGGCATGGAACTCTAGCCCGAGGAGGTGAACGTGCGCCTGGGCAGGGTTTCGGGCAAGAAGGCGCAGAAGATGAAGGGCACTACGGCGATTCCCGTATCTGGCTGCATCGCCTGATGAAATGCATCAGCGAAGCGAGAGAAAAGGATGAATCCGTCTGGATTACCATCATCTGATGGGGTTGATGGGGCTGATGGCTCTTCCGATTGGGGGTAACTGCTATAGCTTACTTACAAATATCATCAGGATTCTCGGTCTTTTTTATAATATTAAGACCGGGAATCCGTTATTATTATCGAAGATAAAAGTAATCAAAAATAATAAAAAAAGGAAAGAAAAGAAGAAACAATGCTCAAGATTGTAATGATCATGCTGTGCGGAATTGGTACGGGATACCTGCTCCGCAACAAGAAAATGAGTTTTATCGGCCGTGTCATCACGGCGCTTATCTGGGTACTCCTCTTCCTGCTCGGCATCGAGGTGGGAACGAACCCTCGTATTATCAATGGTCTTCAGACCCTGGGACTCGAGGCCATTGTGCTTACGATAACCGGAAGTCTGGGTAGTGCAATCTTTGCGTGGGCATTGTGGAGATATGTCTGCAGAAAGGAGGCTGGGAAATGAAAGGTAGTCTGATTATCGTAGGCTTCTTCGTGCTGGGCATCATCGTGGGAGTGTGGGATGTGATTCCTGCCAGTTTCCTGGCGAGCGACGTGAGCTATTTTGCCCTCTGCTGCCTGATGTTCTGCGTGGGTATCAGCATCGGTTGCGATACTTCTATCCTGAAGAGTTTCAGGAAGGTGAATCCCCGACTGATGATGCTGCCGGTGATGACCATCCTGGGAACCCTTGCCGGATGCGCGGCTGCCTCCCTGATACTGGGACACCGTCAGCTCTCCGACTGTCTCGCCATCGGTTCGGGCTTCGGATACTACTCATTGTCGAGCATCTTCATCACGCAGTATCGGGGTGCCGAGCTGGGAACCATCGCCCTGCTTGCCAACATCTTCCGTGAGATTCTCACCCTTCTTGGTGCGCCTCTGCTGGCGAAGTATTTCGGCAAGCTGGCGCCTATCAGCGTAGGTGGCGCCACCACGATGGATACCACGTTGCCTATCATCACCCGCTATTCGGGCGAGAGCTTCATCATCGTTTCCATCTTCCACGGCTTCTGCGTAGATTTCTCCGTACCGTTCCTGGTTACCTTCTTCTGTTCGCTCTAACAGCTTATCAGAAAGCATCAGCAGCTTATCTCGACTGGGTATGCGCTTGATTCTGAAGACTGACTTTTTAGAATCCATCCAGCTCGATGTATTCATCATCGGCTTCAGATTCTGGGGCATTCGAGTCATCGAAGTAGATGCCGGTATCGGTATCTTCTGCTGGCTGGCTCTCGATATCGATTCCATTATCTTCAGGATTCTTCTTCTGAGAATCATTTTCTTCCTCCAGAGCATCTTCCTCCTTCTGGGAATCCTTATCCACTACGATTTCCGTTGGCTCCATCAGCAGGCGCATCTTGCTGATCTTCAGCGGTGCAAAGTGACGGGTATAGAACTTGTCGTAATCATCATACGAGAGATTTCTGCCCAGAAGCTCGAGGTTTGGCTCGCTGATTACGTAGCTTCTCGCCTTGGAAATCAGACGGAGGATGCCGGCTTGCTGATGCAGCTCGTTGGCATACTGGCGCGCCTCGTCGTAGTTCTGGAAACCGCTTACCTGCAGGCGATGCAACCCCTGGAGGTCTTCGATGCTGATGTCGAAATTGCGCGCCATATAGGTGGTGAAGTTATACTTGGCTACCTCGAAGAGCAGCTGGTTCTCGTTGACGGAATCTGGACTGTAGGCGAGCAGGAAGACAAAACGGTCGTTGCGATCGGCTGAGAATCCTTTCTGCTGGGTGGAGTCCTGAGAGCTGAGCACATCGCTGCGCTTCGCCCAGACATTACTCAGGTCGAACTTTCCGCCGTAGAGTCGTCTTCCGGCATTCACGCCGTTTACGATCATTCCCGCCATCTCGCTCAACCGGCTGTTGGGATATTGCGCTATCACCTGGTTCATCTTTTCCAGACATTCGGAAACCTTGCCCTCGTTGAGCTGGGTCATACCGCTGATGAAGAGGAACTTGTCGCGGTTGGCGCCAGTAGGGAACCGCTTGTCTGATATTTCCGAGTTGTGCATCACCACCTCGTACTTGCCTTCCTTGAATGCCTGATAGGTGAGGGTGTAGATGGAATCTTCGATGTGTACCCCCATCCTCGCATTCTCCAGATAGTAAGGGTCGGAGAGGAGGGCTGTGAACTGGCTTTCTGGGTAATCCTTCTTTAATTTATCGACATAACTGTTTGCCATCTGAGTTTGCTTCTTTCGGGAATAAAGCAGATACAGATGGTAATAGGCTTCGTCGAGATGCTTGAAATCCGGGTAGTTGTCCACCAGTCGGAGCAGCATCTTCTCGCTCAGTTCCAGGTTGTCGAGCCGGTCCTTGAAGATGATTCCGGCATGGTATAAGCCATTCGCCAGGAGCTGGTTGCTCGCTGACATCTGCTCTGGGGTGAACGGAATCTGAGCCAGATAATAAGCCCGCTGATGAGGGTCGAGGCTGGCGCTATAGGCAGATGGCTTGCCGGATTCTTTTTGGGATAAAGAATGGGATAGAGAATCTCGTGATGCATCAGGCTGAAGATTTGAATCTTGATCAGAATTCGTTCCTTGCTCGGAATCTGTTCTCTGTGCCGAAGATGTTCCTTGTGCGATATCCGTTTCTTGTGCCGAAGCCACAACAGTTTTGTTGATTCGCTGCCAGTTATCGAGGTTCTTTCGCTTGCCCCAGAGTTTCTCGAAGAGCGCCTTACCCTGGCTTACGGCTACAGGGGAATAGAAATACCAGGTATTGGTGTTTCCGAATCCGTTTCCGGAACCATTCCCGAATCCGTTTCCGGAATCATTCCCGGAACCATTCCTATCAACTCCTCCTTCATATTCCGAATTCCTCTCTGCACCGTCTTCCCATCTCCTTCTTTCTTCCTCTTTCTCCTTTCTTTTCAGGGCAGCAATCACACGGTCGATGGCTGCATTCCTGTCTCTCTCGTCCATTTTGGCAAGAGACTGCAGGGAATCCTGGAGGGCGATGGCATCGGTATAAGGCACCAGTTCGTCCAGCACCTTGGAGCGATGAGCCAGTTGCGGATAATCCTTTCTGTCCTGATCGAGCAAGCCGATTGCTTCGCCATAGCAGCGCTTGGCATCAGCATATCGTCCGGTTTCCCAATACAGATTGCCCAGACGCAGCAGGAGTACACCCTTCTCTATACCGTTTCGGGTAGCCTTCCGGTTGCCTTTTTCATAGGCATAGATGGCACGCAGGGTATCTTTCTGGGCCAGGTGGATATTGCCGATGGCATAATATACCTGGTCCTGATAATCCTTGTTCTTATCCGATGCCGCCATGCGCTTGAGTCGGCTGATCATCTTCCTGCTGTTACCCGAAGCCAAGACCTCGGTGATGGCGATGCGGGCATTAAACTCTAGTTCGTAGGGCGGATTGAGCCGGATGACGTGGCGGAAAGCCTGATAAGCCTCCTGCCGGTTGCCGATGGAAGCCTGCAACTGTCCCATCAGATACCACTGGCGGGCTTTCTGCTTGTGTCGCATCTCATGGCTTATCACCTTCCTGAGATAGGGAATCGCCTTCCGGGCATCCCCCGTGTGGATATAGTAATCGGCGAAGGCATAATCCCATTCCTTCTGGGCACGCCAGTGGATGGAATCGCGCTGGATGTTGCGGATTACATCTTCAGTATCGTAGATCCAGCCCTGCTCGATGTAGCATTTGGCAAGCCAGGCGCGCGCCTTGCCGTAGATGGCAGACTGGGTGGCGTAAAGGCGGCTCATATAGGAGAAGGTGGCAGCAGCCCCCTCGAAATCCCCTTTCTGGAATTGCGAGCGGCCCATCAGCATCCAGGCTTTCCATAAAAACGGATTGTATTCCCTGCGACTGAGCCATTCGATATCTTTCGCCGTCTTTCTCTTCCCGGGTTCCCATACAGGGCGGCGCTTGATGCTGTGCTGGTGGATGGCTTTCTCGCATTTCTCGATAGCACGGTCGAAGTTGGCTTTACCCAGATCGCGGCTGTTCCTGTTGCCTACGGTATAGAGCGGAATCTGCTCCGTAAAGTTGTCCCGGTTGCCTTCTTCCTTCTCCAGCGCCCCGTCGATATAAGCCACGGTACCATTATAATAGGTATTGTATCGGGCATTAAAGGCATGCCACCACCTGCTCTGCGCCGTATTCTTCTGCGTAGAGCATCCCGTAAGGCTCGCTGCAATTACAGCGAGTGCTATCAGAAAAAGAAGCAGGATGGGGCTTTTGCCTTTCATGTTTTCTATTGTTTATCTGGCATTTTTCTCCTGATGCCCAGGACGATTTTGGCGAGTGCGAATACCACGATGCTGATGAAGATGATGGTGGCACCCGATGGCACGTTGAGCAGATAACTGATGTAGAGACCGGCGATGCAGTCTATCCATCCCAGGATGATGCTTGCCCATATCATCTGCCTGTAATTGTAGGTGAAGAGGTTGGCGGTCATCTGCGGAATGGTGAGCAGACTGATGGCGAGCACGATGCCCACCATTTTCAGTGTAGCCACGATGGTCATGGCGATAAGCGTCATCATCAGGTATTCGATGGCTGTAACCGGCAGATGCTGCGAACGGGCGAAGGTACTGTCGAATGCGATGTTCTGGATAGGGCGCAGGAGAAAGGTGAAGAGGAGGGCTACGATGAGGGCGAGTCCGCCCAGCAGCCACAGATCTGCGCTGTCGATGGCAAGGATGCTTCCGAAGAGGAAGGAGGGCAGGTCAGGCATGAATCCTGGAGTCAGGAAGCAGCAGATGATGCCCACGCTCATTCCCAGGGTCCAGAACATGGCGATGGCGGAATCCTTTCGCACATCTTTCTTGCGCGATATCCATTGCACTCCGAAGGCGCTGAGGATGGCGAAAACCATGGCGGAGAGTATCGGATTGATTCCTGTAAACACGCCGATGCCGATGCCTCCGAAAGAGGCATGGGTGATGCCGCCGCTGATGAATACCAATCGGCGGGTAACGATGTAGGTTCCGATAAAGCCGCACAGGATGCTTGCCAGAAAGGCGCCTATCAGTGCGTTTTGGAAAAATGTATATTGTAGTATATCCATGCGTTTACTTTGAACTTTATGATTAGCAAAGCTTCTGATCTTTGAACTGCAAATTTCTAGCTTAAAAAGCCGATGACTTCATCCTTCAGCTGGTTGGGCAGGTTGATGCCTCTCAGTATCAGGCTTCTGTTCCATCCAGCCACTTCTTCCGGCTGCATGGTATAGAGCACTTCCGAGAATTCCTCAACCTCCTCATCGGTGTAGGCATCGGCATCCCGACCGGCAAAGCGGTCGAGATCCTCATCATCGTAATATTCTATTTCTTTGGTGGCGGCTTCCATCATGCACTCCTGCTCGCACTTTGAGTTCTCACCGTTGCAGGTGTTGCACGATACGCCTTCCTGCAGAGGCTCCTCGTCCTCTCCCCTGCGGTGAGATACGATTCCGAATATGGCGCTTATCAGGCCTAATGCCACCAGGGCTAAAATCAAGTATAGCATTTACTTTGAACTTTGAATTTTGAACTTTATGATTAGCAAAGATGTTGTATTCTTCACTCTTCACTTTTCATTCTTCACTTTCAATTATCTCAAACCCAACTTTCTTCAGGTCTTCCCAATAATGCGGATAGGATTTGCTCACTACCTCCGGATTATTGATCTCAATCTGAGGGAACTTGAAGGCGAGAGGGGCGAATGCCATCGCCATGCGATGATCCTCGTAGGTATCGATTGGAGCAAATGAAGGATCGCAGGTTTCGCCATCCCAATACAGAGTGTTGTCGTTTTCATCGTGGATGACATAGCCCACCTTCTTCAACTCTGTCTTCAGTGCCTCGATGCGGTCGGTCTCCTTGATCTTCAAGCTGGCAAGCCCCGTGAACTTGAACTTCACACCCAAGGCACAGCAGGCTACCACAATGGTCTGAGCCAAATCTGGTGAACCGGAGAAATCGTAATCGAATTTCGGCAGAAGACAGCGGTTCGCCTTCAGCATGACATTCGAAAGATGATCATGGCTTTCGAATTCGCTCTTCACTCCCAGCAGACTGAAGATGTATTTCACCACGGAATCTCCCTGCTTCGAGCAGTCCATCAAGCCTTCGAGCTGGATTCTGGAGTCGATGTTGCCATTCAGTGCCATCATCTCATACCAGTAGGAAGAAGCACTCCAGTCGTTCTCTATCATATAAGAAGTCTCCTTGTAAGACTGTGGCTTCACGGTGATGGTGTCCATATCCGTCCAGTCGGCATCGGCACCATATTCTTTCATCGTCCAGAGTGTAAGGTCGATGTAAGGTCGGGATGCAATCTCTCCTGTCAACTTCAGTTCCAGTCCGTTCTTCAGAATCGGACCGATCATCAGAAGCGCCGAGATGTATTGCGAACTGATATTGCCCACTACCTCCAGGTGTCCGCCTTCCAGCGCCTTGCCTCGGATATGGAGTGGGGGATAACCTTCCTTCTTCTCGTAGGTGATGTCAGCACCCAGATAGCGCAGGGCATCTACGAGGATGCCGATAGGACGGTTCTGCATGCGATCGGTGCCGGTGATGGTATGTTCGCCGGGGGTGGCAGAGAGATAGGCGGTCATGAAACGCATAGCCGTGCCGGCTGCCTTGATGTTGATGACCTCTGGCATATTCTGAAGGGCTGCAACGATTACTTCCGTATCATCGCAGTCGCTCAAGTTGTCGGGTTGGATATGGCTTCCAGCCATCGCACTGATTACGAGAGCTCGGTTGCTGATACTCTTGGATGCTGGCAAGTTGATACTTGCGTTCAGTTGGCTTGGTGCCTTGATGGTATATTTTATCATACGCGTACCTTATATTATATATATTTTAGTGCAAAAGTACAAAATAAAAAGTATATACGCTAGTTTTCTTGCGAAAAGTTTTCAAAATATCTCAAAAAAAGCATGGGCTGCCGTGCTCTGTTTCTATCACTTGCTATCAATATGTAAACGAGATAGGGGTATTATAGGGGTATATTGAGATATGCCTATTTCAAAGTGTAAAAAACGACCCTCTAAAATGTCAAATTGTAATTTTGTGCGCGTTTTCTTTCAAAAAGTAAAACCGACCCCAAAAATAAGATAAAATAGCGTTAAGGAAAGATACAACTTACCGGAATTTGTAGTATCTTTGCATCAGAAAAAAGAAACAACAAACAATAAGTAACAATCTAAAAATAAAGAATATGAAACGAATTATATTATTCTCATTGATGGCTCTCATGACCGTAGCTACTTTCGGTCGCAAGCGCGTAGAGAATGCAACAGTAGTAGCAGACACTATTTTCTATGCAGAAAATATGAGTAATGTGGCTAGTGCAGATCAGGCTAGTTATTACAGATTGCTGATGACTACCGGCGCTGGCATCAATAAGAAGGATGTGTTCCAGGACTTCTATATGAACGGTAATCTTCGTGCCGAGGGTGGATACAGCTTCATCGATCTCGGTAACGACCGCAATACGATCTTCAATGGGGAGGTTACCACTTACTACAAGAATGGTAAGGAGAAGTGGCACGGAAAATATGTTAACGGCAAGCGTGAGGGATACTTCACTCTCCAGCTCCGTGAAGGTGGCGTGGCTGTTGTTCAGTTCAAGAATGGCAAGTCTGTTCACAATTACTTTATGATAACATACAAGGATGGTACCACAGAGAAGAAGAACCTCTCTGAGATTCAGTCTTTGATGTAGAAGATCTCTAGAATAGAAAATCTCTCTTAAATTAAATAGAAAAATCTCTCTTATATAAATTAAAATTTTATGTTGATATGACCAATATGGG
>ERZ1673741.2405-NODE-2405-length-13262-cov-4.452487_pt1 | contig 13262 bp, 16 predicted proteins | sample MGYA00580209_ERZ1673741 | MGnify/ENA primary metagenome ERZ1673741 (study PRJEB41218, sample SAMN15661754) | gut metagenome | host: Homo sapiens | place: Canada: London | collected 2015-08-20/2019-03-30 | study: EMG produced TPA metagenomics assembly of... | reverse complement strand
TTTACTACTCTATCATATAAAGTATCTTCTTCTATTTTTCTCATTAACTTTAGAACTTCTTTTTTATTACCAACAGTGTAAGATAAAAATTTACTATTAAAATATTTCTTTATCCTTGAATTATAGTATTTTCCGTCCTCACCCTCAAAAAAGCAAAAAGCATAACAAGAAAACTTATCATTATCTTCTGTAAACTGCATAAACACAGAATTTGCTGTATATCTTGCATTTCGCATCGCTTGCACTTCGTCTACTGTATCATATTCCATAACTATTCTCCATCGGTATACTTTATATATTTTCTCATTTCACGTGCATCCAAATCAAATTCATTATCAAAAATGAAAGGCGAATGTGTTACTGTTAACAGCATCTTACAATTCCCAGATCTAATAATATCAGGCAATAACATAGACTGCCATTTTATTGATAAAGATAGCTCTGGTTCATCTATAATCACTATTGTTTCCTTGTCATTTTCTAAATATAACCTAGAAAACAAAGAAACTATCTGCTTTTCACCTGAAGAAAGTTGCGACAATCCAACAATTTCTGTTGTAATTTTTCCTCTTGACTCAATATATATCTCTAGTGTCAATTCACTAGGATTATAATAGAACTTCTTCCCATTCATATATTTGTTACAAGTGTCAGCAAAAAGCTTAATTCTATCATCATATTTTCTTTGAGACTCATAGCTAATTATTAATTTATCTATTAAGTCATTTAATAATTTATATTTTCCATTATATATTTCACCTGTACTGATTAATTCTATAATTTCCGCTTTGGATTCTTCATCAATTTCGTTACCTATTCTATCCAATATCAGTTTTACTGTTCGAATATCTACCTTTGTAGGCGCTTCAAATACATCAGTTTTATCTGTAGAATTTGCATATTGTTTTAATAATACACCTGCCATTTTATTAAATCCATCAATAGCTTCTTGACGAATATTTTCTAATATCTTATTTTTTAAAATTAATACATCCGACATTCCAAAACGAATAAGTAAATCTGATTCACGTACTTTTTCAGCACTAATATTTAATTTTGAGAAATCATCCTCGATTCTTCTATATGTTGGCAAATACAATATTTTTTGATCGATATTTTTATTTATAGAACTAATTAACCTTTTAACCTTTTCTATTTCACCCTTCTTATTTTTATCTAAGCTAAATCGTTTTGTGTCCATATATTCATACACACTTCTTCTAGCAACACTAAAGGGAATATCAAACATCCTAGAGATACGTCTAGCCACTACCCCCGCTGTATCTTCAATATACAGCTTGTGATTGTAAAACATATTTTCATCATACTCATTTAACATTTCTTCAAACATATGCTCAATCAAATCATCCTCAACATATCTTCTTTCACGAGGAATTCTTCTTTGGTTATATTTATTTATATCATAAATAGAAATCCTATGAGGTTGTAATTCTGTTTTAAATTTAATTTCAATTGAATCAAAATTAATCTCTGACAACTGAGAAAATTTTTTATCTAACAAAAAGTATATGCAATTCAAAATAGTTGTTTTTCCCATGCCATTTTCGCCAATATATATATTCGCTATTTTATCAAATGGTATATTTACATCATATCTGTCAAACAGACCATATACGTTTATATATTCTATATTTGTCAAATTTCTACCATTCCTAATTTTACTTTCTCCCATCACCATACCTCCAACATCTGTACATATCAAGTCTATATACTTATATTTTCTCTATTTTAATATCTCTTTAATATTTCGGTTTCAAATATTTTTCACCAATTCTATTACTTCCTCGGTCACCGACACCTGCCCTGCCACATCCTCTTTGCTTGCTATATAGAACATATCATAATTACTCTTATGTCTAATTAATTATCTCAAGTCTAGAAATTTTTCGTCCAATATCACGTAAAAAAAATTCTGTGTGCACATAATTCTTGTTAAAATAGCTAAGGGTATCTTTATGCTTTTTGAACGCAACAGGTTCTTTAGCAAGCACTGCATCTATCGCATGAAAACAAGAATAATATCCTCTATTGTTTGCCGCTTTATATTTTCTGACTTCTTATAACATTTTTCTGCTTCAAGATCATCTTCTGCCTGTTCAAATTTATTCTTGGCAACATCATCAAATGTTCCTTCTGAATATGGTTGCATCATATTACTACTCCATCTTTTTCTACATTGCAGAAAAACATATCCGCTTTTTCCATTAATCAAAGTACTTAATGCTCTGAACTACTGGCATAATATCTGTTCCATGCTCGTCATTAAAATCATATGTGACATCACATATTTTTCTCCAAATGACTGACACCAACTCTGTCTGTATCCACAAGAATCATTACATCTATATCAGAATCCGATCGGAAATCACCTCGCGCATACAAACCATATAAAATCACCTTCTTCACTTTTTCTTATTTTTAGTATATCCATTTTTTTATAGAAGCACAATGCTTTTTACATTATCTCTTTTGCAGACATTTTGGGCTAATCAAGTTTTTTCTTATCTATGTTTATAGTATAGCGCCTTCATCTCTTACATTTCATAATAAGGCAATGTGTCCATCCAATACTCAAACTGCATTCTATTTTTTATTACCGGCAAAATATTTATCTCCATTTCAAACGCCACATCAAATATATCATTCGTTTCCGGCAGATCAACAAGAATGATAATATCAACATCAGAGTTTTTCGCTTTTCTGAGCGAAGTGCCGATGTACGTTTAGCATAATACGAAACAGGAACAAGAAAACCGAAAGCGAAACTTACTGTTACACTGGCGCAGGATCTGCTCGAAAAGTTCCAAGACCAGCTCAAGCCAGATAAATAAAGACGACAAAAAGCCCTTAGCTATGAGTTTTATACCCACAGCTAAGGGCTTCGTTTATAATATGGATTTACTAGTTGCACAACCACCTGTCAATCATTCTCTAACCCGAAAAACACTGGATTTTTATAGCATTTCAAATTATTCAAACTCGGTAAGTCGCCGCTTTGCCTTAAACTATTTTGTTTAAGTTTCGTTTGGGAATTGCCGATATTTTACTTCATTTGCATATTTTATTTTGGCTTACTGATTAACTGTTGCCAAATCGTTGCCACTTCATTATAGCGATTGAAGTATCTGTCTGCAACCACTATTTTGAATAAACTGCATCATTTCTAGAAAGAAGGTACATGCAATACTGATTCATGCTGATTCCCTCTCTTTTCGAATGTTCTGCAAGGGAACGGTGTAGACTGCGAGGAATTCTAAGCTTAAACTGTCCCGAATAATCCTCTAGACTGTCTGGCTCATGGATTTCAATACCATCTTCCATAGCAGCTTCCAACCATGCTTTTTTTGCATCTAAAGCGTTTGCAACAGCGGATTCTACTGTTTCTCCACAGGTAATACATCCCGGAAGCTCCGGAAATGAAACCACGAAACCGCCCTCATCCTTATCCTCTACAATTTCCATACGGTAATTCATTAACAAATAATCATTAAGCGTTTTCATCATTCACCGCCTCACTTTCCACAATCTGCTTTACCATTTCTACATATACTTTTTTAATGGGTTCATGCTTCGGTATCGTAATCGGCTGGCATCCGGCTTTTCTGAATGTGTAATGACTGCTCCCACCCTTCGGGGTATTCATCTTATAGCCATAACTCTCCAAAACTTTTCGTAATTCATCAAAACGGAGATCTTTTGATAAGGCATATATTTTTGTTAATAGTTTATCCCATTTTGACATTCTGAATACCTCCTATCTATATTATATGTGGTGTCGTATTTGGTGTCAATATTTATTTTTTCTTATAAAATTGAAGCGCATATAAAACTGCTAATATGGAAACTCCATCCTTTGTACCATTTATTCGTAGCAATTCTATATATTCTTCTCCAAATGTCCTACGGTATATCTTCGGTCATGAATGAACAGGATATTATCCTCCTCATTAAAGATTACAACAGCTACCGCTTCTTTCGGATAATGTATATGATGATATTTTTCAATTATATAGCCACTTGGAAAGCGTACCTTATCCGCATATAAGCAAACATGGTCACTTTCGTAAATTGTTATACGCACAATTCTCTCAGGCATCTATTCCATAACATTTTTATATATGCAATCGGCAAGTTGTTTCTTCGACTCAAACTATTTTGTTTATGTTTCGTTTGAAATCTGCCGATATTTCACTTCATTTGCACCTTTCATGTCAATTCACAAATTTATAATAACCTATAGATTCAAGACCTTTATTACATATCAAAATGTATTTTCTCAATCGTTATTCTATTGTAGCTCCAAGCACCTCAACTAAAAAAGTTTTCAAATTGATAATCTCCATACTCTGTATAGTTGCTGTTCCCTCCGGTTGTAAACAAAAACTAGTATATGGTTTCAAATTAAACTGCTCATTATTTGATTCAAATTTATCATTTTTATTTATTTTTAATGTTGTACTAAATGGTTCTATATCTTCTACAATTTCATTCTTTGCTACATCTAAATCATAACAAATAAATTTATAAATCAATCTGAATGGATGGTTAATTTTTTTGGTTAATGTTCCTTTTAATTCAATATATTTGGGAGAATCCATAACATCTACAACAAAATCAATTCCCTTTGTTGTATTATAATCCAGCAAACTAAACTTAAACAAATCGGGGTAATGTTCCATTATTGTAAGCAATACTACAAATGTTTCCGATTCAGAATATCCGCTTTTGTTCTTAGTTGGCTCCAATATTTCTGTTCCATCTGGTAATATAATTTTCTTTCTTGATTTACTTAAATTATATCTTTTCTTCAGTTCTTTAGCATCCGAATCAATAGATGAAATTGTTTTTTCCATTAATTCCCAATCTTGTCTTTCCTGCATTGCATCACTAACTCGTTTGCTTTTGAAGACTTTGTTTACCTCTTTTTTTATCAAATCTAATTTTTCAATATCAGTATTCCTTATAGAACCTCGGTTTGCGGTCAATTGAAATTCATCACAGTCTATAAATGCTTGCATATATGTATAGGATCCCACTCCTTTTCCACCAACAAGCCAATCATCAACTTTTTCAACCGGAACACCACCCTTACATGCCCACAAACCATATCTTTCTCCATCTGTATGATTTTCTTCTGTACTAGCTCTCCCTTGTTTTGACAACAGCAAATCATACCGTCTCTTTGTTTCATATCCTTCCAAATTAATAACTAATTTAAAAGAAAGACTACCTGTTGTTATTGTTTCATTATAAACCATCTTGCTGTAAAACATATATGAGGCCTTGTGACTTCCAATTTTTTTAGCATATTTCTTCATTGCCGTATCTGTAACTCGTTCCTCTGGAAAATAATGCCCTAATGAAATCTCTTCGAATTTTCCTAATTCTGTATCTACAAATCTCGGAACAGGATCACAGTCACATAAATCTTTATATTTACTCTGAAAATTGTCTTGTAACAATCCACTTAAATACAATTTTATGCCCCTATTTTTCAATTCTTCGTTATATTGCGTTTCAATCGTTCCTATAATAGAGTACCACATGCAATAATCTCTTAGATATATATGATTTAACTTAAATCTTGTATATTGTGTACCAAAATATCGTGGGGCAACAATTCTAACACAGAATCCTGATGTCCAATCATCAGGTAAGGAAATACCCACATCTGACGGAGCTAAAAAATCCGAATAAAATAATTCATGATTTTCGGCAATTTGCTCTATAGGTTTTTCCATCTTAACAGCCCAATAGTCTCCATTCTTAGTCTTGGAACATATATGCACCTCTTCAGCATTAAAAAACACTTTGGATCCATGACCTTTATAGCCATGTTTTCCATTAGGAACAAAATCCTCCGTTATTTTACTTGAATTAGCAACATCAAAAAATGATGCTATGTTGTCTCTCAATAATCCATTGCCATTATCAATTATGTCTATAATCAAAGAATTTCCACTAATTTTACGTTGCTCATAAACTTTAATGTACATCTGAGTTGCATCTTCATCAAAAGAATTTTGAATACCTTCCCGAAATATTTCTAATGGATCACCAAAATCTGTAATAATTTGATAAAGTTCATATCCTTCATTTACCCTAACCTTGCTCATAAATACCTCCAATCCATAACATGGTTTATGTTTTCCCATATTATTTTTCTTTTTCTACTGTACTTCCACATTATTTTTTCTAACTGTTTCTACAAAAATTATATCAAAAGAATAGTTCTTTTTCTAGCTATTTTTAATATACAACCACCTCTCCACCTCCCCTTCCACACTCATCCTAATCCCATTCACTCGTCTCACCCATTCCATCGGATTCTCTGCTTTCAGCCGTTCATCCACACTCTCCTTCTCCATGATCCGTTTCAACGCCAGCTCCACTTCCCGGTGACACTCCTCGTCCACCTCATGCAGATACCGGTTCCAAGTTCCATCCTGTAGCATCATCCGATATTCATGTGCTTTGTGTTCCCACATATATTCCGCACGGATCAATCCATACTTTCCAATGGGATAATCTGTTTCCTGCTCAAATGTCAGATCCGGATAGTAACAGCCATCCTCTGCCAAGTGATAGGTCAATCCGTTTTCCTCTATCACTTCCGGCAACACCTGCTCCCCTAAATCTCCTGTAGAAACTTCTTCCATCTGCCTCATATCCTGTAATTCTTCTCTCATCATAATTCTGCCATCCTTTCTTCATAACGAATAAGAGAAAGAGAACTCTCCCCTATCCTGATCATCTAAACTAAATGCCTTTTATCGTCTGTGTAAATGTTCTTCTCCGTTACCCGGCAGTATATCGGCGATTCTCTCCTTAAAGGCATCCCACAGATTCCTACCATTGATCGTCAGCTCTCGCATAAATTCTTCGGCTTTATCAAGAATCTGCCGAAGCGTATTGTTTTCACTTTGAAGCTTCTGATTCTCGTACTCCAACTTCTCTTTTTCATAGCGCGTTTTCACTATCTCGTCGAAAAATTCTGCCTGCCGGTCTGTCACCGCCACACTGCTATATTTATAATACAAATTCTCCGCTGTTTTCAGATGAGAAGTAACTTGTCGTTTGGCTTCCTCCGTTTCTTCTATTACACGATCACGCTCCGCCCTGACAACACCTGTTTCTGCCTGCATCGTCTCCATCTCATCCTTAGCGGTAGCCAATGCCAGCTCCACACTTTTCTTATCTGTCAACAGCTTTTCAACTTCATCCTGCAACTTGCCGTGCTGATTTGTAAGCAGCTTGTAATCCCCTTGCAATAACCGATAGTCTCCCTGAAATTGATCACATTCCAAGCGAAGCGTTTCCTTGCTATTCTGCAAATTTCTGTGTTCTCTTTGCAATGCATCATACTTCTGTTTCAGTTCATTATTCAGCGACAAATAATGTAAATACCTATCCTCTGCTTCCTCCTGCTTAACCTCCCATCGTCTGTAAGATTGCTCTAATTCTTCCAGTCGCTTTCTCTGTGTACGCAACTTTTCCCAATTTGATTCCATACATCTTTCCTGCTGTTCCATAGTATCTGCCTTGTCCTGAAGTCTTCGTTCTAATTCTTCTACTTCCTGCTTTCGCATCTTTTTCTCATAGTTGTACACTGACAAATGCTTTTCATGAGTCCCCAGTTTCTTCCACCCAAAGCCACGTTGCTGCATTAGAGTTGCAAGATTTTCCTTTTCATTTCGTACCCATTGCATACTTTCCGTATCATTCCGTCCTGTTCCGGCAAAACCAAGTGCTTTCATAGCACCCTTTAAGGACACCTTTGTTGATATGCCTCGTTTATTTCCTTCGGAAAAGGGAACAAAATCGATATGAAGATGCGGAGTCTGTTCATCCATATGAAGAACTGCATTGAACACCCGCAGACTCGGATTTCTTCCTTCAAATCCCCTCATGTATTCTTCAAGGATCTGTCTGACCACTGCAGTCTCCTCCATCATACAGTTGGAATCCTTCATATTCCCAATCTGAACAATGACCTCCGTGAACAAATGCTCCTGATGACCATCCTTTATCTTATTGTAATAATCTTGAATTATTCGATCTTTCCGTTTCTGCTTAGCATTATATTCTTCCACAGCCTCGTCAAACAGTTCGTGATAAATTCCCCTGAGGTCTCTCTGCACAAATACAACATTTTGACTTATCCTGTCGGCATCTACATTCTCTGCCACAAATACCCTGTTATTATGTTTTAGGCATCCATTGCCTATCGTTACCGAAATCGTTCTCTCCATATGCGATCAGTCCTTTCTTTTTATCCGTTAATTGCTTCTGTAAAAATTCTCTGCTCATTGTTTTATTCCTCCAATCTGCTTTGCATTTTTTTAATCTCGATATCATCAATCAGCGCATTATTTCTGTGCATGATAAAGTTTCGAAGAAGCCTCGCTTCCCTTAGTTGAATTTCTAAAGTAATTCTTTCTCTGGGATTTCATATTCCAGTCAAAGTCAAGCCGCTAGGCGATGACTGAGACGGTTCTTATCAGTACCTGCTCGGACGTTAGTAGTCCGAGCAGCATCGGGGCGTAGCCCCTCTTTTGTTACTTTTGTCAAAAGTAACGCAAAGGCACTTTTGGCTGCGACGCCTCCAAAAATGCAACCTGCTCCGAACGGTAAACCGTTCTTCTCAGGCTTTGCGCCCTGCCGGGAGCCTAACTTCCGCATCCAGACAGTGAAAATACCGCTGCATTGCACCGATATTTTCCTGCCATCTGCTCGTAAGTCCTCCTCCAATCTCTTAGAAATACTACTTTTACCTCGTAAAGATGTCTTATCTTGTTTTCTCCCCATACTGCTTCAATCCCTTATATTCTCTAGCTTTCGCCACCTTGTCCATCACAGATAAAAGAGCATCCACCGTGCTTTCTTCCCACCCGGCTAACCATATCAGTGTCCGGATTTCTTCCTGCGACAGATCTACATCACGCAGAAATTTCAGTATCTTTTCCATCTGCCGGCTTTGATATTCCGTCAATCCAACCACCCCGTTTCATTCAGATGTGCTAGTGTAAAGTGATAGTTTTTCCCGCTTTTGCTAGTGTAAAGCTATATCAATTTCTGAAAATGATAGTGCAAAGTGATAGCACCGTCTACTCCTTCTCCGGCACATATATATTTTTTGATAGCAATTTTTTAAAAAGATATAGTTTTTTCTATCTTTTTCACTGAAAATATATAGAAACTGCTATCTATGCATCCATCTGTGACGGTCGTGACGATTGTGACGATATTTTCACTACACCCCGGCATCAAAAATACCGTCACAATCGTCGCATATCGTCACGCTTTCTAACTTGCAGGGGAATTTGTCGAATTCTTTACAAGTTCCTCATCTTTTGCAATATGGCCTTCCACATTATCTTTCTTCACAAGGGATATCACCCGACCATTGTGTCCACGGCTAGCAGCATAACGAATGCCATGATCCAGATACAACCTCTCCACACTGACATTCAATTTTCGTGTCAAAACATTGGGCTGCATATTCAAACCACTTAATTCCTGAAGCAGTTCTGTGGCTGTTCCCTGCCACGACTGCCGCAGGCTCATATAATCCACGACTTGTTCCAACACTTCATCCGGTGGCTCTTTCCAAAGCTCCGTTTCTGCTTTCACCAGTTTCCATGCACACTGCTCTCTGTCAAATTCAATCGACAGTTTCTGGTCTGGCTGATCACGTCCGGCAATCTCCAATGTTGCTTTATTCTGCGTACGCTTTTCCTTTTGCATAACAAACGCTCCATCCGCCGCCCCAAGCAGACCGTTGGTACCGGAGATCATATCGAAACTATCTGAAGATTCCAGTTTTCTTGTATGATGAACCAGCAAAAGACAAACCGCATGTTCATCACTAAATTTCTTAAGCCGGGTAACAATATCGTAGTCACTGGCATAACTGTATTTGTCTCCGCCAACCTCCCGGACTTTCTGCAGCGTGTCAATAATGATCAGCCGTGCATCCTTATGTTCCGCTACAAACCGGCTCAATTGTTCTTCCAATCCCTGATTCAATGTCTTGGATCGTGTTGCCAAATGAAAAGCATCTGTACTTTCTACCCCAAACATTCTTGAAAGACGTTTCTGCAGTCTGCCATAATCGTCCTCCAATGCAAGATACAATACAGTTCCACCATTGACAGGATAATCCCACAACTGTATCCCCCGGCTCACATGATATCCAAGCTGTGCCATAAAAAATGACTTTCCAACCTTCGGTGCACCAACAAACAAATACGTCCCATTGTAGAGCAGCCCATCCACGATCGGCACTTTGGGCGGATAAACGGTATCGTATAGTTCTTCCATTGTAACCGTCTGCAGAATGTCCTGTCTGGGTTTCCCCGGATTGACTTTTTTGTCTGTTATCCCCACATTTCCTGTGGCTTGCAAATTGTTTTGTCTCTGATTATCTGTTATAATTTCGTTGTGTTTATTACATAACGGCTGCTTCCCATCTGCGCCAACAGATGATTCCGAAGCAGTCGCTTTTTTCTTATCCATCATTCCTCTTCCTCCTTCATTCCATCGAGAGTAATCGCCACAAGCTGTAAAGTATAAAGAAATTCCTCACTCAGTTCCCCTGCGTTCTCTATGCGTTTTAATTCCTGATAGATCTGTACCATCTGGTCCCTCAATGCTTTATATACCCGTGGATTTCCCTGCACGACAATGTCCTGGCACTGCAGCCTGCGGATAATATAATCCTGCTTGGTCAACCCGGATAATCGAACCATGCGGTCAATCTGTTCACTTTCCTCCTGCGACACTCGAAATGCCACTGTCTTATGTCTCCACCTTCCCTGATGATCTAATCTTCTTTCCATCGTAGTCCAACCTTCCTTTCTGTCACCGTAAAATGTTATCACCCTTTATAACCGGTATCCTCTTCTGCGTCCTTCTTGATCTGATCAGCAGATATTTCTTCCTCAATATTTCCAGTCAGGACAATATCTGTTGTCCTCTCAACATCTAGCCGGTTCGCCATTTCCGTCTGCTTATTCGGAAACAAATGTGCATAACGGTACGTGATATCAATACTCTCATGCCCTACCCGGTCAGCAATCGCCAATGCAGAAAATCCCATTTCTATCAGCAGTGAAATGTGCGAATGTCGCAAGTCATGAATGCGAATTCTTTTCACCCCCGCCTCTTTGGCACCACGGTCCATTTCATGATGCAGATACGACTTTGTGATCTGAAAGATCCGTTCGTTTTCGCCAATGTCATACAACATCCGAATATAATCCTGCATTTCCTCACAAAGAAACTTCGGCATCTTGATCGTGCGGTTGCTTTTAACCGTTTTTGGAGAAGTAATGACATCACGTCCTTTTAAACGCTGATATGATTTGTTGATCGTCACTGTCTGTCTTTCAAGATCAAAATCCGCCGGCGTCAGTGCCAGCAGTTCTCCCATCCGAACACCACACCAATACAACATTTCAAATGCATAGTATGACCTCGGCTTGTCCATCATAGCATCCGCAAACTTCAGATATTCTTCCTTCGTCCAAAAGAGCATTTCTTTATGTTCTTCACACCCCATCGTACCGGCTTTCTGTGCCGGATTACTCGGTAAGTGATAGAATCGCACCGCATGATTAAATATTGCACTAAGCTGGCTGTGGATCGTCTTTAAGTATGTGGGTGAATAGACTTCCCCATTCTCTCCCTGATATCCCAAAAGTTTACTCTGCCAGGCGATCACGTCCTTCGGCTCTATCTCCGCAATCTTGCGGTTGCCAAAATACGGCAGTATCTTCGTCCGTATAATATGGCTCTTGGATTCCCATGTGTTTTCCTTTACCCGTTTCTTTTTATCCGCTTCATAGACTTCAAAAAAGCTGGCAAAGGTCATATCAAGCTTCGATTCGCTTTTCAACATCACCTCCCGTTCCCACTGCTGCGCCTCCCGCTTCGTCTTAAAACCTCTTTTCTGCGTCTGCTTTCGTTCGCCCTGCCAGTTGGTATAACGATAGATCACACGCCATTTATCACCGTCTTTATACACAGCCATAGCATCATCTCCTTTCCAGCTGCACTAAGATTACCGTATCTACAGCAGTCAGCCTTCTTCGCCGTAGCATAACTTCTTGCGAAAGAAACTGGTATTCACTCTCCCGGATATCGTCAGATAGCCAAGCTCCCGCATCTCTGCATTAAGCTCCCGGACCACCTTGTACGCATAGGATTTGGACACCTTTAACTCTTCCGCCACTTCCTCAACTGTCATAAAATTCTTCTCCATCAGCATCACCTCCTTTCCAATGTTAAGGTTCATATACTAACTCAATTTGTTTAAGTTATTGTTTGACATAATACTAAACATTTTAATTTAAGTCAAGTGGTTTACAGAAAAATATTAACTTTTTTTGTTTAGTTTCCTCTTGCTATCCTATTTCCCTCATGCTATACTCTACCTAAACAAAAATGTTTATTATTGCATTTATAACCACAAAATGGCAACGAACAAGAAAATGGAGGAAATAAACATGGCAATCGGACAAAGGATCAAATTTTTCCGAAATCGAAAAGGCTTCACACAAAAGCAGCTTGGCGAAATGCTCGGTTTTCACGGCAAATCATCCGATGTACGCATGGCACAGTACGAATCGGAAGCACGCATTCCAAAACAGGAACTGATAAAAGAAATGGCTGACCGGCTGGAAGTTGACACAAAAGCATTAACTGTACCAAACATTGACAACTATTTGGGACTCATGCACACATTCTTTGCATTAGAAGATATGTATGGTCTGACCATCGAAGATAATGACGGCAAGATCTGCTTTCGCTTTGATCCGGCAATAACAGAACCTCACTCAACACTTAATGACTACCTCAAAACATGGCTCCGAGAAAAAATCAAACTGGAGCATGGGGAGATCACCAAAGAACAATATGACGAGTGGAGGTATAAGTATCCGGCACTGGAAACTCTGCAGAAGAAGCAGAAACATCACTCATAAATAGGAATCGAGGTAAATATTATGGCATTTAGCAAAACAATCCAAATGTATATATTTGAAGGTAACCCAAATGGACGTATCATGTGTGAACTTTCTAACTGGAATGGTCGTATATATAAAATTTCTCGAAACGAGCTTTCCGAATTTGCAAAACGTAAGGATTCGGAAAACACTGGCGTATACTTCTTATTTGGTAAAGATGAAAGTAATTTTGACACGGTCTATGTTGGCGAAGCCGAAAAAATGTTCACACGT
>ERZ1673741.2403-NODE-2403-length-13266-cov-10.247067_pt1 | contig 13266 bp, 8 predicted proteins | sample MGYA00580209_ERZ1673741 | MGnify/ENA primary metagenome ERZ1673741 (study PRJEB41218, sample SAMN15661754) | gut metagenome | host: Homo sapiens | place: Canada: London | collected 2015-08-20/2019-03-30 | study: EMG produced TPA metagenomics assembly of... | reverse complement strand
TATCGAACGCGCAAGCTTTTCGAGATCCTTTGAGTCAACTGTGCTCTTGAGCTCCTTTACGAGAACGATGTCTGTCTCGCTGATGTTAAAGACGAAGTCCTTGTTCTTGTCAGGAAAGAGATTCTGGATAACGTCATAAGCCGAAATATCGTTGGCAGAAATTATTCTGATAAGGAAAACTGCGCGGCTGATCTCGGCATTGAAGTGAAGTTCTCTTGCCTTGATAACGATGTCTCCGGGGAGAACATTGTCGAGGATAACGTTCTTGATGAAGTTGTTTCTGTCATATTTTTCGTCATAGTACTGCTTGATGTTGGAGAGTGTGATAGCAAGAATGCTTGCGTACTTTGCAGCAGCATCGTCAACTCCCTCAACAAAGACCGCATAATCAGGCTTTACTCTTGAGCCGAAAGGCTTGTATGTAAAGCCATCGCGGATGAAGATGTCGTGTGAATCGCTGAGATCAAGCGAAACGAATTCATTTGTAGTGCCCACGCGAGAAATATCGCTGCAGGCAATAATGGTAGCTGTTTCATCGACAACGCCGATAGTTGCGTCAATAGTGTCTCTCATCTGATGAACTAAACCCTGAAATAATCTGTTGGACATGATTTACATCCCTTCTCTTAATAATGATAATTTATTCGGAGCGATTTTCAAGGAGAATGCTCTGTACGAAAGCTTGTCCTCAACATATTACAGATTGTAACATATTCAGGACTTGTATTTGTTAACTAACTGTTAACTTTCTTTCAAAAACTCGCACAATCAACATAAAAACCGCTTGTGTTTTGTTAAAATCTGCTAAATCCCAATTCTTTGCTGTAACCGAAACGTAATTTTCAAACCCGCTTACATCTTCTCGGGACAATCAATGTTGAGTATCGCGAGAACGTTTCTTAGCGTCTGTCTTACAGCCTCGCACAGTACGAGCCTTGCATCTCTGAGTTCAGGAGTCGGTGCATTCTTTACGCTGCACGAGTCGTAGAAACGGTGGAAAAGCGTTGCAAGGTCAACCGCATACTTCGTTATCTTTGCCGGATCGTAGCTCTTTGCGGAAAGATCAATTTCCTTCGGCAGCGAAGCAATGTGACGGATAAGTTCTATCTCGTTCGGAGTATCAAGCAGGTCAAGCTGTGCATTTCCGGAGAGTTTTACGCCCTCCTCAGCCATATTTCTGAGCAGACTGCAAATTCTTGCGTGAGCATACTGAACATAGTAAACCGGATTCTGAGAGGACTTCTCAACCGCAAGGTCGAGGTCGAATTCAAACTGCGAGTTTGCCTCTCTGAGATTGAAATAGAAACGTGCTGCATCTATCGGTATCTCATCAAGGAGAGTTACCAGCGTGATAGCCTTGCCGCTTCTCTTGGAAAGCTTTACAACTTCGCCCTGACGAACCAGACGAACCATCTGCATAAGCACAACATCAAGCTTTGATGCGTCAACTCCGAGAGCAGTAAGTGCCGCTTTCAGTCTCGGAACATAACCGTGGTGGTCAGCACCGAGCACGTTGACTGCCTTATCGAATTTTCTTGTAACAAGCTTGTCGTAGTGGTAAGCGATGTCAGGAACTATATATGTGTAGAGACCGTTGCTCCTTCTGAGAACGAAGTCCTTGTCAAGACCGTATTCAGTCGCCTTGAACCATACGGCTCCGTCCTGCTCATAGGTCTTGCCTGCCTTTGTAAGCTCATCAACCACCCACGCAGTCTTGTTTGCCTCATGGATCGAGCTTTCTCTGAACCAGTTATCGTAAACTATGCGGTACTTTTTGAGGTCGCGTTCAAGTCCCTCGATATTGAGAGGAAGCGCATATCCTACAAGAGCCGCGCGGCGCTCCTCATCAGAAACGTCTTTAAGTTCAGCGCCGTGCATTGCGTAGTAATTCGCAGCGTGCTCGATGATATCCGTTCCGAGGTAAACGTCCTCGGGCATTTCAAACTTTTCACCCTCTCCGCTTTCCGCGTAAATCTCAGCGCAGAGCTTTTCGGTGTCGGACGAGTATTTTTCGAGGAGTTTCTGTCCCTCGTCCGAGCAAAGCTGCATATATCTGAGTGAGAGCGATTTTCCGAACTTCTCTATCTGATTGCCTGCATCGTTAACGTAGAACTCGCGCTCTGCGTGATAGCCTGCCCAGTTCAGAACGCTTGCGAGGCAGTCGCCGATAGCTCCTCCGCGAGCATTGCCGATATGCATCGGGCCTGTGGGATTTGCGGAAACGAACTCAACGAGAACACGCTTTCCTGCGCCTGTCTGGGTTTTGCCGTAATTTTCGCCTTCTTCAATAACATTTCTTACCACGTCCGAGAACCAGCTTCTTCCGAGGAAGAAATTGATAAATCCCGGGCCTGCAACTTCCGTGCGCTCGAACATCGTGCCTTTAAGGTAAATCTTTCCGCAGATAAGCTCCGCTATCTTTCGGGGAGGCATTCTGAATGGCTTTGCACAAACCATTGCCACGTTTGAAGCAAAGTCTCCGTGTGATTTATCCGCAGGTATCTCGATACCGAATGCCGGAATCGGCTCTGCGGGGATATCTCCCTCAGCAACGAGAGTGCCCAGAGCTTCCAGTATAAGACTTCTCAGGCTTTCGGAAGCTTTATTTATGAGGTCTGCCATTTACAAAGATCCTTTCTGTATCAGTTATATGATTTTACTTTCATTATTATCTCGTTATCCGAAAGATAACTCGAATTAAGGTCGAGCGTGTACTTCATGTACAGCCGTCCGTCTTTTGCGATAGTATTATCTATTGCGTGCGTATAAACGCCTATCTGCATAGCTCCGTAGGGAGTTTCGTACTGGCAGTAGTGCTTTCTTCCGATCTCGATCGAAAGCACGGAATTTGCCGTTCCTCTGCGGATTATCGAAGCGTTCTTTGACCCCTCGACTCTTATCGTTGTGACCGAGCCTTCAAAGCCCGTAGCGGAGGTCTCTTCGTAAGTTATCACATCAAAGCCCTTGCCGCTTCTGAGCTGTGCCCTTGTCACAAGTTCCGTTTCACACTTTTCGCCGTCCTGCCATTGTATGCTTATCAGCGATATCAGCACGTTTTCTTTCAGGTGTTTTTCTTTCATCAGTAATTTCTTTCCGCGTTTTCTATAGCCTGCTCCATGAGCTTATCCATAAGGTAGGGACGCGACATACCGAGATGCTCCATAAGCTTTGGATAAACGCTGTTTTTTCTCAATCCGGGAGTTGTACCGACCTTGTTAAGGAGAAGCTCGCCGTCATCTGTGAGGAAAAAGTCTATTCTTGCCATGCCCTTGCAGCCAAGTGCCTTGAAAGCCTTTACCGCGACTGCGCGTATATCGTTCATCAGTTCCATAGGCAGATCAGCAGGAATAACAAGGTCGTCTCCCGAACTCTTATTGACTTCTGTCGGATCGTAGACCTTATCGACCGAGAGGATCTCTCCTATATAAGATGAAAACGGATTGTCATAGCCGAATACGGCAGCCTCAAGCTTTCTTCCGCTGACGTATTTCTCAACGATGACCTTATTGTCGTTGAGAAATGCAAGCTTTACCGCAGCCGCAAGCGAATCCGCGTCCTCAGCAATGCTCGAACCAACGCTGCTGCCGCTGTTTGCAGGCTTGACAATGAGCGGAAATCCCATTTCAGCGGCAATTTCGGTACATCTTTCGTCAATGCTGTTTATCTCGCGCTGAGTGATAAGTTCCCACTTAGCGGTCTTGATGCCGTAATCGTCAAGAACCATATGGGTGTGTGATTTATCCATGCAGGAAGCCGATGCAAGGAGTCCGCAGCCGACATAGGGTATGCCCGACATATTCAGAAGTCCCTGAAGCGAACCGTCGCCGCTCTTTCTTCCGATGAGCACCGGAAAAACAACATCTATCTTCTTGACGGAGGTCTCTCCGTTTTCGATAGTTATTATTCCCCTGTGGAGAGGGTCGGGAGAAATGATCGCCGAGGTGCAGTCGGGGTTGAGTTCCCACTCGCCCGAAGCGATAGCGTCAACGTCTCCGGGATAGAAAAGCCATCTGCCCTTGCGTGTGATTCCGATGCAGATAACCTCGTACTTGTCCTCGGGAATATTTCTTATGACCTCCGCTGCCGAAGCAAGTGAAAGCTTGTATTCTTTTGACGTACCGCCGAAAATAACGGCAGCCTTTATCTTAGCCATAGCTGTCTCCTTTGAAAAACATAGTATAGTCATTTTCAAGTATCAATATATTTTATCACATTTCACAAAAAACTGCAAGTATTTTTTGCGAGAATGCAGTAAACCGTATTGATTTTCGCAATTCAAGCGCTTTGCAGACAAGTTTCAACCTTTGATTTTGTTGATTTTGACGAAGAAAAATTCACTTTTTCGTGAATTTGACGGACTGACCTTTGTTAAATATGACGAAGCAAGCCGATTTAATACCTGCCCGAAAAAGTGTAACATATCACTATTTTATCACATTCGCACGATTTTTCCACATTTCGTCCGTAGCGTACACCACTTTTTTCCAAGGATTTCACAAAATGCTGTTTTCCCTCTCAAAAAGCGGAGATATACTGTATTCATCAAAACAACAATAAAAAATTGATCCCCATGAAAGGAAGCGATCTTATGACAGATAAAAGATACAGAAAGGCACTCGCATTCATCACTTCATTAGCCGCAGTCCACCTATGTTCAGATAAACGGCGGAACTATATACATCGAGTCCGATGATGACGGCATAAACGGCTCGCGCAAAAGTTCGGCTTACGATATCGTAGTCGAATTCAACGGCGGCGACACCACTATCAACATGGCGTCGGGAGATGTTGACGGAGTGGACTCCAACGGCTCTATATATGTAAATGACGGCAATATCAACATCACTATCACCGAGGTCGGCATGGCAGAAGCCTTCGACTTCGACAATACTGCTGAACTCAACGGCGGTACAGTCATCGTCAACGGCGAGGAACTGACCGAGATAACATCAAAGGGAATGGGCGGCGGAGGCTTCCCGGGCGATAACGGCGGCGGATTCCGCGGTGGAAACGGCGGAGGCGGCTTCGGCGGAAACTCAGACTTCGGAGGCGGAGCTTTCGGAGGAGAAAAATCCGCATAATACAAGCTTATTCATTCATAATAATTATTGGGCATAGTCAGCGGTTATGTGCTGTGCAGCCTTGAAATGTGTCCGTATTTCGCGGATACATACTAGGGAGTGTTGACACTAAGCCTAACAACGCATCTTTTCGGCAAAATTTCACGCATCCTGCGTTAAAAAGTCTTGACAGGCGACAGCCTGCCTGCGACTTTTTGCCTTGTCTACGTAAAATTTATGCTCGAAAATCTGCATATTATCTTAGTGTCAACACTCCCTAATTCCTTTCTTCTTCATAATGAAAGAACTGTCGCCTGAGCTGCGGCAGTTCTTTTTTGTGAGAAAAATTCTTATTGACATACCGCAGCCGACACTGTATAATGTATGTAAATATTGCCATAAAGGAGTTTAAAATGAACAAAAACGACAAATTCTACGAGCTTGCAGGCGAGCTTGTGGAGAAGCTTACTCTGAGCGAAAAGCTCTCTCTCCTTTCCACTCACCACCACGCTGTCCCGAGGCTTAACATGGGCGAATTTTACATCGGAACAGAGGTCGCAAGAGGTTTCGTGGGACGTGACGATGAACACTATTCAACGGTTTTCCCTCAGCCGATTGGAATGGCGTCCACCTTTGACACCGAACTTATGTCCGAACTCGGTGAGATCGCAGGAAACGAGTGCCGCGCATACTATAACGAGAAAAAGACATCAAATCTCTGCGTATGGGGCCCGACAGTCGATATGGAACGCGATCCACGCTGGGGCAGAACTGAGGAAGCCTATGGCGAGGACGTTTTCCTCGCAGGCGAAATGACTGCCGCATACACAAAATCAATGGCGGCAGACAACGGCACTTACCTCAAGACTATCCCGACCCTCAAGCACTTCTGCGCCAACAACAACGAGCTTCACCGCTCAAGCTGCAATTCCGTTGTGCCGCTCCGACTCAAGTATGAATACTACTATGCGGCATTCAGAAATGCTATTGTAAACGGCGGCGCAAAGAGCATTATGACCGCCTACAACGAAGTAAACGGAATCCCTGCGCTGTGCAATCCTGAAGTCCAGTCGATACTGAAAGACAAGTGGGGACTGTGGTTTGCAGTCACAGACGGCGAGGATTTTTCGCAGACTGTTAAGGCTCACAAATACTGTTCCTCGTACTCCGAGGCTCTTGCTGATGCAATAAAAGCAGGCTGCGACACCATGACAGACCTCGACAGTACAGTCCACGTAGCTGCCGAAAAGGCTCTCGAAAAGGGACTGCTCACCGAGGAGGAGATAGACGCTTCTCTCAGGAACACACTCTATGCCAGATTCAAGCTTGGTCAGTTCGCTGACGACTGCCCGTATGACTCGATAAACAAGAGTATCGTTGACTGTGACACCTCACGGGAAGTAAATCTGCGTGCTGCCTGCGAGCAAATGGTCCTGCTGAAAAATGACGGACTTCTTCCGCTTAAAGATCCCAAGGGAAAGCTTGCGGTCTGCGGCCCTCTTGCCGATGAAAACCTGCGCGACTGGTACACGGGAACTTTCCGCGATGCAGTCTCCGTAAAAGCAGGCTTTGAAAAGGAATTCCCCGAATGTGAGATTATCAGCGACAGTCTTTGGGACATAGTCAGCATTAAGGCTTCAAACGGAAAATATCTCTCCGTCAAGGAGGACGGCTCTATTTCCGCCGATGCGGATACAGTTTCCGGGAGCGAACTTTTTGAGCTTCAGGACTGGGGCGAAAACTGGATAAACTTCTTCTCTGTAAAATACAAGCGGTATGCAGATGACCTTGACGGTTCGTTCAGACTGAATAACCGCACGATCTTCGACTGGTTCACACACGAGACCTTTAATCTGAAAGAAACCGAAAACGGGATCATTATTGAGGAGTACCTCGGTCATAACCGACTTACCTGCGGCAATGACGGAAAACTCTCCTACACGGGTGAAAAGGCTGTTTCGGACGCAGTTCTTTTTACTGTCGAGACCGTAAGCCGCGGTGAGGAGCGCGCCAAGAAACTCGCATCAGAGTGTTCGGCTGTAATATACTGTACAGGCAATTATCCCGTTCAGGTAGCTAAGGAGTGCTTTGACCGCGAGTCTCTGAAACTCAATATTCAGGAGGGCATGGCTGAAAAGCTTCATGCCGCAAACAGCAATACCGTCATGCTGCTGATCTCAAGCTATCCGTACTCGATATGCAGCGAAAACGAGAAACTCCCCGCAGTTTTATGGAGTTCTCATGCAGGAGCACATCTGGGAACTGCTGCGGCAAGGACCATAAGCGGAAAGAACAATCCTGCCGCACGTCTGCCGCTTACATGGTACAGGAGCGAGCACGACCTGCCCGATATAATGAACTATGACATTGAAAACGGCGGTACTACTTATATGTACTTCAAGGGAAAGCCGCTCTATCCTTTCGGCTACGGACTCTCGTATTCGGCGTTCGAGTACAGTGGTCTTACACTTTCAGAAAATGCAGACGGTGGAGTTTCCGCTGAGCTGAGCGTCAAAAACATCTCCGATACTGACGGCGATGAAGTCGTACAGCTCTACTTCACGGTCAAAGATTCGGAAGTTACCCGCCCGATAAAGAAACTCTGCGGATTTGCAAGAGTTCACATCGGCGCTGGCGAAACCCGCACAGTCAGGCTTGAAGTTCCCGAACATATTCTGCGTATCTACGATACCCACAGCGGAAAAATGATAGTTGAGGACGGCAGTTACACATTCTTTGCAGGAGCTTCATCACAGGATATCCGTCTCACAGCCGAACTCCACATAAGCGGAGAGAAAATATCGCTCCGCGGTGATTCGTTCGAGGCGCAGAGTTTCGACAAGGGCAATAACCTTGGGATAAGCTACTCGCGAAAAGCCGCTCAGCATTACATAGTACCCAATGGCTGGGACGCTTTTGCAGTTTACGGCGGAGTAAACTTCTCGGGTAAAACCTTCGTAACGCTCAAAGTCTCGGCTTTTGTCGGCGACTGCGAGGCTGAACTTTCAGTCGGCGATATTTCGTTTAAAATGAGCATTCCAAGTTCAGACGGCAAGAACGATATCGGAAGCTTCACCGCTCCCCTGCCGCAGGGACTTCCCGACACAGGCGAGCTGAGAATAACTCTCCCGGGCGGACTTATGCTCCTTGAAATCTCGCTTTCATAATAAAATCAAGGCAATACCGCATAAACGCGCCGGTATTGCCTTATTTTTTTCAATTATTTACAATTGTGGTTTTTGTTGCCTTTTTCGAGCATATATGCTATAATGTATGTATATTACTTCATCACGGAGGCGACAGTATGTTTGCTAAAATATCAAGTCTCGGGCTTTTCGGGCTGAATGCCTTTCCCGTTGACGTTGAAATAGATATCAGCCGCGGAAATCCTCAGTTTGACATTGTTGGTCTGCCGGACACGGTCGTCAAGGAAAGCCGCGAGCGAATCCGTGCCGCGCTGAGATCATGCAGCATAAGCTTTCCCGTGGCCTCGGTCATGGTAAATCTTGCTCCGGCAGATACGCGAAAGAGCGGCTCGGTCCACGATATGGCTATTTTTATGGCGGTTCTTGAAGCCATGCGGCTCATAGATGTGCCCACGGACGGCTGCTCGTTCATCGGCGAGATATCGCTCAACGGTGATATCCGAAGAATAAACGGAGTTCTGCCAATGGTCATGCTTGCACGCGAACTCGGCATAAGATCCGTTTTCGTCCCGAACGACAACGCAGCCGAGGCTTCCGTTATCGACGGTATCGACATTTACGCAGTAAGCAATGCCGAGGAGCTTATCCTGCACTTCCGGAACGAGAAAAAACTCTCGCCTGCGCCGCATTTTGCTCCGCCCGATGCAGCATACAACGAGGTCCTCGACTTCTCGGACGTCCGCGGTCAGCAGTCGGCGAAAAAGGCACTTGAAATAGCCGCCGCAGGAGGTCACAATGCACTGCTGATAGGTTCGCCCGGCAGCGGAAAAAGTATGCTTGCCAAGAGAATGCCCTCGATACTGCCGCCTCTGACCTTCGAGGAGGCACTTGAAACCACAAAAATTCACTCGATATCAGGTTTACTGTCGCCCGAAATGCCAATAATAACAAAGAGGCCTTTCCGTTCACCGCATCACACAATTTCGGCGGCAGGTCTCGCAGGCGGCGGAACTATACCGCACCCAGGCGAAGTTTCACTTGCCCACAACGGACTGCTGTTTCTTGACGAACTTGCGGAATTCGACCGCAAGACCCTCGAGATCCTCCGCCAGCCGCTTGAGGACAGAAAAGTCACTATTGCGCGAGCCTCGGGCACAGTCACATATCCGTGTACGATAATGCTTATCGGCGCGATGAATCCGTGCCCGTGCGGATATTACGGTCACCCGAAAAGAAAGTGCATCTGCTCAAAGCAAAAGGTCTCGGCTTATTTATCAAAAATCTCGGGGCCGCTGCTCGACCGTTTCGACCTGCACATAGAAGTCGCGCCCGTAGAGTTCGACGACCTGTCCTCAAAAGTCAAGGAAGAATCCTCTGCCTCTATCCGTGAGCGCGTAATTGCCGCAAGAAAAATTCAGGAGCAGCGCTTCAAGGGAACTGCCATAACCTGCAACGCGCTCATTACTCCCGACAAACTTCAGGAATTTTGTCCTATGGACGATGGCGCAGAGAAAATAATGCACAGCGTCTTTGACCGTCTCGGTCTTAGCGCGAGAGCCTACGACAGGATCCTCAAAGTTGCGCGGACTATCGCCGACATAGACGGCTCGGAAGTTATCCGCAAGCCACACGTTGCCGCTGCGGCTCAATTCAGAAGTCTCGACCGAAAATACTGGTCGGAATAGAACAGATCTACAGCAATACAGCTCAATTGCAGTATTGGGGTGCATTGCTGTAAATACATAAGTAAAAAGATATAAGGAGAAACAATGAGATCCGCTTTTAAAAAATTACCATCGGGAAAGCACAGTATAGATGCAGGACTGCTGTTTGCCGTGACCCTGTGCTCCGTTATAAGCACCGTGCTTATCTACTCTATTTCACATAACAAGCTCCTCGAAGGAGTGGGTTCGAGTTACTGGAGGACCCAGCTCATTTCTATGGGAATGGGACTTATCGCCGCCGTGATAATGTCATTTATCGACTATCGGAAACTCGTAAAACTGTGGTTTATCTTTGCTCCGGCAGCGCTGATCCTTGTCGGGCTTACGTTTACTTCCCTCGGCTATCAGCGTGCAGGCGCTGACGATCAGGCGTGGATACAGATAGGTTCATTTTCCTTCCAGCCGTCCGAGGTGCTCAAACTCGCTTTCATACTCACCTTTGCATACCACCTTTCGCGTGATGAGGAGGAAATGAACAAGCCGCTCCATATGCTGCTGCTGTGTATTCACGCGCTTGTGCCTATCGGTATTGTAGGCTTGCAGGGCGACTACGGAACAGCTATCGTTTTCGTTTTCATATTCGTGTTTATGATATGCTCTGCCAAAATATCGTGGAAATACCTCGTTACAGGCCCGTTTGTGGCTGCCGCAGGAATCGCTGCCATGTGGTTCTTTGCACTCGATGAATTCCACAAAAAGCGTGTAACTATCCTCTTTCACCCCGGTACAGACCCCGAAAACATCGAATATCAGCAGGACTTGGGTCTCATGGCTCTTAAATCGGGAAAGATCTTCGGCAAGGGGCTCTTTGCCAAGTCCTCTGAATATGTCTCTGTTCCCGAAATGCACAACGACTTCATTTTCACCTACGCGGGACAGGTTTTCGGCTTTCTCGGCTCTGTCGGAATCCTGATAATCCTCACCTACATCTGCCTGAAAATCTTCGCCGACAGCCGCGTGACACGCGACCACCTCGGCAAATTCATCTGCATGGGCGCTTTCGGACTCATTTTCTCGCACTGTATTATGAATATAGGAATGGTACTCAAAACCGCTCCTGTTATCGGTGTTCCGCTACCGTTCATGAGCGCAGGCGGTACTGCTATGGTAAGTATGTACACCATTATTGGCCTCGTCCTGAGCACCTACTCGCACCGAGCCGTCAACTACAATGTATTCTACGATGAGGACGACAACTGAATAAACGCAAAAAATCACCGGCTTTCAGAAAGTCGGTGATTTTTTTATTTATCAAACTTTTTGGAACACTTTGAGAACGTTTGTGAGGCTTTGCCCCACACCCCACCAAAGGCTCTGCCTTTGGAATACGCTAAAGGGTCATAAACTCTTTAGAATCCCATTATTAGTTAAAAGCATTTTATATAGAAATATATTTAGGGTTTGTATTGACTGCGCGAAGGTGCGAGTCTATGCGCTCACGGCTTATGTTGTCGCCTATTGCGATAAGAACTCCCTGTCCGGCAGCCACACGCGAGATCTCAGTTTTCTCGCTTGTGGCGTTTATTTTCAGCCAGCCACCGTCATCGGACGGAAGCGAGCCTTTTATGCGGAATATCCTGCCACACTCCGGATCGTTCATTATCGCGCCAACTGTTTCCTCTATCTTATCCTGCGGAACTGCAACGTGCATAAAATAGTGGACCTCGCTGTTTATATCATCGGACGGAAACTGCTTTACATAGCTTGCGCCCCGATAGCCTGCCTTGAAAAATTCATCATAGTCAGAACTTTTAAGCTCGTCCCACTCCTTGGCAAAAAGGTCGCTCTCACTGAATCTTCTGTCGCACCGTATCAGAGCAAGTGCGCGGTTGAGGTGAGCTATCACGCGCGCGGATACCTTTTCTACAGGTTCATCAACAAGTCCCTGCTTGCTGAGGATAAGCTTTCCGCTGTATGCTGCCTCTGAGGCAAGCAGATATTCCATCTGCTCAGACATGACCTCGTTCATCTGCGCATCGATCATCGTGAGAATACTGCCGATCTCAAACCAGCGATCGAGGGGAGATTCGTACAGCGTGTCGAAAAACTCGTCCATGTCAAAAATTCCGGAAGGCTCAACGATAACGCGGTCAAAGTGCTGCATTCCCAGCGATATTAGCTGAGTCTTGAAGCGCCTTTTATGGCAGCCGCTGTCGCCTCCGCCAACTATCATCTCAATGGTACAGTTCTCGCCCTTCAGCTCCTGAAGCATCATCATGTCAACGTTTACTGCGCCGAAATCATTCTCAAGAATGGCGATTTTCTCGCCGCGGTTTATGAGTTCCCTTGCATATCGCAGAAGAAAGGTCGTCTTTCCTGAGCCAAGGATCCCCGTGATTAGATCTATTTTAGTCATATTATCACTTCCCAATGCAATTATATCATTCTCATTTCTCAAAGTCAACTTTCAACGAGAATATTATTCACGCAAAATCCTCTGTAATGCAAAACAGGTGCAGATGAACCGCACCCGTTTTGCTTCCACTTTGAGAAACTGTATTTATAGAATACAATTCCTGATATATGTCAACGACGTAACCGTCAGTTGCTGTAAATAGTATCTGCCGTACCCGCAAGTTCACACAGTTCAGCAGTTTTATCATCACTAAAGCTTAGTCCCGAAACCGTGTTGATCACATAGCCATAGCTTGAATTGCCCTTATACTCTGAGTTTCGCAGGATCATTCCGAATTCCGTAACCGCTCCCGCAAGCAGCATTTGATCCGTTGGAGGATCGCTGTATTTTTCCATGCCGAAAAGCTGCGAATCATAGACCGATTCGTCCGTATCTATGTCCTTGTATGTGACCGAAAGCTTGCACAACTCAGTGCGTTCGGAATCGGCAGTTTCGTCCTGCTTGTGTTCCGACGCAAATTCAAGTTCTACGCCGTGATAAGTATTTGTGTCGGCAAGCGTTACCTCATACAGAGCCGTAACGCTGTGACCTGCTCCGACTTCGCCTGCGTCCTTGCTCTCGTCATAGAAGTCCTCCGCGTTCATAAGCCTGTTGTCGTAGCCGATAAGGCGGTACTGCGACACCTGCGAGGGATTGAACTCAACCTGTATTTTAACGTCCTTGGCAATGGTGAAAAGTGTTCCGCTCATCTCTGCTCCGAGAACCCTGTAAGCCTCGTCAACCGAGTCGATGTAGGAATAGTTTCCGTTGCCGTTGTCAGCGAGAGTCTCAAGTTTGTTGTCCTTGTAGTTATCCGTGCCAAATCCGAGTACGGAGAGATATATTCCATTGTCCCGTTTGGATTCTATAAGCTTTTTCAGATCGTCCTCGGTGGACGCTCCGATATTCACATCTCCGTCAGTCGCAAGGATAACACGATT
>ERZ1673741.2402-NODE-2402-length-13269-cov-4.479340_pt1 | contig 13269 bp, 8 predicted proteins | sample MGYA00580209_ERZ1673741 | MGnify/ENA primary metagenome ERZ1673741 (study PRJEB41218, sample SAMN15661754) | gut metagenome | host: Homo sapiens | place: Canada: London | collected 2015-08-20/2019-03-30 | study: EMG produced TPA metagenomics assembly of... | reverse complement strand
CGCCCTCATCCGTCGCCTGCGGCGCCACCTTCCCCCTCGAAGGGGAAGGTGGCGCCGCAGGCGACGGATGAGGGCGGGTGGTCAGCAAGTATATAATATAGTGGGCAACTGCATTGCCTCTGCCCATCGAAGATACTGGCAGTCACCCACTATCCAAGTCGGGCAAAACCGGCATGAACCACGCAACAATCCTCGGCAACCACCCCTCCCATTTCCGCGTCCTTCACCTCGCCCCTTTTCTATAAGCCAGGGGAGAGATGCCGTTGCAATGGCGCTGGAAAACGCAGCAGAAATAGTTCGGGTTGGAGAAGCCGAGCATTTCGGAAATTTCATGGATGGACAGCTCCGGGCGCTCCAGCAGGTTTTTGGCGCAGCGGATACGATAGTGATTGAGATACTGGATCGGCGGTTTGCCGGTCTCTTTTTTGAATATTTTGTTCATGTACCGCGTGGAGAGGTGGACCAGGTCGGCAAGCTCCGCTTCGCTGCGGATGGTGGCGTAATTGTCGTGGATGTAGGCGCGGATTTTGCGGACGTAGGCAGAATCCGAGCGCGGGGCTTTCTCCTTGGTTGCCGCGTGCAGCGCGAACAGCCGGCACAGCCCGGAGAGCATATAGTAATGGTCGTTCTGCCCGATGTAGTTGGAGCTGGTGAGCAGCTCGGAAAAAATACTCTGCGCCTGGTGCATATAGGGACAGGGCAGGACGGTTGGAACCTTCGGAAACCCGGCGTAGGCGAGCCAATCCGGGGCGGTCTGTCCGTCAAACATGATCCAATATTGCTCCCATGCGGGTGCGGACTCGTTGCCGGAGACGGCGTAAAACTGCACGGTGTCGGGCGTTTCGATGAAAACGCAGGGTCCTGTGACCGGCTGCCCGAAATAGAGCCCTTCACCGCTGACAACGTAGTGCAGGACCCAGACGTTGCGGCACAGGGGCTTGGATTCGTAGCCGTGCGGCGGGGTGGAATGTCCGATCTCCACCACATGCGGGGCGTTTTTTCCGTGATGCTCCGACATGAAGATGTCCGTATTGTTTCCGACATAGTGGGCTTTATACATGGTTCTGTCCTCCTGTCCCAAGAGTTCGAGCCGTTCGCGCGGAACGGTCAGAGGTCCTCTTTATTATACCGCACGGCATGCGTTTTGTCAAGAACAGGACCGAAAAAAGAAGATTTGAGTGCAAAATTAGCATTTACTTTTGTTCGTGCATATGTTACAGGAGTTTGACATGAAAAAAATCAGATTTATCTTGATCGGAGCCGGAGACCGGGGAACGACCTATGCAGATCTCGGGGCGCAGAATTGTCCGGAATTTGAATTGGTCGGCGTAGCGGACCCGGATCCCGAACGGCGAACCTACATCCAGCGGAGCTTTTCGCTGCCGGATGACGCCTGCTTCACGACCTGGGAGGAGATTCTCGCCAGACCGAAATTTGCAGACGCGGCGATTATTGCCACGCAGGACCGGCTGCATTTTGCGCCCGCAATGCGAGCAATCGAACTCGGGTATCATCTGCTGTTGGAAAAGCCGGTTGCGCCGACCCCGATGGAATGCCTGCAGATTGCGGACGCGGCAAAGCAGCACGGCGTGCGGGTGGTGGTCTGCCATGTGCTGCGCTTCACGCCGTTTTTCCGGCTGCTCAAGCAGCTGGTGGACGAGGGACGGGTTGGAAAGATCATCAACATTGTGCATGTGGAGTGTGTCGGGAACGTGCACCAGAGCCACAGCTATGTGCGCGGGGACTGGCACCGGTCCGAGGACAGCACGCCGATGATTCTGGCGAAAAGCTGCCATGACCTGGACATTGTGCAATGGCTGTTGGGCGAGCGCTGCGTGCGGCTGCAGAGCTTTGGCGGGCTTTCCTATTTCCGGCGGGAGAACATGCCGGACGGCGCGCCCGAATTTTGCGCACAGGGCTGCCCGGCGGAGGCGGATTGCCCCTACAGCGCCCTGAAGATTTACCGCGACCGCAAATTTCCGGCGTTTGTCAAAACCGCGACCAAAAAGCACGACCCGACCGACGCCGACATCGAATACGCCATTACGAAGACCGATTACGGCAGATGCGTGTTCCGTTGCGACAACGACGTGGTGGACCACCAGGTGGTGGATTTGGAATACGAGGACGGCGCAACGGTCTCCTTTACGATGAGCGCCTTCAACCGCGGCGGCAGAAAGGTCCGCATCATGGGGACCAAGGGCGAAATCTATGCGCAGATGTCGGACGATTTCGTGACGCTGTTTGATTTTGCAACGCGGAAAGAAACGAAGATCAGCATCGCCGACGCAGTGAAGGACGAAAGCATTCGCGGCGGTCACGGCGGCGGGGATCGCGGCATCATCCGCAGCTTTTGCCGGTATCTGGCGGGGACCTACGAGGGCAATTCGATTACGGATATTGCAACTTCGGTGGAAAACCATCTGGTCGCCTTTGCGGCAGAGGCTTCGCGCCTTGGCGGCAATGTGGTGGACCTGCAGGCATATGAAGCCGAACTGCGCCAAAATGCGCATCAGGCGTAAAAAACGAAGAAACAGGCGTAAAATTGATATTGATATTGCCGGAGTTCGCTGCTATAATAATGGTAGAAAGGGGCGGAAAACCCGAAAAACTTGTTTATCCGGATGGAACACGGCACAAAAAAGCCTGCTGCATCGGTCAATCTGCCGAAACGGCGGCTGCAGCGGCACGAAACGTAAAAAGCACAGAAAACGGCAGCAAGAGCGGAGTTCCGCTCTCAAAAAATAGAGATCATGGAGGAAACCAGAGTGAAACAGGCAACAAGGGGTGTTTTGGCGGTCCTGCTGGCGGCGGTGATGCTGTTGGTCGGCTGCACAAAACCGGGAAATCAGGGCACCGAATCCGGCACCAAGCAGGAAACCGACCCGAATGTGACAGAGGACGATCTGTACGCCGATCTGCCGCAGCACAAGTTTGACAACCAAAGCTTTGTCATCCTGAACAACATCAGCGACTATGCGATTACAACGATGGTGCCGGACGATCTGTCCAGTGCCATCAACAGCGCAATCTACTCCCGCAACGAGTACGTCAAGCAGGAACTGGAAATCGACCTGAAGGTCAAGGAGCTGCCGTATGCCGAGAACAAGGAACTGATGGACCGGCTGGTGACCTCGGACCTTGGCGGGGAGAACGAATACGACATTTGCTACAACGAATCATGGGCGCAGGCAATTCTGGCGCAGCGCGGCGTTTACAAGTCGGTCAATACCTACTCCTCTTACCTCAATTTCGACAAGCCCTGGTGGTACAGCTCGGCAATGGAGGAGCTGTCGGTGTTCGACAACCTCTTCTATGTGGTTGGTGACATGCAGCTGATGTGGTATGAATCCATCTGGTGCCTTGCCTTCAACACCAACGTGCTGGCGGGGTATGGAATTGCATCGCCGTATACCGACGTGGAGAACAACACCTGGACCTTTGAGCGGATGCACGAGATTGCAAGCATGACGCATGTGGACGGCGCGGCACCGAACCATTACGGTGTTGCCTCGCACATTGCGTTTGCCTCGGCGATGCTGAGCGCGGCGAACATCCGCATCTGCCAGCAGGACGAGGAGGAAGGGCTGGTCCTGGGTGACCTCGGCACGCGTTTCTCCGATGTCTACAGCACCATCATGCGCGATTTCTTTGCCGACAACGGCAACGACCGCGAGAACTATATCCGGACCTCGTATGATTCCGAAAGCTATACCTCCGGCAAGTTTGCCACCAAGGACACCCAGTGGGTCTTTGAGGAGGGGCGCGCAACCTTCCTGGGCGGCACCATCGGCGATATGCGGCTGTATGTTGCAGGCAAGGCGGTTCCTTACGGAATTGTGCCGCTGCCGAAATACGATGCGGACCAGGCGCAGTTTGTCAGCTATGTGTACGAGGCCGGCGCACTCTGCGGCGTTCCCTACAATCTGGGCAGCGAGGAACGACTGGAGCGGGTTTGCACCGTGATGGAGTGGCTCTGCGCAATCTCCTATCAGGTGGTGAAGCCGGAATACTACAACGTCATCCTGCAGGGCAAGATTGCCAATGACCCGACTGCGGCGCGGATGCTGGACATCGTGCTGGGTCTGACCGACCAAGGCATTACCCGCCTGGAGCTGGACAACATTTTCCGTCTGGGGACCGCTTCGATCATCCAGAGAAGAATATCCGACAACAAGAATGCGGTAACCGGTATCCGGAGCAACCTGCCGCTGATCAACAGCAACCTTTCCAAGGTCATTGAGACGTTCCGTTCCGTGACCGAGCCGACGACCTGACGGAGGCATGCATATGAAGAAACGAATGCGCATGGCGTGCGCGACTATGGCAGCGCTGCTGTGTCTCGGTGCGACAGCCTGCACGACACGGACCGACCCTCCCGCTGACAGCACGGCTGAGACCGAACCGGCTGCCGTGTCCGACCGCCTGACCCTGATCCGGGACGGCGCATCGGTCGGGCGGCTGGTGTATCCGCTCCGGGCAAGCGCCTGTGTGGGCGGTGCGGTAACCGCGCTGCAGACCCGGCTTCGCGCCCGCTGCGGCGTGACCCTGAAGGCAAGCGCCGATACGCTGGTCAAAGCGGACGGCAGCCCGATGATTCTCTTGGGCGATACCTCGCTTGCTGCGTCTGCGGCTGCCAGACAGGACCTGCCGGAGCACAGCTTTTCGGTGCGGATAGCGGAGGGACAGGCGGTGATTGTTGCCACGGATGACGCGCTTTACACGCTTGCCGTGGAGCATCTGCTGTCTGTCTGCGAGACGGGGGACGGCACCCTGACGCTGCCGCAAAGCTATTCCTATACCAGCGAAAGCTACCCGGCGGTGGAGATTTTCTCCTCCGAAAACCGGAGTTTCCAAATCGTTTATGACGCCGACAGCGCCGAGGCGAAGAGCGCCGCAGAGGACATCCGGAACGCAATCAACGAGCGTTTCGGCTTTACGCCCGGGACGGTGACCGACCTTGAGACGCGAAGCGGGCGGGAGATTCTGGTGGGGGACACCAACCGGTCCTTCTCCAAGGCGAACCGCTCCTGGTTTATGGACCGGACCCTGCAGGTGGATGCGGCGTCTGGAACGGTTGCACTGACCGGCTATCTGCCGGATGCTGCAAAGGAGTTGTGCAATATGATTTCAAGCTCGGACGGCAAGACCTTTTCGATCTTCCCGGCGCTGACCGGAACGCGGGCGGCAGAGGGCTACGGCTCAATTCCGCAATACCGCGAGGCTGGATATGACCTGATGAACCGGTCGGACCTCAATTCCTACTACGTCCAGTACCACAATACAACGGCAGAGGAATACCGCACGTATCTGGAGAAGCTGAAAACGCTTGGATTTACCTGCTACGCGGAGCGCGAGGTGAACGGCAACCTGTTTGCCACCTATACCGACGGCTACAACGTGCTGGACGTCAACTACCTCAAGTTCTATCAGATTACCCGCATCGCGGCAGAGACCACGGCAAACGTGACGCTTGCCAAGCAGGAATCCGACTCTGCCGGAACCGTTACAACGCCGCAGCTGACCCAAATCAACGGTGCCTGCGCGTTCATCCTCCGGCTGTCGGACGGGCGTTTCCTGGTCATTGACGGGGGACTGAACTACGAGAAGAACTGGAAGTCGATTTATGAGCAGCTGACGGCACAGAACGTGCGCGAGGGGAAACCGGTGATTGCCGCCTGGATCCTTTCGCATGCGCATGTCGATCACTACGGCGGTTTCATCGGCTTTGCCGAACACTACGGCACGAAGGTGACGGTCGAGGCGGTTGTGCTGAACATTCCGTCCTACGAGACCTACAGCAAAAACGTTGAGGCGGCGAACGTGACGCCGGATATGACCGAGATGATTACGCGCGCCAAGCAGGCGATTTCGGTTACCTACAGCGACGCGGCGCTGATCATTCCGCATGCCGGGCAGCTGATGTGGTTCGGCGATGCCATGGTGGATATGCTCTACACGCATGAGGACCTGGCTCCGGCGGTGATGACGGTGACCAACTCCTCGTCCCTGATTTATACCGTGACGCTGGGCGGGCAGCGGATCGTGTTCCTCAACGACGCGCACGACGATGCCTCGACCATTGTGTACCGGATGTACGGAAACACGCTGAAAAGCGACATCGTGCAGGTGGCACACCATGGCTACAACGGAGGCAATACCCAGATGTACCTGAAAATTGCGGCGGATACGGCGCTGTGGACCAATCCGTATGCGACCGTGATGAAAGAGGGGCTATGGAACAGCCCCCGGAACCACTTTGACGTGAAGAGTGTCCGCGAAAACCTGCTGATGGAGGACGAATCGGTCATGATTCTGCCTCTGCCGCACAAGGTCGGCTCCGCGCCGGAATATGCGCGCAGCTTTTCCTGAGGAGGTGAGCGGAAACCAGAGTGAAGCATCGCACCCCGCGTCCGAAAAAATCTGATTCCATACAGAAAGGAAACACACACATGAAACGCATTGTATCTATCCTTGTTGCAACCCTGCTGCTGGTATCCTGCCTCCTGTCCGTGCCGGTTTTTGCGGACGGCGCAGGAACGGACGGCGAAACGGTTGAGATTGCAAACATTGATTTTGCAAAAAAGTATCAGGATTTGAATCTGACACAGCCGACCGACGCGAATGGGCTGGAGAATCTCGGCATCGGCATTGCTGACAAGACCTCGTTGAAGTATCAGAAGGCAAAAGCCGTTTTGACTGCAGCCGGACTGACCTTCTCCTCGGTCAATTTCCGCGCCCACGCCGTGAGCCTGAGTACATCTCTGGTGGGCAAGACCGATTACACCGTAGAGACAACCATGAAGTTCGATGCATCCGGAGACAACTGCTATCTCTTCTTCGGTTTTGCGAATGACAAAAACGGAAGCGGAGCGTGGGATATTGTCAATGGCGGTACCAACTTCCGTTTCGGCGACGGTCAGATGCTTTTCAATGCCGGCTACGCATTCGACAATGCCGACAACGCGAAGGCGCTGAAAACCGCAATCCGCGATGAAAAGAAGGTTGCATCCTACCGCTTTGTCGTTGAGGGCGGTAAGCTGGCAAAGGTGATCGTCTCCTGCGGAGATGTTACCGTGACCTACGCAAACACCGATCCGGCATCGCAGATCAGCGCCGAAAAGGGAAAGTTCACGCTTGCCTGCCGTGCCGACAGCGATCAGGTGCTGGCGGTGACGCTGGAAAAGCTGACCGTAACCGAAAAGGATGCGACGGCGGCTTTGGTCGAAAAGGATTACAAATCCATCTGGACAGAAAAACAGCTGACCGCCGAAACGCCGGCAGCTGACCTGGCAGAGGCGCTTGGAATCGAGGTTATCGAACGCCTGCAGGACACCTATCGCGGTAAAAACTATCAGACACTGACCGATAAGGGATTGGCGGTCGGTTCCTATAGCGACCATGTCAGTGCGTATGTTGCCCTGAACGATATGACCGGTTACAGCGAGTATGTTTATGAGTACACCATGGCGATTGCGCAGGGGGATAAGACGAAGAACTATCTGGTTTACGGTTTTGGCTTTGACCCCGATGCACACACAGATCAATGGTGCTTTACCAAACGGGTGGAGGGAGAAAACTACAGCGTGCTGGTTTTCAAATCGGATGACCTGTATTCCTGGGCGGATTTTGCCGCAACCGATGACGATGCGAACAAGACGAACGCCAAGGCGCTGAATGCCGCCATCGCGGACGGCGAATTTCTGACCTATCGGTTCTACGTCAAAAACGGGAAGATGAACACCTTCAGCGTCACCTTTGGCGACAAAACCGTTACCTACACGAATGCGGCAAAGGGACTGACGGTGGATCCGAAGAGCATGACGCTGTCCTTCCGCTGTGACGGCGGCAGCTCCAGCGCGGCGGTCCTGAAGTCGATGCGGATCACCGGCGTCCGTGGCGAAATTGATCCGCCGCAGCCGGGAGAGACCCTGGAAAACATCCTGACCCCGAACCGCAAGCAGCCCACCGAGCCGGAACTGGCTTACACCGATGCTGCCGACACCAAGTTCAAGGCAGGTTACGTCCTGCACTACATGGATTTCTCCAAGGTGACCGACTTCTCGAAGACCGGCTATTTCGTGACCAACGATGCCGAGCCGGATGCCTTTATGATTAAGGACGGCGAGCTGCGCGTCAAGACCAACTCCAGCGACGGCGTGAAGGTTATGCTGACCGGCAACGGCATTCCGAAGAACATTCAGAATTTCACCGTGCAGATTCGGTTCCGCTTTGTGGAGCCTTCCCCCAGCTACTTTGTCTTCATCCAGTCCAACACCATCGGTGAGGACGGAAAAACCAGTGGAGAAAAGAACACCTGCTTCCGCTATAAGGGCGAGCTGGACAACTGCACGAGCACCACGGACCAGGCAACGCAGGCAGCCTTCTGGACTGCTGTCAAAGCCGGGAAAGAGGTTGTATTCACCTACTCCGCAATGGAGCGCGAGACCTACCGCATCCTCGCAACCTGCGACGGTCAGACCGTGACCTGGCTCAAGGGCAGCAATACCATTTCCACCAGCGATTCCTTCTTCGGTTTCATGGTGGGCAGAGGGACCAACCTGGCAATCTCCTCGGTTGCGGTCATTGCGCAGACGCCGGACGATTACGCCGAGAACGGTCTGATCTGGCCGGGAGATGCGAACGCATTGGTGCAGAATGTTTCCGCAGATGCCGTTGCGACGGGTGAAGATTCCAGCTCGGAACTTCCGACCGACGAGAAGCCGACCGAAGAAAAGCCGACCGGCGAGACCCCGACCAAGCCGACCGGTGAGCCTTCTACCGGCGCAAAGTCGGAAGAACCGACCGCCGGCGCAACCGATGACAGCAAACGCGGCTGCCAGTCGAGTGCGAACGGATATTGGGCGATTCTGGCAATTCTGCTGACCGCAGCCGTGGTCGCGGTGCCGATGAAGAAGAGCCGGAGAAGCTGATTCCGGCAACAGGAACCGCCGTGTCCACGGAAACGCGGACACGGCGGTTCTTTGCATGCCGGGCGGCGGGCTGCCGGACAATCAAAACACAACAAGAGGCAATTATGAAGAGAAAATGGAAATGGATTTCCCTGTTGCTGCTGGGCGCGGTCCTGCTTGCCGGTTGCGGCAGCGGGGGGACGGCAGGGGATACCGATGAAACGGAACCTGAGACCGGGCACGCGCTGCCGGTCTCGTCGCTGGCGTCCTATTCGATTGTTTATGCCGAATCGGGGCTGGACGAGGCGCTGTACCACGCTTTGCAGACGCTGCGCGGGACCCTGCAGGAGCGGTTTGGCGTATCGCTGACCGTGCGGAACGATTTTGTCCGTGCAGGGGACACGGCGTATGCGGTTGGGGAGTATGAGATTCTGGTCGGCGAGACCAACCGCGAGGAAAGCCGGGCTGCATGCGCGGCGCTGCACCGGGACCGCGACTACAGCATCGGTCTGCGCGGCAAAAAGGTGGTGCTGGCGGGGCTGTCGCATGAAAGCGTGCTGGCTGCGGTGGAAGCCTTTACCGCGCTGCTGCCGCCTGCCGGATCGACCGTCTTTTTCAGCGCGGATGCGGAACGGTTCGTGCCGGGGACCTATGCGGTGTCGGAAGTGACGCTGAACGGGACCGCGCTGGGGGACTATTCGCTGGTCTATGCGGACAGCACCGCCTGCCGGACGCTTGCGGAACGCCTGGCAGAAACGGTTCGGGAGCGGACCGGGTATCTGCTGCCGGTGCTGGCGGCGGGGAACGGCACGCCTGACGGTCCCTGCATCCGCATCGGGACCGCCGGGGCGCTGCCGGATGGGCTGCCGGAGTATCCCTTCTACTATGCCGGAGCGGCGGGGGAGGATGTGGTCCTGTGCGGGACCGATACACCGCAGCTTTGCCGGGCGGTGAACCGGCTGTCGGGCGCGCTGGAAACGGCGTCCGGAAAGGCGGCAATCGAGGTGCGGGACGGCGCGGTCCGCTGCGAGAACACCGCCATGACCTCCATGAGTTTCAATCTGTTGGTCAACAATGTCACCGAGGAACGCATCGGACGGGTGCTGACCGTCATCCGGAAGTACATGCCCGACACGCTGGGCGTGCAGGAGGCAAGCGAGGAATGGATGGCTGCACTGCGCGACGGGCTGGGGGAGGAATACACCTCGGTCGGCGTGGGACGCGATGCGGGCGGCAAGGGCGAGCACAGCGCCATCTTTTACCGCAAAGCCCTTTTCGAAGTCGAGGAGAGCGGAACCAAGTGGCTTTCCGACACGCCGGACACCGTTTCGCGCGTGGACGGGTCGATCTGCAACCGGGTCTTCACCTATGCGGTCCTGCGGCGCACCGGAGACGGCAAACGCTTTCTCTGCGTCAACACGCACACCGACCATGCCAAGGACCCGGCGGTCCGGCTGGCGCAGGTCCGGGTGCTGACCGCATTTCTGGCGGCGCATGCCGACCTGCCAGCAGTCGTCAGCGGCGACTTCAACGAGATCGAGAGCGAGCCGTCAATTCAGCAGATGCTGACCTCCGGTTTCGTCACGGCATCGTCGCTGGCGCTGGAGGCAGACCGCAAACCGACGTTCCGCTCCTCGGTCATCGATTATTTCTTTCTGACGGGCGGCGCCTTCAACGTTTTCCGCTATACGGTCGATGACGGTCTTGTTGATGGCGCTGCGCCCTCGGACCACAATCCGATTCTGATTACCTACGATCTTGCCGGCTGAAAATTGCCGGAAAAATTACGAAAAACGCTTTACAACCTTCCGGTTTTATGGTATAATAAGGCAGACTTGAAGCTGCTTTTTCCGGAACGCTATCAAACGAATCAAGGAGAATCGATATGCTTAGTTATCGCTGGTCTACTGCGGCTGATTTTGAGCGGATTTTGGATACCGCAAACCGCATTTTTTCGCTCCGCGTCAACGAGGACGGGACGGAGTGTTACGATCACGCCTATTTCAGCGTGCTGCAGCCGAAGCTGTACCGGAATGCGGAGATCATGCCGCCGCACCTGCTGGCGCTGGCGGGAGACCGCCTGGTCGGTCTTGCCGCGCTGCGGGTCTATCCGGTCCTGATGGGCGGGCAGCAGGTGCTGGTTGGCGGCGTCGGAACGGTCGGCGTCCTGCACGAATACCGCAGCCAGGGCATCATGCGCGAGCTGATGGCCCGCCTGAATGCCGAGATGGCGGCGCGCGGCGTCACCCTTGGTGAGCTGGGCGGGAAACGCACCCGATATGCGCATTTCGGCTATTTCACCGGCGGCTACGGCTTGGAGTTCAACTTTGAGCGCGGAGACTGCCTGCCTTTCTCGGCAGACGGCTACACGGTCGAGGAGCTGTCGGGCGATGCCGGCGCGGAGGACGTGCGGCTGTTCCTGTCGCTCTATGAACGGACCTCCGTTCATGCTGCACGGACCGAGGCGGATTTTGTGGCAGCGCTGCGTTCCGCTAAGCGCAGACCCTACCGCATCCGGCATGCGGGCAGAACGGTTGGCTATCTCAGCGCGGATCCCGGGCTGGATGCGATTCGCGAGGTGGAGGTTGAGGACCCCGCAGCCCTGCCGAACGTGCTGCACGCCTTTTTCAACGAGGTGGGCAAACCGTCGCTGCTGGTTTACGGCATTGCCCCGGCAGACACGGAAAAGACTGGGATTCTGGCGCCGCTTGCAACGTCCGTCAAGCTGGCAGGGCGCGAGCGCTATCGGATCTTTGACTATCGCACGCTGATGGAAGCCGGGCTGCGTGCCCGCGCGGAGTGGGGACAGCTGCTGCCGGGAACGGTCAGCTTTGCGATTGAACAGTATGGAACCGTCACCGCAACGGTCGGAGAAACGGTTGAAGTGACACGGACCGAGACGGTCAGCGGGACTGTTCTTTCCGGCGAGGAGGCAACGCGGCTGCTGCTTGGCATGCCGTCACCCTGCGGATTCTCCGGAAAGAACCTGCCGCCGCTGGCGTTTGCCTGGTTCCCGCTGCCGCTGCACACCTCGCCCTGCGACCGGGTCTGATTCTTCGCGGCAATTTCAGGTACAACAGAAAAGAGGATACAAAACATGCAAAACAGTTTGATGGATGCGGCAAAAGAGCGGCGCCTGATTGTGGCGCACCGCGGGGTGTCTGGCGGGAACATTCCCTGCAACACGCTGGCAGCCTACGAAATCGCGCTGCGGCAGGGCACCGACATGATTGAGATCGATGTGGAGATGAGCGCGGACGGGAAGCTGATGATCTTTCACCCCGGCATGGAGCCGATTCACCTGTGGTGCGCCGAGCGCCTGACGCGCATGACCGCAGAGGAGATTTCGCACCTGCGCTATGTCAACTTCGACCGCAATCCGACACAGTTCGGCATTGCAACGCTGGATGAGGTGCTGGAGCAGTTCGGCAACCGCTGCCTGATCAACGTTGACAAATTCTGGGGACACCCGAAGGAAATCTACGAGGCGATTCGCCGGCACGGGATGATTGACCGCGTGGTGGTCAAGTCGGCACTGAACGAAAAGGTGCTTTCGGTGCTGGAGGAGGTCGCGCCCGACGTGCCGTTTATGCCGATTGTGCGGGATACGCACCCGGAACACGAGAACCTGATGCGCCGGAAGATCAACTACATCGGCGCGGAGGTCCTGTTCCGCGAGGAATCGGCAGAGGTTGCCTCGCCTGCCTTCCTGGACCGCATGCACAACGACGGCAAACTGGTTTGGGTGAATGCCATCATTTACAATTATCGGGAGCAGCTCAGCGCCGGACATTCGGACGACCGCTCGCTGACCGGGGACCCCGCCGATGGCTGGGGATGGCTCGCCAAGCACGGTTTTGACCTGATTCAGACCGACTGGCCGCTGATGATGCGGGAGTATCTGGAGTCGGAGAACCTGATTCGCCGCGCATAACAATTGCCCGCCCGATTCGATGGAATCGGGCGGGCTTTTTGTCTGTTTGTTTTATTCCGGCTGGATGGTCAGAAGCAGCAGCGCGGCTGTCACCACGTGAACGCAGTTGGCAAGGCGGGGCTGGCAAGTGTATGCCGGAACATCCGAGTTGTTCGGGTAGTAGATAAGGTTTCCAGCGGGGTCTTCGTTCCAGACCGTGTAGTAGTAGGGCGTACCGGGGACCGGACAGTCGGCTGCAATGACGGTTGCCGTGTTCAGAAGTGTCTGCAGGTCCTTTGCGCGCACGCCGTCCAGCGTCAGCGCATAGCGGACGAAATAGCCGATGGTCGATGCGTTGGTGCCCTGGTCGCGGTCGTTGATGTAGGTCCCGGTCGTGCGGTGCGTCTCGGTGGTCGTGATGGCTTTGACGGTCCGCAGGGCGAT
>ERZ1673741.2398-NODE-2398-length-13293-cov-5.552878_pt1 | contig 13293 bp, 9 predicted proteins | sample MGYA00580209_ERZ1673741 | MGnify/ENA primary metagenome ERZ1673741 (study PRJEB41218, sample SAMN15661754) | gut metagenome | host: Homo sapiens | place: Canada: London | collected 2015-08-20/2019-03-30 | study: EMG produced TPA metagenomics assembly of... | reverse complement strand
TTCTACCAGCAGGGCGACTACATCGACATGTGCGTCGGCCCCCACGTCTGCTACACCAAGGCCGTGAAGGCCTTCAAGCTCACGGGCGTCTCGGGCGCCTACTGGAAGGGCGATAAGGACAACAAGATGCTCACCCGCATCAACGGCATCGCCTTCGCCACCAAGGAGGAGCTCGACGAGCACCTGCACATGCTCGAGGAGGCCAAGCGCCGCGACCACCGCAAGATCGGCCAGGAGATGGACCTCTTCATGATGTCCGAGGCGGGCCCCGGCTTCCCGTTCTGGCTCCCCAACGGCATGATCGTCCGCAACTCCCTCATGAACTACTGGCACGAGATGCAGGCCAAGTTCGGCTACGACGAGGTCCAGACCCCGATCATCCTCTCGCGCACCCTCTGGGAGACCTCCGGCCACTGGGACCACTACAAGGCCAACATGTACACCACGCAGATCGACGAGGAGGACTACGCGATCAAGCCGATGAACTGCCCCGGCGCATGCTTGATCTACAAGTCCAAGCCCCGTTCCTACCGCGACCTGCCGCTTAAGCTCGCCGAGGCAGGCCTCGACCACCGCCACGAGCTCAAGGGCGCCCTGCACGGCCTGTTCCGCGTCCGCGAGTTCACCCAGGACGATGCGCACCTCTTTATCCGCCCGGATCAGATCACCGAGCAGGTCACGGACACCGCGCACCTGATCACCGCCTACTACGCGCAGTTCGGCTTCCCCTATAAGGTCGAGCTCTCCACGCGCCCGGAGGACTCCATGGGATCCGATGAGGACTGGGAGCGCGCCGAGCAGGGCCTGCGCGACGCCCTCGAGTCTATGGGCATCGACTACGTCGTCAACCCCGGCGACGGCGCCTTCTACGGCCCGAAGATCGACTTCCACCTCCAGGACTGCCTCGGCCGCACCTGGCAGTGCGGAACCATCCAGCTCGACTTCCAGCTGCCCCACAACTTCCAGCTCGAGTACACGGACAAGGACGGCACCAAGCACCAGCCCATCATGATCCACCGCGCGGGCTTCGGATCGTTCGAGCGCTTCATCGGCATGCTCATCGAGCAGTACGCCGGCAAGTTCCCGACGTGGCTCTCGCCCTGTCAGGTCAAGGTCCTGCCTGTCTCGGAGAAGACCCGCGCCTACGCCGATGAGGTCGCCGCGAAGCTCCGTGACGCCGGCATCCGCGTCAAGGTTGACGAGCGCGACGAGAAGATCGGCTATAAGATCCGCGAGGCCCGCTCCGTCGATCGCGTGCCCTACATGCTGATCCTCGGCGAGAAGGAGGCCGAGGCCGGCAACATCTCGGTCCGCGACCGCTCCAACGAGACGGTCCAGAAGAGCTTGGACGAGTTCATCTCCGAGGTCAAGGCCGAGATCGCCGAGCGCCGCAGCTAACGAGCGGTTAGATGCCGATCGAATGCGATATCCAGGAAGGGCTTCTCGTCGCGTCCGCGGCGGGAGGCCCTTCTTTGCAGGGGCTTCTGGAGCTTCAGGCGACGCTGGAAGCTGGGGAGTGGCGCCGCTGCTCAGATACGGCGCAGGTCGCGGCCAACTACCTGCGCTGCCACCCTACCGTAGCTGAGGTTAGGTATCCGGGGCTTACCTCGGACCCCGACTACCGAGAGGCGAGCTCGACGCTGCGCGGTGGCTTTGGACCGCTCGTGCGCGTAAGAGTTTTGGCCAAGAGCTCCGTTTCGTCCGATTGCGGGGAGGCGGAGTGGCTGGAGCTCAATGCGCGCAAAGGACCCGAAGACCCGCGCAAGCTCGTCCTTATCCTTGAGGATTGTTTAAGGCTTTCGTCCGTTGGTTGAGGATTTTTGCGCGCATGAGCTGCGGTGGTATCATATCTTGCGCATAGTACCCCCTCCACCAAAGAGTCGAGCTTTTGGAAGTCCTGCTTACCGGTAACATCTCCTACGTCACGCGCGAGTTTCTTGACGAGGCTTTTCCCGACGACCATGTGGTCGTTTTGCGGGACAATTTGGCAACGTCCTGCGATTCCAGGCTCAATTTCATTGACGTTAAGGATGCCGGGCTTCTCGACGCTCTCGGCGAGGGCTACGACTTTGAGCGCGTCGTGTTTTTCTCAGACTATCTCACGCCTCACAGCGACCGTGAGGGCGAGGTCGATCGGCTGCGCCAGGTCCTGCGCAGATGCGCATCCCCCGCGGTGCAGCTCGTTTACGTGAGCGGGCCCGCTGCCATGGGCGTCGTGGACAGCCCGCGCGACGCCACCGGGAAGGCCATCATCGCCCATGCGGCCGAGGAGCTTTGCTTTTTCTATGCGAACAAGAGGGGCTTTGGCCTCAAGGTCCTGCGCTGTCCTTATCTCTACGTGAGCTGCGACGATTTCACCTCCCCGTTTCTGGACGGGCTTTTCTCCGAGGCGTCTGGCGGCGCTCTTGCCCTGGGCGGTGCGCCTGACTCCCCGCTCGCCTTGCTCTGCGTCGATGACCTTGCGCGGCTTTTGCAGCGCGTCTTTGAGTCCTGGACCCCCCAAAACGAGGTCTTGAGCATCCCTGACGTGTTCGGACATTCGCTTGGGGACGTTGCCGAGGCGATCGCGGGCGTCGTTCCCGAGCTCGACGTCGAGCATGTGGGGTATGGCGACGGTCCCGGCTTCACCATCTCGCCCGACGACCACGTGCTTCGTCGCCGCTACGGGTGGTTTCCGCGCTTCGACTTCCTCGATGACCTTCCCAGGCTCTATTCGTCTTGGAAATTTCGGTGCGCGGCCCATGAATCACGGCTTCGCAAGCTCATCGATGCCCTCCGGGCGCAACGCGGCTTTTTGCCCCTTCTGGAGGTGTTCCTCGTTTGGATCGCTTTCGAGCTGCTTGAGGCTGCTGTAAGCTCGTCTTCACAGCTCTCGCTCATTGACTATAGGGTCGTCTACATCGTTATTTGCGCGACGGTTTATGGTCTTGACCTCGGCGTGTTTGCTGCTTTGCTTGCGTGCGTGGGCCTTACGGCGTCTTATTTCACGACGTATGGGCACACGTTGCAGACCCTTTTCTACGAGCCGAGCAACTGGCTGCCGTTTCTCGCGTATCTCCTTGTGGGCGCGGTCTGCGGCTATGTCCAGCTGCGCAACAGCGAGGGCATCAGGTTCCAGCGCGACGAGAACTCGCTTTTGAGGGACAGGAACTCATTCATCGAGCGCCTCTACCGGGACGCCCTTGACGACAAGCGCATGTTTCGTCGCCAAATCGTGGGGCGCCGTGACAGCTTTGGCAAGATCTACGAGGTCACGCGCGAGCTCGACGACGTGAACCCACGGGAGATCTATCGCAAGTGCTGCCTCATCTTCCAGGACATCTTGGAGAACGACTCGGTGGCGATCTACCACGTGACGGGCGAGGGCGCGTTTGCCCGACTCGTTGCCGCGTGCCCGGGGGCCGTGTCCTCTTTGCCGCGCTCCCTTCCCCTCGACAGCCTTCTCGATGTGCTTTCCTCCATCGACTCGGAGGGAATCTGGGTGAATCGCGGCTTAGCGGACGAGAAGCCTAAGTACGCGTATGGCGTTCGTCGCGGCGAGTTCCTCGCGGTCCTCATCCTGCTTCGCGACGCCTCGCCCGAGCAGCACACGCTTTACTATGAGAACCTCTTCAAGATCTTGTGCGGCCTTACCGAGACCTCCCTAGTCCGCGCTTTTGAGTACGAGGACGCCGTTAAGGGCGCTCGCACGGAACCGAACAGCCCCGTTCTTCTTCGCGGCCCCTTCCTTGACGAGCTCTCGGGGTCTTTTGCCCTCAAAGAGGCAAAGATGAGCGACCATTTGCTGCTGCGCGTTGACGAGCGGGGCTTGGGGTATGCCCAGGCGGTCAAACGCACCGTCTCGTGCATTCGCGACTCCGACGCGATGGGCAACCTCGGCGACGGCCTTTACCTGCTCATGGCCCAAGCGGGCGATTCCGAGCTGCCCATTATTCAGGCGCGGCTCGATCGAGCGGGGCTCGGGGTCCAAAAGGTTCCCTATGAGGAGGAATATGCCCTCGTGAGCTCTCATCGAGAGAACAGGGGCCTTGGGCTCGCCGACGTTTCCTCGCAAGGCGCCCCACCTGAGGGGAACGAAGAATGAGCTCGGTTCTCTTGGCTGCCGCACTTCTCGTGCTCCATGTGATCGTGTGCCTTGTGGTATGGATGCTCGTGAGGATCGGGGTTCTCGACATAAAGGGTCATCTGCTCGTTTTTATGCTGCTCGTTCCCGTCTGGGGCGTTTTTTGCGTCCTTGCGCTCGAGGTCCGTTCGCTTGTTCATGGAGACCGCCTGAGGGACTCCACGCTTGAGGCTCTGCGTAACAACGACAGCGTCCATCGCCAGCTGCTCGTTGAGGGGCGTGATGAGGATGCCCGAACGGTTCCCCTTGAGGAGGCGCTTATCGTGAACCCCTCCGGGGAGCGCCGGCGTCTCATGCTCTCTATCCTGAGCGATGACCCCGAAGGTTACCTCGCGCTTCTCAAGAGCGCGAGCTTGAACGACGACGCCGAGGTGGCGCACTATGCGGCGGCCGCCATGTCGCAGATCGCCAAGGAGGCGGACGTGAAGCTCCAGCAGTTGGAGCAGGCATATGCGGCCGACCCGCACGACGCGGACCGGCTGGCGGAGTACCGGGAGTATCTGGCACATTATCTCGAATCGGGGCTTGCGGAGGGAAAGGCGAGCGAGCTCCAGCGCGCCCAGTATGCCCGCCTGCTCGATCGCGAGCTCGAGCTCTCGCCCGATGACCCGGCATTGCTCAAGGACGCTGCCGGGGCCCGGCTCACGCTGGGTGACCTTGATGCCGCTGATGCGCTCATCTCGCGGCTACTTTCCCTCTCTCCGCAGGATGAGGACGCATGGATGCTGCGCCTTCGCGAGGCGGTCTGCGCCCACGACCCCGAGAAGCTGGGCTCCGTTCTGGACGCGCTCTGCTCCGGTGATCTGTATCTGAGCGCGCGTGCACGCGAGGCCGTCGAGTTCTGGCGTCCCATGGCCGAGGGAAAGAAGGGAGGCGACGCGTGAAAATCTTGAAACCGAGCCGCGCCGCCGCGCATACCGCACGGGCGGCTGAGTGGCTCAAGCGCTTTCGCTGGGCGAGGCTGCTCGTTATCTGGGCGGCGTTCATCGAAATCGCCCTCGTGCTCTTTGTCGAGCGCGCCGGGGTGCGCTATGCCTCTTCGGCCCTCAAGATCGGGTACCTGGGCGATTCCCAGGCGATTCCGGCGCAGACGGCGCTGTTTGGGGCCGATGCGCAGACGCTCGTGCTCTATGACTCGACCCAAGCAGGTGTCGATGAGGCAAAAGAGCAGTTTGAGCATATCCTTCAGGACATGAAGCTCGCCACGGACGAGGTGGACGTCTCTTCTGCGGCGGCGCTTCCGGATTTTTCGGCGTATGCGCGCGTTATCGTCCTTATGCCGCGGCTCGATGCCCTGGGCCAGGGTCTTATCGATCTCATGAGCTGGGTCGACTCCGGCGGCTCCGCGCTTTTTCCCATGACCTTTGAGTACAGCTCGTATCTCATGGCGTACGCGTCGAGGCTCGGCATCCAGTGGACGTCGGGCGGCTACTCCGTCGCCGAGAGCATCGTCCCGTCGGCGGATTACATGCTCGGTGGGGGAGAGCGCTACGACTTCACCGACCCGTTCGAGTCTTCGCTGTCCGTTACCTTGCGCGGGGATTCCGAGGTGTGCGCCGCGACCGGCGATGGGGGGCTGCCGCTCATTTGGCGTGCCCACTCGGGCTCGGGGACGGTCGTGTGCTGCAACATAGGCATCTACGGCAAGGTCATGCGCGGTTTCTATGCCTCAGCCGTGAGCCTGCTCGGTGACGCGTGCGCATATCCCGTTATAAACAGCGCAACTTTCTATCTAGACGATTTCCCCTCACCCGTCCCTGGGGGCAACGGCGAGTACGTTTACCGCGATTACGGCCTCTCTATCGCTGATTTCTACTCAAAGGTCTGGTGGCCCGACGTCTCCAGGCTAGGCGAGAAGTACGGGGTCAAGTTCACAGGCGTGATGATCGAGAGCTACTCAGACGACACGGCTGACGAGCCGCAGCGCCAGACGGACGTCTCGCAGTTCCGGTATTACGGCGGAATGCTGCTCTCACGCGGCGGCGAGGTGGGCTACCACGGCTACAACCACCAGCCCCTGTGCCTGGGAGATACCGATTATGGCGACGAGTACGACTACAACACGTGGCCCGATGCCCTGAGCATCGCCTCCTCGCTCGACGAGCTCGTTTCCTTTAAGGACAGCGTCCTGCCCAATGCGGCGTCCTCCGTCTACGTGCCGCCCTCAAACGTCCTCTCGGCGGCCGGGCGCAAGGTCTTCTCGTCGCATCCCGAGGGCATCAGGACCATCGCGAGCACGTACTTTGGCGATGGGACGCCCTTCCCCTACGTGCAGGAGTTCGGGGTCTCGGCCGATGGAATCGTTGAGCAGCCTCGCATTGTCTCGGGTAGCGTCGAAGGCGACGACTTCATGCGGCTCGCGGCAGTCTCGGAGCTGAACATGCATTACGTGAGCACGCACTTCATGCACCCCGACGACCTTTTGGACCCCGATCGCGGCGCCGTGCAGGGCTGGGAGGCGTACAAACAGGGGCTTACGGGATACCTTGACTGGCTCGAGGGAGCCGCCCCCGACATCCGCAAGCTCACGGGGTCCGACTGCTCCGGTGCCGTTCAGCGCTTTAGCTCCGTTACCGTGGACGAGAGCTCGAGCGACGACGCCTGGGACCTTTCCCTCGGCAACTTCGTGGACGAGGCCTGGCTCTTCTTCCGATCGAACGACGGGGAGCCGGGGGACGTGGAGGGTGGTTCCCTCACGCACCTCACGGGGAACCTCTACCTGCTTCATGCCACCTCGGCATCGGTCCGGATCGCGAGGACGGGGGCTTCCTCATGAGAATCTGCTTGGTCCTGGAAGGCTGCTATCCCTATGTTCACGGCGGCGTGTCCACCTGGATGCACGGCTACATCCAGGCGATGCCGCAGCATGAGTTCGTCCTTTGGGTCATAGGCGCGCACGCGGCCGACCGCGACAAGTTCGTCTACGAGCTTCCCCCCAACGTCGTTGAGGTCCATCAGGTCTTTCTCGACGACGCTCTCAGGCTTTCCGGCGAGGCTCCCGAGGCTCCCTTCGACGAGTCGGAGCTCAAGGCCCTCGGTGAGCTCGTGCGTCTTGGGCAGCCTGATTGGGACGTGCTCTTCGACGTCTTCAACCGGCGCCGCGTCCATCCGCTCGCGTTTTTGCAGAGCCGCGAGTTCATGGACCTCTTCACGCGCGTCTGCCGCGAGGAATACCCCTATGTGCCCTTCGCCGATGCCTTTCATACCATGCGCTCGATGCTGCTGCCCGTTCTATACCTGCTTTCAGGCGAGGCTCCCGAGGCCGACTGCTTCCACGCCATCTCCACCGGCTACGGCGGCCTTCTTGCCTGCTTGGGATCGAGTGTCCGGGACCGACCCGTGCTTCTTACCGAGCACGGCATCTATACCCGCGAGCGCGAGGAGGAGATCATCCGTGCCGATTGGGTCGCGCCCACCTTCAAGCCGCGTTGGATCCGCTTCTTCTATATGCTCAGCGAAGAGATCTACCGGCGCGCTTATCGCGTGACGAGCCTGTTCCACGGTGCACGCCGCGCCCAGGTGGACATGGGTTGCGAGGCCAATAAGTGCCTTGTCATTCCCAACGGCATCCAGTTCGAGCGCTTCTGCGGGATCCCGCTCAAGCCCGAGGACGGCTGGGTGGACATCGGCGCCGTCGTGCGCCTGGCGCCCATCAAGGACGTGAAGACGATGATCTACGCCTTCTTCGAGCTTGAGCAGCGCGTCCCTCAGGTGCGGCTTCACATCATGGGCGGGGTCGACGACGAGGACTACGCCGCGGAGTGCCATGCCCTCGTGGAACAGCTCGGTGTGAAGAACCTTGTCTTCACCGGGCGCGTGGACGTGACCGACTACATGCGCAAGCTCGATTTCACCATCCTCACGAGCATCTCCGAGGGGCAGCCGCTCTCGGTCCTCGAGTCCATGGCGGCACGCCGGCCGTGCGTGACGACCGATGTGGGCTGTTGCCGTGAGCTCTTGGAGGGCGGGCCGGGCGATGAGTTTGGGCGCTCCGGCTACGTGAGCCCGCCGATGTACCGCCGTGGATTGACCGACAACATGGAGCTCATGTGCACCTCTCGTCAGCGTCGCGTCGAGATGGGCGAGGCGGGCCAGCGTCGCGTGGCGTCGCTGTTCCTGCACCAGACGATGCTGCGTCGCTACGAGGCGCTCTATGAGCGCACGGCGCGGGCATTTGGCCTTGCGAGCGGATTCGGTGTCACGTCTGCTCCAGACGAAGCCGCGACCGCTGCGAGCTCGCAAAAGACCGAAGACTTGCACCATGACTTGCAACAAGCAAAGAATGACGAGGGGAGGTAGGGCGCATGGCCGGCATCGGGTTCGAGCTCAAGCGGCTCTTTAGCAAGAGAGGCATCCTCTCGACCATGCGCGCCTACGGGTACGCGGGCATCGTCTGCACGGGGCCCATGCTCCTGGGCGTTGTGCTCCAGCTGGGCATCCTCGTGCTCTGTGGGGCCTGGGGCGTTCCCCGAGGCCAGGAAGACCTTCTCGTGTGCATGGTGACCTATACGCTGCTCGCGTCCCTCACCCTCACGAGCTTCTTCTCGATGCCTCTCACGCGCTTCTTGGCGGACATGCTCTACACCGAGGAGCCAGGCCGGGTGCTGCCCTCCTTCTGGGGCTCATGCAGCCTCATGCTCGCGATAGGCTCCGTGCTCTACGGCGTCTTTCTTTTGTTCTCGGGCGCGACGCTTGCCCAAGGGCTCCTGTGCCTCTGGCTCTTCTCGACGATGGTCGTGAACTGGAACGCGATGAGCTACTTGACCGCTATAAAGGACTATCGGTCCATCTTGCTCTCGTTCGTCTGCGCGATCGCGGTGGCGCTCGTCGTGGGAGCGCTCTTGCTCTGGCTGGGGGCTCCGGCGGTGGAAGGGATGCTCCTGGCCGTGAGCCTTGGCTACGGGACCATGCTCGTGTGGGACGTGGTGCTCCTGTACCGCTATTTCCCGCAGTCCGACTCCACGCCCTGGCTCTGGCTCAAGTGGGTAGACGAGTTCTTCCCGCTTGCCCTCACGGGGCTCTTCATGAACCTGGGCCTCTTCGCGCATCTCGTCATCATCTGGGTGGGGCCCATCGGCCTGCAGGTCAAGGGGCTGTTCTACGGGGCGCCCTACTACGACGTGCCGGCGCTCCTGGCATTCCTCACCATCCTGGGGACCTCGGTGAACTTCGTCGTCTCGGTCGAGGTGAACTTCTATCCCAAGTACCGCGCGTATTACGGGCTCTTCAACGACGGCGGCGTGGTGGGCGACATCGTCGCCGCCGAGGAGGAGATGCTCGACGTGCTCAACCGCGAGCTCCGCTTCTGCGCTATCAAGCAGCTCTTCGTGACCGGCGCCGTCATCTCGCTCGAGACGACGATCCTGGGCTCCTTGCCCCTGGGCTTCAACAACCTCATGCATGGCTACTTTCGCGCGCTTTGCGTGGGGTACGGATTGTACGCCGTGGGCAACACGATCCTGCTCATCCTGCTCTATTTCGCGGACTACCGGGGTGCCGTGAGGGCGAGCGCCGTCTTCGCGCTGGTCGCTACCTGCGGGACGACTATCTCGCTCTTCTTCACCGAGGCGTTCTATGGCTTTGGGTTCATCGCGGGGGCTGCCGCTTTCTTCTTGGCCGCCCTGTTTCGCCTGGATCGCTTTACCTCGAATCTACTGTATCGCATACTCTCGCAGCAGCCGATCGTGGCGCAGGACAAGACGGGGCGTTTCTCTGAGCTTGGCATTCTCCTCGAAAGGGCGCAGAAGGAGCTGGGCAACCGCTATCCTCGCGAACCCCGCTGGCCCATCGAGCGCGCAGCAGTACGCCTATTCCAGAAGAAGGGACGTTCCGATGCGTCTAACTAACAAGAGAAACCTGGGGCCGCTCGTCCCATCCCTCACGAGGCGCGAGGTTCTTTGCGGGGCGATCGCTGCCGGCGCGTCCGCGGGAATCGCCGCCTGCTCTGCGGGGTCCACGGAAGAAGAGGGCTCGAGCAATGGCGCCGCTGACGTCGAGAAGGCACAGAAGACCGACATCTCCGACGTCCATCTTCGCGACAAGGACGACCTGTATACCGTCTACGACGATTCCGGTATCGTCACGATGTGGCTCACCGTCTCGCGCGGAAACGACGCCGAGAACACGAATCACTCATGGTCCGAGATAAACACCTACTCCGTCTACGATTACGCCGCGATGGGGGTCAAGCGCTACCAGGTCTGCGCGCTTTTGCAGGTAGGCGATGATAACGGCCCCTCTGCCTCCGAGGTAGGCTTTGGCGCTCAGGCCCCCAACGCCACCGTGCAGGTCCGTGGCCAGACCTCGAGCCGCAACGCGCAGAAGAACTACAAGATCGAGCTCAAGAAAGGCAAAGGTGCCTGGCGCTCGCAGCGCTCCATTGCCTTGAACAAGCATATGGGCGAGGGCATGCGCTTTCGCAACAAGCTCGCGTACGACTTGATTCGGGGCATCGACCAGATGATGGGCCTGCGCACGCAGTTCGTGCATCTTTACGTGAAAGACGAGACGGGGGGCGCAGGTGACGCCGCCTTTGAGGATTACGGCGTCTACACGCAGGTCGAACAGCTGAACAAGTCTGCGCTCAAGGCCCACGGGCTCGACGAGAACGGGCACCTCTACAAGGTGAACTCCTTTGATTTCCAGCGCTATCCCGACGTCATCAAGCTTGCCGACGACCCTACGTACAACCTTTCCGATTTCGAGGGCCTCCTGGAGGTCAAGGGCAGCTCAGATCATCAAAAACTCATCGACATGCTTGACGAGCTCAATGACGAGAACCACGATATGGAGGATATTCTCGCCAAACACTTCGACGTTGAGAACCTCACGTACTGGCTCGCCTTTCAGATGCTCACCGGCAACTGCGACACGCAGAACCGCAACTGCTACCTCTACAGCCCCCTGAACTCCGATGTCTGGTATTTCCTTGACTGGGACAACGACGGCATGCTGCGCAAGTACGAGATGCAGCTCACCAAGTTCACCGATTACCAGAGCTGGGAACGAGGGGTGAGCAACTATTGGGGCAACGTCCTCTTCCGCCGAGCGCTCCTGTGCGAGAGCTTCCGCAGCGCCCTAGACGACGCGGTCGAGGACCTGCGCTCGACGCTCTCGGACGGGAGGCTCCCCCAGATGATCGAGCATTACCGTTCCGTGATCGAGGAGAGGCTCTATGAGACCCCCGACTCGCTGTACATGCCGGTCACGCGGGATCAGTACGGCGACATCGCCGCGGCGATTCCCGACGAGGTGGGGGAGAACTACCGCTCCTATAAGGAGAGCCTGGAGAAACCCCTGCCCTTCTACATCGGGCTCCCCGTCGCGTCCGGCACCCAGCTTAAGCTCAATTGGAGCGCCTCCTACGACTTCCAGGGGCGCGATATCCGTTATTCGGTCGAGCTTTCGAGCGACTATGCCTTTGGATCGCTGCTCTTCTCGCAGCAGGATGTCGTGATTCCCGAGGTCACGTGCGACCTTCCCTCGGCGGGCCAGTATTTCGTGCGCGTGCGCGCGACGACCACCGATGGGGTGGAGCAGGACGCTTTTGACTACTACGTGACCGATGAGGGCAAGCACTACGGCATGAAGTGCTTCTACGTGGGCGCGGACGGCTCCATCGCGGAGGACACGTATGAGGAGTGACGTTCTTTGCGGCGGGGCCCTGGCGGCGGTTTCCCGGATTGGGGGCGCCGTCCGCAGCTTCGTCCTCGACCCGCCCGCGCGAAACGGCAAGGAGCGCTACCGCCATGAGCTCAAGTACCTCATAAACTATGGCGAGAAGGCCGCGCTCACGACCCGGATGGCGCCCATCTTTAAGCTTGATCCGCACGCCCGCGACGGCGGCTACTGTATCCGAAGCCTTTATTTCGACGATTACTGGAACTCCGCCTATGAGGAGAAGGACGCGGGCGTGCTTCTCCGCAAGAAGTACCGCATCCGCATCTACGATTACTCGGATCGTGTGATCAAGCTCGAGCGCAAGAAGAAGTTCGGGCAGTGGATCCACAAGGAGGACGCCTCGCTCACCCGCGAGGAGTTCTTTAAGATCCTCGACGGCGACTACGCGTTTCTTCTCGCGAGCGAGCAGCCGCTGTGCCGGGAGTTCTACGCCGAGTGCATGAGCAACGTCATGCGGCCGCGCGTGATCGTGGACTACGAGCGAGAGCCTTGGATCATGGACGTGGGCACGGTGCGCGTGACCTTCGACATGAACATGCGTGCCGCGGTGCAGGGTTTCGACGTCTTTGACGAGGGGTTGCCCACGCTGCCCATCATCGAGCCGGGCAAGCTCATCATGGAGGTCAAGTTCACCGAGTTCCTGCCCCAGATCGTCCGCGACCTTTTGCCGACTAAGTCGAGCGAGATCACGTCTTTCTCAAAGTACGCGTTGTGCTACGAGAAGACTTCTTACCTACGAGGTTTCGAGTATTGGAGCAACTCGTACGCTCCAGAGAGGATATAGGCCATGAGCACGAGCGATGTCATAAAGAAGTCCGTCCTGGAAGCCTTTGGCCAGGCAGATCCCGCAAAGATCGCGATCGGGCTTCTGGTGTCCCTTGTCATGGGGCTTCTTATCTGCTGCGTCTACAAACGCTTCTACACGGGCGTGGTCTACTCGCGCAGCTTTGCCGTGACGCTCGTGGGCATGAGCGTCCTCACGTGCATGGTCACGCTCGCCATCAGCACGAACGTCGTGATCTCCCTGGGCATGGTGGGCGCGCTTTCCATCGTGCGTTACCGCACGGCCGTCAAGGACCCGCTCGATCTGCTGTACCTGTTCTGGGCGATCACGACGGGAATCACGTCTGGCGCCGGTATGTACCTGCTCGTGGGCATCACCGCCGTGGTGATCGTGGCCATGCTCTACGGGTTCTCTCGCCATCAGGAGAAGGGCCGTCTCTACGTCATGGTGATCCACTACGACGGCGAGGATGCGAGCGACCAGATCGTGCGTTGCTTTGGCCGCACGAAGTTCACCGTGAAGTCCAAGACCCTGTGCGGCTCCGGCGTCGAGATGGTGTGCGAGGTGTTCTGCGACGGGCCCGATATGCCCTTTGCCGAGAAGATCCGTGACCTTCCCGGCGTGGCCGACGTCACGGTGATTCAGTACAACGGCGAGTACCACGGCTAGGAATTATCTCTTTGCGGTCAATAAAAGCCCAGGTAGA
>ERZ1673741.2394-NODE-2394-length-13301-cov-4.160350_pt1 | contig 13301 bp, 13 predicted proteins | sample MGYA00580209_ERZ1673741 | MGnify/ENA primary metagenome ERZ1673741 (study PRJEB41218, sample SAMN15661754) | gut metagenome | host: Homo sapiens | place: Canada: London | collected 2015-08-20/2019-03-30 | study: EMG produced TPA metagenomics assembly of... | reverse complement strand
ATGGACGGCGCAAGTAGAGCAATCTTGCCGACCACTGGTTCCACTTATGTACTTGCCGATGCTCAATCAGGACATCCTAACCAAGATCTATTATTACAGCTGATGCAGTAACAGAAGAGCATCTCCCGAAAAACATCTGCCCGCTTATTAAAGGTACCTACGGATTTGCCGTAAGCGAGCACTGCCCCTTTACGTACTTTGCCGACCTGATCATTGGCGAAACCACGTGCGACGGCAAGAAGAAGATGCACGAGCTCCTCAACGACATCAAAGATGTCCACGTCATGAACCTTCCGCACGCCCGCAATGCTAAATGGGCTCCTCTCGTATGGCGCGAGGAATGCGTTGCGCTCAAGGAAGAGCTCGAGCGACGTTACGATATCGAGATCACCGATGAAATGCTGTAGGCAAGTCGGCAGATATCTTCCCCTCTTTGCGGGATGATACGTCTCAACCGTCAGCCCCGTCCGCGCAAAAAAAAATGCCGAGCCGCTTTTGCGGACTCGGCATTTTTTGATAGCGAATTGGCTACGCGGCGTTATTTGCCCGCCAAAACATCGAGATCGATAGGACCGGAAACGGAGCCGTCCGCCTCTGCAGCCTTGATTTGCTCGTCGGTATAACCCAGATCACGCATGATTTCCTCGGTTGCGCTACCCAGCTTATCGGAAGGCGTGTAGTTGGGAGCTTCCTCGGATTCGAACTGAATGGGAGGAGTGGGAACCCAGCGCTCTGCCTCGGGATACTTGATCTTAACCAGATAATCGTTCACCAGAGCGTTCTGGTCTTCATAGACATCGAGCGGGGTCTGGCACAACTCGCAAGGAATGCCCGCTTCCTTGAAGATCTTCAGGGCTTCGGTGGCAGTCATCTTTGCCAGGGCCTCATCCAGAATGCCAACCACTTCAGCGTTCAAGCCGTCGGCGTTCATCTTGTTGCAGTTGTTCAAGCGCTCAGAGCCGATAAGATCTTCGCGGCCGATAAGACCCATGATCTTATCGTAGTCGCGATCATATTCCGGGTCGCACATGGCAATGGACTTGCCGTCGCCTGCGGTGTAGACGTTGTTGAAGGGGCAGATAACCTCAAGACGGCTCTTGGGGTACGGATTGCCGTACTGAGCAGAGATCATGCCCGTCATCAAGGCGTAGATAGCAGCATGCTGCAGTGCGCACGTTACGTACTCACCTTCGCCAGTCTGGTTACGCCCGATAATCGCAGCGCAAACGCCAGCAGCAAGGAACATGGAAGCCTGAAGATCGCCATAGCCGTTGGTGGGAATCATCGGGGAATCGCCACGGTTTACCGTGGTGCCAAATACGCCGCCGCGAGCCATGTAGCAGGTTACGTCAAAGCCAGGATCGTCCTTTTCGGGGCCCTTCTTGCCGTAGCCCAAGCCGTGAGCCATGATGAGCTTCGGATATTTTGCATGCAGGGTTTCCCAGTCGAGACCCATTTTCTTCAGGGATTTCGTACGGGTGTTGGTCAGGAATACATCGGCATCGGCAAGGAGCTTGTCCATAACCTCAGCGCCCGTTTCGCTCTTCAGGTTCAACGAGATGAATCGCTTATTCAAGTTGCACATATCGAAAGCGAGGTTCTCTTCGTCCGACATGGGCATGTTGAATACCGCCGCTTGGGTTACGCGCAGCGGATCACCCTTGGCTGCCTCGACTTTAATGACGTCGGCGCCCCATTCGCCCAATACACGACCAGTCGCAGGCGTTGCCATGTACGTAGTAAGATCGACGACCTTGATTCCCTTAAGTGGTTTCATTGGATCTCCTTTCCCCCTCCCCGGGCGGCTTTTTCGCGTGAGCATTGCACGCATAGCGCCCCTGGTGCGCATATAGCACCCGGAGAATCACAAACCAATGAACCTATTATAGGTTAGCAACAGCAAAGCTATAGATCGAAGTCATTGCATTCAGCAATAATTCCAGTTGAAACTTATAAAAAACCAATCGAGCAGGAAACAGATCCATCAAGGCTGTTGCGGTAATAATTAATAAGAACGAGCTGAATGCAAAAAAGCGAGCTCCGATTGTCTAAACAGCAACTGGAACTCGCTTTGGTGAACATAGGTCCCTTTTGGCACCCTGACGGAAACTCGTTTGAATTAACGCAAGGGCCCTTAGACCCCCTGGAATCCTTAACAAATGCAATTAGTTTTTACCCGATTACTTCCCATCGCGCAAAGCCTTGAGCTTCGCCAAGGTATCGGGGTTGATCCGCTCTGCAACCGTGGAACGGCGATGCACTTCAAGGGTGCGGTCGCGTTTGGCCTCATCGCCCAAGTCTTCCATTTCAAGGCTGAAGCCATTGGCGCTCATGCGATCGACGCCGCCGCCAAACACCGTATCCTGGATAGTGGCATCAGAGGTTACCACCATCACCTCCAAACGGTTTTCGCGCGCATCATATGCGATTTTCTCGATGACCTTATCGGCAGAAGAGCCATAGGGCGAAAAGACCACCTTCACACCGCCGATACGCTCGGTTTTGCCTGCCGATTCAGGGTTGTCGGCGCCATCAAAAACGATAATCGCCTTGTACTCAGTCCCCGCAAAAGCTGCAACGTCGCTGATCAGCGCCTCACGAACTTTGTTGAATGTTTCGTGGGTATAGTCCTCTTCGCGCCTCATATGCACATAGCGCTGACCGCTTCGCAGCACATTGTACCCGTCGACGATAAGAAGTTTGTTACGTTTTTTAGCCATGAAAACCGCTCGATTCAAACTGAGGTCCGAATAACACGTTTATGGGGATAATTGATGCCCGCCCTGTACGCAAAACGGAGCTCCGTGTTGGAGCCGCAACGAACAAAGCCCCGATGCGAGCATGGAGCAAACGGGGAAAGGGGCAAGATGCCGTTTCCTTACTATCCCTTACATTGCCTCATCCACTCGTACATGCAGGCAGTAGAAGCCTGAGCCACATTCAGAGAGCCAACTTCTCCTGCTTGGGGCAAGGAAACCAAAAAATCGCAGCGTTCCTGGGTAAGGCGAGCAAGGCCTTCGCCTTCGTTGCCCATTACCAGTACCAAGCGGCCCGCCAAGGGCGAATCCCAAATGCACTGCTGCGCCTTTTCGGAAGCGCCGGCAACCCAGAAGTTTTCCTTTTTCAGGTTTTCGATGGTCTGCGCAATGTTGCTAACCTGGGCGATTTTGATATGAGAAACTGCGCCGGCAGAGCTTTTGTACGTTGCCGCAGTTACATGAGCCGAACGCTTGTTGGGAATAATGATGCCTGATGCGCCCACCACTTCTGCCGAACGAGCGATAGCGCCCAGGTTGCCTGCATCGGTGATATGGTCAAGCACCACAATAAGCGCCTTGCCGTCATTTGCTTCAGCGCGCTTGTTGGCAGCAATGACAATTTCATTCACATTGGAATACTGATATGAGCCAGTTTCCAGCATAAGGCCCTGGTGAGAGCCGCGCTCGGAGCGCTCGTCCATTTCATGGCGCTTGATCTGCTTCACCGAAATCTTCATTTTGTGGGCACGGCGAACCACTTCATCAACTGCTTTATCGCCCTTCAAACCTTCAGCAACATACAGGCGCTTAACGGGAACGCCCACCTTCAAAGCTTCCAGAACCGGACGCTTGCCTTCAATATATTCAGCCATGAACAAGCCTTTCAAACGAAATAATGTGTCCAGCTATGATAGCGCACCAGAATATGAGAACCCGCGTTCCACACCAAAGAGCAGTGCGAATTCGCGAATCGGCGCACACGCCAAAATCAGAACGCAAACAAAGCAACACCAGGCTGAAAATCAGCAAGTCGAATTCCAGATTGGGAGCACACGCCAAATCAATCAGGACATGCGCCAGCCAAAGAACGACCCGAATCCTAAACCAGAGCATACGCCCGTAATCTAGCGAGCGGTCGGGTACCCCACCCCCCCCAGCACCATCCTGAGGCCGGTCCATGAGCCCAAAAACAAAAAATCGCTCTTAATTGCAATTTTTTTGCGATTAGGGATCGTCGCGAGTTCCCCCGATCGCAGATTAAGGACCGAAAACGCAGCAAAATGGCTATATTGCGGCTCTTTTCCGCTTTGCGGGAGCGAAGGGGAGTCCCCAATCGCAAAAAAGTTGCAAAAAGCTCGTTATTTTTGTTTTTGCGATTGGCTGATCGTCGCGATGGGACAAACCCTGCCAATGATGAATCGCATACGCACCGAAATCAGGGCATGCACTTGCAGAGCGACAAAAAACCGCCCGAAGGCGGTTTTGTTCTCAATTATGGCTAGGCCAGCAGGATTCCCGCGCTCTGCGAGCGCTCTCCCCCTTGGCGCAAGCGCCTGCAGGCAAATCCCTAAAAGCGTGCCACAGGCACGTTTTCTTTACGGGATTTCACCTCATCGGTTCGAACCCTTTGCATCCGGCAAGGCAACAAAAAAACCGCCCGAAGGCGGTTTCGTTCTCAAATATATGGCTGGGCCAGCAGGATTCGAACCTACATAACTGGTACCAAAAACCAGGGTCCTGCCATTGGACGATGGCCCAGCGTATGCCATAAGGCGTTTTGTGATTATAACGTATCTGGCATGGTCAAGCCAAACAAACAGCCGATTCGCCAAAACGCCACAACCCAATATGAGCGCCGTCATGCCACGTACAGGGAGAGGAGAACCTATCGCGCTCTTAACTCCCAAAATGCCACGGCACTCGCAGCAGCAACATTGAGAGAATCAACTCCATGCGCCATAGGGATCTTCACCGTATAGTCGCATGCGGCTATGGTGTGCTGCGACAGACCATCACCCTCCGTGCCCATGATGATGGCAAGTTTTTCACATTCTTTGAGCTCAGGGCAGTCGAGGCTCACCGAATTGTCATCAAGAGCCATGGCCGCAGTCTTGAATCCTAGGCTCCGCAACTTGGCAATACCACCCTGGGGCCATTCCTCCCCCGGCTGATCTCCGATGCGCGTCCAAGGCACCTGAAACACCGTGCCCATAGAAACACGAACCGCGCGACGGTACAAAGGATCACAGCATGCGGGCGTGCACAAAACCGCATCCACCCCCAACGCCGCAGCACTGCGGAAAGCGGCGCCCACGTTGGTATGGTTGGTAATATCTTCCAAGATGGCAATGCGGCGTGCATTGGCAACCGTTTCTTCCACCGAAAGCAGAAGTTTGCGGCGCATTGCGCATAGCACGCCACGGGTCAGTTCGTAACCCGCCAACTTTTCAACCTCTTCAGCAGGCATAACGAAAACAGTAAGGCCGCCTTCTTCGACAGGCTTATTGCCGCCCATGCGATTCACAAGACCAGCCATGCGCTCAAAACGATGCTCGGGCACCAAGAGGGAAATCGGCTGATAGCCCGCCGCCAACGCACGGTCGATAACCTTGTCAGATTCGGCGATGAAAATTCCCTTTTCCGGCTCAAGCTTATTGCGCAACTGAAGCTCCGTCAGGCGCGCGTACGCATCAAGTCGCGGATCCTCCAAAGAAGTTGGGTACTCAATCATTGAAAGCCTTTCAATAGCTGTCTTTTCCCTATGTGCAACGCACCCGCCGAACGCCACGAAACGGAAGCTACACCACCAGCAACGCCAACAGCGGCAAAGTGACGATCGAGAGGATGGTGGTTACGAAAGTTCCACGCGACATAGTCATGGTATCGCCGCCATAGGCCAAGCACATCATAATGCCCGACGAAGCAGCCGGCATCGCCGACTCAATCACGATAACCGCAAGAATATACGGATCATGGATAAAGATACCGCCTATGAAAAAGATGAGCAGCGGCACACCTGCCAAACGCATGAACGAAGTGAGATAGCTCCAGCCATCGTTCACCATCTGCTTCAAGGGCTGCTTGGCGAGCGTCGATCCGATTACCAACATAGCTGCCGGCACCGTCATCTGTCCCAACAGATTACACGTCTGACCGATATAGCCCGAGTCGGTAACGCCAAATAGGGCAAGAAACATAGCAATGAAGCAGCTGATGAGGCAAGGGCTCACAAGTTGCTTGCCGATAGCCTTCACCTGTTCTTTTAGCGGCTTTTTGGCTGCCACGCCTTCTGTTCCTGTACTCGCGATAAACAACATTCCAACCGAGAACATAAAGACATTGTAGGGAATGTTGTAAACAGCGCCGTAGAGCACGGCGTCACTCCCCATGATGGCGCCCAACACCGCGAAGCCGATAAAGCCCGTATTTCCGAACGATATGAGATAAGCATGCGCACCCTGCGCCGGCTTCGGCACGCCCCGATACATCACACGCACGAAAACCCACGCAAACAAGCAGATGAAAAAGTAGAGCACGGTCGAATACGCCAGCAGCATCAGGATGGTGTTGGAATCGGGCAAATTCGTGTTGCTCAGCACCGAGTTAAGGATCATACCGGGAAGCGCCACCGTCATGACGAGCTTAGAGAGCAGGGCGTCGAAGGTGTCGTTCATCAAGTGGAGTTTGCGCGCCACCGCGCCAAGCAGCACCACGGTGAACAGAATGAGCATCTGCAATCCAGCGTGTGCGAGAACTTCCACAAACAACCCCTTATGTAGCTACCGATCGCGCCTTTGAGACGCAAAGCAATTATAGGGTAAGGGAAGTATGCGAATGAATAAGCAGGGCAAAGGTGGCGGCAACGCGGTCGATGAAGAGGAAAAGCGGCAAATGCGCGCAATGGGCGAAGGGCGCGCCTTTGACGCGCCTGGCGCTCGGAGAATGTGCACGCGTCCGGCAAAAGGCACAAAGCGCAAACACGAACGTAAAAGCAAATGCCCCAACAGTGCCGCTCAGCCCGCTACACCACAATAAGCGCAATAACAGGCAGGGTAATCAGGGAGAATACCGTGGTTAAGAAGGTTCCGCGCGACATGGTTCGCGTGTCGCCATCATAGGCCAAGCACAACATGGTGCCATTCGAAGCGGCGGGCATGGCAGCCAGAAGCACCAGAATGGCAAGAAGGTACGGGTCGCTCACGAACAGACCGAAAACAAAGTACACGCCTACCGGAACCACGATAAGGCGAATAAGCGTAGTGAGATAGCTCCAGCCGTCGAACAGCATTTCGCGCACAGGCATCTTCGCCAAGGTTGAGCCGATGATAAGCATTGCGGCAGGAACCGTCATTCCGCCCAAGATGCTGCAAGTTTGTCCAATGGGGCCGTTGTCGGTTATATGCAGCAACGCCAAGGCCATCGCAGCATACGAAGCCAGCATCACCGGTTTGGTTAGAGTGTGGCCCAGTGCTTTCAGTTGCATTTTCGCACTGCGCTTTTCCCTCGTTTGTTCATCGTCGCCCGCGACGAAGAACACGCCGAGCGAAAACAGCACCACGTTGAAGACGATGTTGAATACCGCCGCATACAGCACAGCGTTGTCATCGAATATGGCAGCAAGTACCGCGAAGCCCAGAAAGCCTACGTTTCCGAACATCATCATGAAGGCATGTGCTCCACGTGCTGGACGGTTGAGCTTGCGATACACCAGGTGGGCAACGGCGTATGAAAATACTGTAGCAAACAAGAAATACAAAGCCGCATAGCCAAACATGGTAAGGATAACCTCATCGGGTGGCAGCTGGCTGTCGGAGAGCACCGAGTTTAAAATGGTTGCGGGAAGGGTGATAGACATTACCAGCTTGGAAAGATTCCCATCGAAAAGATCGTCTGTCATGCGCTTTTTCCTTGCGATGAAACCGCACAACATGATCGCGAACAACATCAGCATCTGGGTGAACGTGTGCTGAAAAACCTCCATAGGAGTAATTCCTTCTTCCTGCGCATGCCTGATTGATGTGCAAAATAACTAACGAATATGCTCAATAGGCCAAAGGCCCGCACGCGAGGGTACTCCTGTCCGCTAAACGAGAATGTCGCAAGGTCGATTCTTCACAAAACCATAGCAATAGAATCAAAAATCATTCACCAAAGCTATCAAACGGCCCAGAATGAAGCCCACTAGGGGTTCAGAGAGCAAAGCGAACCCGAACCGAAAAATGGATCAAGCCCAACTGCAAGCCCTCAATGGTTCGGGGAGCAAAGCGAATCCGAGCCAACACCCCAAGGGCGTTGACCAAGCTCAAAGAGCGAAGCGAATTTGCCCCCCCCAACCCAGCCGCAGCCCCAAGGGTTCAGACAGCGAAGCTAATCCGAACCCAACGCCCAAGGGGCGTTGACGAAGCCCGGAGCATGCGCCAGTAAATCAGCGAACGGCGCCCTGGCGAGTGCAGCTGACTTGAAAGCACAAAGAATAGCCTCATGACCATGCTGAGCGCTTGAAAGTCAGCTGTGCCGCCAGGGCGCCGCGCAGCGTCATCCCATATGAGGCGAGTGCACAAAAAAAGCACCCCGAAGGGTGCTTTTTCAGTGCACGAGCGGACGTACCGAACTTACATCATACCCATGCCGCCGCCCTGGCCCGCACCAGCGAGTGCAGACAGGTCGGGACCTTCCTTGGGGATTTCGTTGATGGTTGCCTCGGTGATGAGGATCAGGCCAGCAACAGATGCCGCAGACTGCAGAGCGGTGCGCGTAACCTTTACAGGATCGGAAACGCCCATCTCAATCATGCTGCCCTCTTCGCCGTTTGCGAAGTTGTAGCCTTCGCCCTTAGCGAATGCCTTGGCCTTTTCAACGACAACGGAACCTTCATAGCCAGCGTTGGTCGCGATAGCGCGCATAGGAGCCTCGAGCGCCTTGCGGATGATGTCGACGCCAACCTGCTCGTCTGCGTTTGCAACCTCAACTGCGTCAAGTGCGCTGATTGCGTTGATGAGAGCTACGCCGCCACCAGCAACGATACCTTCTTCAACTGCCGCGCGGGTTGCCTGCAGAGCATCTTCGATGCGGCTCTTCTTTTCCTTAAGCTCAGACTCGGTAGCAGCGCCAACCTTAAGAACAGCAACGCCACCGGAAAGCTTGGACAGGCGCTCCTGCAGCTTTTCCTTGTCGAAGTCGGAGGTGAGGTGCTCCAGCTCGTTGCGCATCTGAGCAACACGAGCATCGATTGCAGCCTTGTCGCCTGCACCGTCAACGATGACGGTTGCGTCCTTGGAAACCTTAACGGTCTTAGCGGTACCAAGAGCGTCAACGGTAACGTCTGCAAGCGTCATGCCGAAGTCCTTGGAAACTACCTTGCCGCCCGTAACAACTGCGATGTCCTCGAGGATGCGAGCACGACGATCGCCGAAGCCGGGAGCCTTGATAGCAACTACGTTCAAGGTGCCACGCAGCTTGTTCAGCAGCAGGGTGCCCAGTGCTTCGCCCTCAACGTCTTCTGCAACGATGAGCAGCGGACGGCCTGCCTTCATGATGCCTTCCAGCAGGGGAACCATATCCTGGATGGAGGTAACCTTAAGGTCGGTGAGCAGGATGTAAGGATCGTTCAGAACGGCTTCCATGCGCTCGGAGTCGGTTGCCATGTAAGGAGAAATGTAACCGCGATCGTACTGCATGCCCTGAACAACATCGATGTCGATGCCGAAAGTCTGGCTGTCCTCAACGGAAATAGCGCCGTCTTTGCCAACTTCGTCCATTGCCTCAGCGATCTTTTCGCCGATTACTGCATCGCCGGCAGAAATGGTACCAACGTTTGCAATCTGCTCCTTGGTGGAGATTTCGGTTGCATCGTTCTTAATAGCAGCAACAACGGCTTCAGTTGCCTTATCGATACCGCGGCGAATGCCAAGAGCATCAGCACCAGCGGTTACGTTGCGCAAGCCCTCGCTTACGATTACGTCGGCAAGGAGGGTTGCGGTAGTGGTGCCGTCACCAGCAACGTCGTTGGTCTTAACAGCAGCTTCCTTTACCAGCTGAGCGCCCATGTTTTCCACGGGATCTTCGAGCTCAACTTCGCGAGCAACAGTAACGCCGTCGTTGGTTACCAGCGGTGCGCCGAAAGAGCGCTCGAGGGCAACGTAGCGACCCTTAGGTCCAAGGGTTACCTTTACAGCGTCTGCGAGCTTCTTTACACCCTGGGCCATGCCTGCGCGGGCGTCGGCCTCAAACTTAATTTCCTTAGCCATATTGAAATTCCTTTCAAATGAAGTAGTACCGAATGAAGCGCAAAAAAGCGCTTGCGCTTGCCGCTCCGAGTTATGCGGCAAACCAGAACCTACTTACTCTGCGTAAACAGCGTAAATGTCGTCTGCGCGAAGGATCAGAACCTTTTCGCCTTCAACGTCAACTTCGGTTCCGCCGTACTTGCCGTACAGAACATGGTCGCCAGCCTTAACAGGCATGGGAAGGTGCTCGCCTTCGTTGTTGACCTTGCCTTCGCCTACAGCCAGAACAACACCGGACTGGGGCTTTTCCTTGGACTCTGCAGCGATGTACAGGCCACCTGCGGTGGTTTCCTGAGCCTCGTCCTGCTTGACGATGATGCGATCACCGAGCGGCTTAAGATTCATAGCGTGCTTCCTTTCGCCATTTAATTCGCGCTTAGCTGCAAGCGCGGTTGTTACCATGGTTTAGCACTCAGCATTTAGGAGTGCTAACGGGTATATATACTAGCAAGTTGACCTAAGAATGCAACCATCCGTGAAGAAAACTTGAGTGTATGGCACTTAGATATTCAGAAAGCTCCTTCAATCGATATATGAGCCTTTGACCTGGTGTTTCGAGAATCCTATGGGTAAATTTCAGGTAGTTTTTCACACGAAATTACAAAGGTTGTACCGTTTCGTTACCGCCTTGTTGCCAAGTTTTTTGGCACTCAAAGGGTCGGAGTGCTTGTGTAGGAGCCTGATGGCAATGCAGGCTTCTCACGCTGCACCACGCAAAACCAGTTTCGGCAAAAGCGGGTATTGCCCCAACCGCCATCTCGCAAACGACCGAAGCAGAAGCATCTCTCTACAGCAGCGCTATTTCCTTCGGAAGCGGAGTGCGGGCATGTTCGCCTTCCCAAATATGGCGATCGATGAAATCAAGGATGACGTTAATCTCATCGTCCGTTTTCATTTCCGCAGCACCATGATCGGCGTTCGGGAAGAGCTTGAGTTCAGCATGCCCTTCTCCGCATTTTTCGTTGATCATGCGCACCATAGAAACCGATTGCGTATAGGGGATGATGCGATCCTGCACCCCTTGAAGGAAATACGCTGGCGGGAAATCCTCATTCACGAACTTAATAGGGCTGGCAGTTGCTGCAATTTCCGGGTTGTCCATGCAGCTTACGCCCATAAGCTGGTTGTGCATCTTGCCCATGCCCTTTTCACCTGTATCGCCGCGCACAGTGTTGCCATCAGTTGCGGCAGCCTGGTCTTCGGCGGTAGTACGGTCGCACAGATCCATCTGGTACATATCAGTAGGCGGATATACCGCTACCAAGCACTGCACGGCATCGGATTGATCGAGATTGCCGTAACGGCACCCATTCATCACAGGGCGACCGGCAAGCGCCGCTACCATGCAGGCAAGGTGCCCACCTGCGGAATTGCCCATGATGGCGATGTTTTCAGCATCCAGATTGTATTCGGCCGCATGCGCGCGTAAATAGCGAATTGCCGCGCGAACATCCTCAAGCGGTTCAGGCCAGTGAACATCGGGCACCAGGCGATATTCGACGCAGGCAACGGCATATCCCTGCGAAGGGAATTTGAATACTCCCGGCATGGTGTTTTCGCGCTTGTTGCCCGAAACCCATCCGCCGCCGTGCACGAACACGATAAGCGGGAACGGCCCCTCCCCTTCATTCGGAAGCCAGACATCCATCACCTGACGAGGATCCTCGTCGGCATACGGAACATCCAGAAAATAGCGCGCAAACTGCGTTGGATCAATTTCCCTAAAACTCCCCATACCAAACCCCCTTGCATGTATGAAAAAAAGCGAGCACCAACATGCTCGCTTTTTAGTTTATAGCAGCCCTCTTGCAGTTCAGGCATCTTACAGCCGCCAAAAGCCAGAGCCGCAAATAGGCAGCTAGGCCATATAGTAGCGATCCAAAAACTTCAGAAGGTCTTCGCCCTCTTCTCTTGACTCCACCATGAAAAGCCATTCCTTTTCGTCGTAGTCGAGGATATCCAACGCCCAAAGATCTTTGTTGCCCCGCGCCGTCATTGCGGCCAGAAAGCCAATTGCCAAAGGATGGAACGAAAACAGCGTTGCAACAGAGCCGAAAAACGCGCCTTTCTTCAAAGCATCTTCACCCGCGGCTTCACCGTTCTTGAATAGAGTACAGTTGCGCACACGAATACGTTCCATGGGCTTAGCGAACAGGTCCGCTGTTTGGACGCGTTCGACGCCATGACGCGACAAGCGAAGGTAATGCCGGTAGCCCTCCAGGGGTTCCCCGTTGGCGCCAACCGTTATTTGCCTTACAGCGACGTAGCGCTTTTCAACGTAGAATGCGTCGATTTCGCAATCTCGGTACTGCGGCTCGGGAATGGGGCGAGGCTCTTCATGGTGATCTTCGAGGGGCTTTTGCTCTCCCTCATTGCCTTCGGAAGCCATTGCTTTTATGGCTCCATCAACGGCTCCAGAGGCAATCTTTGCAGCATTGTTCGCGATGTCGCCAACACCTTTGGCAACATCACTAACGCCTTTAGCGACGTCGCCGACAAATGCGAACGGATCAAAGCCTGGCATTATTGCGTCCTTTTAATCATTTGCTTGACCAGCGGGAACTTCAAACCCGTTATCAATCTCAAGATAATCATCAATGTTCCTTCCCGCAAGAAGAGCATCAATTCGCATTTCCTTTTCGACAATAAAACGTTTGTGGTAGAACAAATCCGCATACTTCAAAATAGTGTTCATCTGAGCAGCATCGAATGCGGCACCAAGGACACCACCTACAACCGGAACCGCCCTCGAAACCACATCTTTCGATAGCTGCTTTCCGATTTTTTCAAAAACGCTTTTGAAAACACCAACCTCGAGGCCCTTCTTTCCGGTATTTTCAAGAGTCTTCTTTACTCCTGCATTTCCCATTGCGCGAATCTGGGCAACAACCAAGCATGCACCGCCCCTCTTCGCCATTTCGGCCCATCCTTTATTGATCGTTTGCTTAACCGTGGCGATTTCACCTAGCATCATGAGCTTGGTTATTTGAGCCGACACAGCCCCATCAGGCTTATCTCCGGCATCATGAGACTGGCCGACGCTCATAGCTTCCATGAAAACTTCACCCGCAAGCTCCAGCTCAGCTGGGTCATTTTTAACATCGTATCCATAGAACATCGCCACTGATTGAACGGCACGATAGAACAGAAATGTACTCAGGACCAGGTTAAATGGAATGCCTGGCAGTCCAGGAGCTCCGGTGGCTGCGCCTTCGGCGAGCGCAAGTGCTAAATGCTGTTTTCTCTGTTCGCAAGC
>ERZ1673741.2384-NODE-2384-length-13338-cov-19.854852_pt1 | contig 13338 bp, 8 predicted proteins | sample MGYA00580209_ERZ1673741 | MGnify/ENA primary metagenome ERZ1673741 (study PRJEB41218, sample SAMN15661754) | gut metagenome | host: Homo sapiens | place: Canada: London | collected 2015-08-20/2019-03-30 | study: EMG produced TPA metagenomics assembly of... | reverse complement strand
CCCTCACCCTCAAGCCCGGCATGGTCTACAACCGGGAGGCGCTGGTGGAGCGGCTCTTCTCCGCCGGATACGTCCGCCGCAGTCAGGTGGACGGCCCCGGCCAGTTCAGCGTCCGCGGCGACATCGTGGACATTTACGCCCCCGATATGCGCCAGCCCGCCCGTATCGAATACTGGGACGACGAGATCGATTCGCTGGCCTCCTTCGACCTGCTGACCCAGCGGCGGGACGGCGCACTGGAAAAAATTTACCTCTCCCCCGCCCGCGAGGTGCTGTTCGGTAGCACGGCCGACACCGCCGAGGCCCTGCGCGCGGCTCAGAAGAAAGCCCGCGGCAAGCACCGCGCCGCACTGGAAAAGGCCATGGAAGCCGACCTGTCCCAGTTGGACTCCGGCCTGATGCCCGAAGCCATGGACAAGTACTATGGTCTCCGCTACCCCGCCCCGGCCACCCTGCTGGACCATCTCGACAGCCCCCTCTTCGTGCTGGACGAAGTGGGCGGCATCCGGGATGCTCAGAAGGCCACCGAGTTCCGCCGCAGCGAAGAGCTGACCGGTCTGCTGGAAGAGGGCGTCCTCTGCCCCGGTCTGGACGTGCTGTATCAGACCATGGACGACCTCGTCATCGCCGCCCAGAAGCAGAGCACCCTGCTGTGCGAAAACTTCCTGCGCGGCATGAACGAGTTCCAGTTGAAAGCCCTCATCAACGCCGAGGCCTTTGCCGCCCCCAACTGGGGCGGTGACATGGCGTCCCTCCGGGAGGACCTCGACCCCCTCATCGCGCAGGAGTATGCGGTCACCCTCTTCGCCGGCACGCCCAAGGGCGCAGCGGCCCTGACCCGCGACCTTGCGGACAAGGGCTACGCCGTCAGCATGAGCCGGGACGTCCGCCCCGCCAAGGGGCTGGTGCAGGTGCTGCCCGGCCACCTGACCGCCGGGTGCACCTTCCCCTTCGCCCGCATGGCGGTCATCTCCTCCCGGCGGCACGGGCTGGACGAAGCCTCCGCCGAAGCGAAGAAGCGGAAAAAGAATAAAAACGCCCTGTCCAGCCTGTCGGACATCAAGCCCGGCGACTATGTGGTGCACCAGAGCCACGGCATCGGCATGTATGCGGGCATCCAGCGTCTTGAGGTGCAGGGTGCCATCAAGGATTACCTGAAGATCCAGTATTCCGGCTCGGACGTGCTGTATGTTCCCGTCACCCAGTTGGACCTGCTCAGCCGCTACACCGCCCCCGGCGATGAGGAAAAGGTGAAGCTGGCAAAGCTGGGCGGAACCGAGTGGCAGCGCACCCGCGCCAAGGTCAAAAAGGCCACCGAGGAGATGGCGCAGGAGCTCATTGAGCTGTACGCCCGCCGCCAACAGGCCACAGGCTACGCCTTCCCGCCCGACGGCGACTGGCAGAGCGACTTCGAGGCCCGGTTCGAGTACGACGAGACCGACGACCAGCTCAACGCCACCTCCGAGATCAAAAAGGATATGGAGCGCGGCTATCCCATGGATCGTCTGCTCTGCGGCGACGTGGGCGTGGGTAAGACCGAAGTGGCCCTGCGGGCCGCGTTCAAGTGCGTCATGGGCGGCAAGCAGTGCGCCATCCTTGCGCCCACCACCCTGCTGGCGTGGCAGCACTACAACACCATCCTTTCCCGGATGGAAGCTTTCCCCGTCAAGGTCGGGATGCTCTCCCGCTTCCGCACCGCCAAGCAGCAGAAAGAGACCCTGCGGGGCTTACAGGCGGGCAGCGTGGACATCGTGGTGGGCACCCACCGGCTGCTGTCGAAGGACGTCCGCTTCCACGACCTCGGCCTTGTCATCATCGACGAAGAGCAGCGCTTCGGCGTCAAGCACAAGGAAAAGCTGAAGGAAAACTTCATCGGCGTGGATATGCTGACCCTCTCGGCCACCCCCATCCCCCGCACCCTGAACATGGCCATGAGCGGCATCCGGGACCTGTCCACCATCGAACAGCCGCCCATCGAGCGGCAGCCTGTGGAGACGTTCGTTTTGGAGTACAACGACGTCATCCTCGCCGAAGCCATGAAGAAGGAGCTGGCCCGCGGCGGTCAGGTCTACTACCTGCACAACCGGGTGGACAACATTGAGTCCTGCGCCGCCCACGTCAGCCAGATGGTACCCGGTGCCCGCATCGGCATCGCCCACGGCAAAATGACCGAGGAGGAGTTGAACCCCGTCTGGCAGCACCTGCTGAACGGCGAGATCGACATCCTCGTCTGCACCACCCTCATCGAAACGGGCATTGACGTGCGCAACTGCAACACCCTTATCATCGAGGACGCCGACCGGATGGGTCTGGCTCAGCTCTATCAGATCCGGGGCCGGGTAGGCCGTTCGGGGCGGAAAGCCTACGCCTACTTCACCTTCCGGCGGGACAAGACCCTTTCCGACATTGCCCAGAAGCGGCTTTCCGCCATCCGGGAGTTCACGGCCTTCGGCTCTGGTTTCCGCATCGCCATGCGCGACCTTCAAATTCGCGGCGCGGGCAGTCTGCTGGGCCACAGCCAGCACGGCCACATGGAGGCCGTGGGCTATGACCTCTATGTCAAGATGCTGGGGCAGGCCATCGCGCGGGCCAAAGGCGAGCCCATCCAGCGGGACAAGAGCGAATGCCTTGTGGATCTGCGGGTGGACGCCTACATTCCCGAAAAATATATTGCCGACGGCCCCGGCCGGATCGAGGCCTACAAGCGGATCGCCGCCATCCAGACCCCCGAAGATGCCGCCGACGTGCTGGACGAGCTGATCGACCGCTACGGCGACCCGCCCCCCTCGGTCAGCGACCTTGTCAACGTCTCCCTTGTCCGCGTTCAGGCCACCGCCGTGGGCGTGTACGAGGTCACCCAGAAAAAGGACACCCTCGTGCTTCAGGTGGAAACGCTGGACGTGCCCATGATCCGGGGGCTGCTCGTGGCCTTCAATGGCCGCGTCACCGCCGGAGCGGGCAGCAAGCCCTACCTCTCCGTCACTCTCCAGAAGGATGAAAAGCCGCTGGAATTGCTGCAAAGCATCCTGAAGGCAATGGGAGAGATTTTAAAAGATAAATAACTCCTTCCGTCATCGCATTCGCGATGCCACCTCCCTCCCGGAGGGAGGCTTTTGGCCCCCTCCCAGAGGGGGCTGTCGAGCGAACGCGAGACTGAGGGAGTTACAAAAAACAGGAGTAATATTATGAAACGCAAACTTCCCGCACTTCTCTGTGCACTGGCCCTCATCCTCAGCCTTGCGGGCTGCGTCATCTCCACCCCGGACACGGTGGGCACCATCGGCGATGTGGAGATCACCTCCGGCCTGTATCTGCTGGCCCAGTACAACGCCTACCAGTCCGCCGCGAACCTCGCCTCCTCCGATCAGGACGCCGCCAACGTTAAGAGCTTTTTGAAGGAGACCATCACCACCGATCCTGACAGCGGCGAGACCGCCACCGTCAGCGACTACGTCGCCGACCAGACCCAGAAGAATCTGGATCTGTACGCCGCCGTGGAGTCCCGCTTCGACGAACTGGGCGGCCAGCTCACCGAGGCCGAGGAGTCTCAGGCCGACAGCTACGCTTCGCAGCTGATGGACCAGTACGCCGACACCTACAAGGCCAACGGCATCGGTCTGGAGACCCTCAAGCGCTTCGAGCGCATCCTGCTCAAGAGCAATGACCTGCTGGAGCTCGTGTACGGCCAGAACGGCGAGACCCCCGTCTCCGACGCCGACCTGACCAGCCACCTCGAAACCAGCATGTACGAGCTGGCTTACTACACCGTCCCCCTCTACAACACCAGCACCTATGCCTTCGCCGACGATGACCAGAAAGCCGAGATGCTCTCGCTGGCACAGGCCGCCGTGGACAGCTACAATGCCACTGCCCCGGACGATGCCGCCGCCCAGTTCGCCGCCTTCAACACTGCCGCGTCCAACGCGCTGAGCGGCATCTACGCCGTGCTGGATTCCACCGTCCCCGCTGACAGCACCACCTCCCTGCAGACCGAACTGCTGGGCAACAGCACCCTCGACTCCACCTTCACCACCGAGGGCTCTGCCGACGCCATCCGTGCCCTGCACTGCGGCGACGCCGTGGCCGTGCAGTATTCGTCCCTCTCCCTCATCATGGCGGTCCGCCTCGACCCGCTGGACGGCTCTTCGCTGGACGCCGTCCGCTCGCAGGTGCTGAGTGACCTGAAGAGCGACGAGCTGGCCGACGCCCTCGCCGACTACGGCGCTTCCATGGAGCATCACCTTGATGCTCCCGCGATGAACAAACTCCCCGTTTCCAAGATCGAACCGGCAAGCTCGTCCAATCGCTAAGATTCTCTTCTATCGCCCCCCTCACATGGTATCCTTTCAGAATCCAATCATCCCGATTTTGATTCTGTCAAATAACAACGCCAAGGCCCCCGGAAGGTTACTGCTTCCGGGGGCCTTGGGCGTTCTATACGATCATCGGGTCAGTCTCTCAAACTCCGCTTCCAGCGCCTCATTTGCGGCGCGGACGGCGGCGGGGTCGGGCTTGAGGGCCGCGCGGTCGTAGGTGAACAGGCCGTTCACCTCGTCCTCCACATCGCTCACTTGGGTGTACACCAGCGCGGACAAGCCGTTTTTGAGTTGAGGGAGCACGGTGTCCCGCTGCAATTTCTGGTAGCGTTCCGTCAACTCGGCGCGGCTCTTGGCCGTGCCGTAGCCGTAGCTCCTGCGGGGCGGCTCATGGCCGGGCATGGGCCACGCGATGCCGCCGTATTCGCTCAGGGCCGCCACTCGCTTGCCGGGCCGGACCCGGAGGGGGTAGAAGTAGTTGTGGCGGGAGTCCACATCCCCGCCGCCTTGGTCGTACCAGCCGCTCGCCTCGTCCACAAGGCGGCTGGGGTCGAGGGCGCGCAGGGCCTCCACAGCCTTGGCCGCGTCGAACTGGCCCCACCCCTCGTTGAAGGGCACCCAGCAGCCGATGCAGGGATGCCCCCGCAGAGCCTCCACGGTAGCTTCCAGCTCCCGGCGGTATGTTTCCCGGCTGGCCTCGCTCCGGCGGCTCAGAAGGCCCCGCAGGGCCGCGCCGTCGGGCAGGTGCCGCAGCAGAGGCTGGAACACGTTGGTCAGGTAGGTCACGAACCAGAGCTTGTAGGGCTCGCCGCCGTTCACCATGTCCTGCCAGACGATGAGGCCCAGCTTATCGCAATGGTAGTACCAGCGCTGGGGTTCGATCTTCGCGTGCTTGCGCAGGAGGTTGAAGCCCAGCTCCTTCACGGTCTGTAATTCGTGGACCACCGCTGCGTCGGAGGGCGGAGTGTAGAGGCCTTCCGGCCAGTAGCCTTGGTCCAGCAAGCCGTTCAGCAGAATAGGCTCCCCGTTCAGGCAGAAGCGCAGGATGCCCTTCTTGTCCGGCTCACAGCTCCATTTCCGCAGCGCGAAATAGCTGTGCACCGTGTCGAAGCTCTCTTCGCCGCCCTGCGTCGTGCCCACGGTCAGGTCGTAGAGGAAGGTGCTGGCCGGGCTCCACGGGAAGAAGTGCTCCTCCGGGATGGTCAGGGTCACCTCGCCGTCTTGGCCGGCCTCGTCGCTGCCCCAGTCCTCGGCGATGGTCACGCCGCCCGCCCGCACCACGGCCCAGAGGTTCGCCGCGCCGCCGGGCTGGGCCGTGTGGGCCTTGACCGTCACGGTGCGGCCATCGTAGTCCGGGGTGACGGTCAGGGTCTCGATGTAGTTGTCCGGCACCCGCTCCAGCCAGACGGTCTGCCAGATGCCGCTCTGGGCCGGGTAGAACATCCCGCCGGGCTTGAGCGTCTGCTTGCCCCGCGCTTGGTGCCCGGTGCCGGTGGGGTCCTGCACGGCCACCCACAGGCGGTTGTGGTCGGCGTTCAGCGCGTCGGTGATGTCGAACGTAAAGGGCCAGTAGCCGCCCCGGTGGCCGCCCACCAGATGCCCGTTGACCTGCACCGCGCAGGCGTGATCCACGGCCCCGAAGTGGAGCAGCACCCGGCCGCCCTCCCCTGCGGGCGGGGCAAAGCTGCGGTGGTAGTGGAGCCACTCGCCGGGCCGGAGCGTCCGCCCCACGCCGGAGGCTTTCGCCTCCGGGGAGTAGGGCACCAAGATGTCGCCGTCCCACTGGGGCGGGAGCTTGGCCGATTTTGTGATGGCGTACTGCCACACACCGTTCAGGCTCTCGAAGCTGTCCCGCCGCAGCGCGGGGCGGGGGTATTCCGGCAGCGGGTGCTGGGGTCTCGATGATTTCGGCGCTTGGGGCATTGGGGATCACCGCCTTTTGCAGTTTGTTGTATTTGACCCCATTCTAGCACAGAAGCGCGGCCTTGTATAGAAGCTTTCCGCATATCGCGGGCCCGCCCCGCATAGAATGCTTCCAGAACCAAACAAGGGTGGGAGGCATGGGCATGTTTGTGGTCACACTGAACAAAGCAAGTTTGAAGAAATTCGGCATCGGGGCCATGTGCTGTGCGCTGGTGGCATTCAGCGCCCTGCTGGGGCGGTACATCAGCACCCGCACAGTCAGCGTTTCGGCCGGCGTGAACAAGATCGAGAGCGCACAGGATATCCAGACGTGGTTCACGGGCTACGGGCTGGATGTGGACGGCGCGTCCATCACGGCGGATAAGGTCAAGATCCCCCGCAAGTGGGACGACAGCTTCTCGGCCTTCAACGGCGTGGTGCAGCAGAGCGGGCTCGATCTTGCCCGCTACAAAGGAAAAACCGTCGAAAAGTGGACGGCTCTTATCCCCGCCGCCAGCAAGGGCGATCTGAGCCAGTATGGCGTGCTGCTGGTCTACCGGAAAAAGGCCATCGGGGCGTATTTATTGGAGAAGCCCTCCGGCACCGTCACCGGCATCAAAGACGCCCAGAGCGCAGCGCTCAGCGAGGAGACCCCCGCCGAGGAAGTCTCCGGCGAGGATTACAGCGGCGATTGGGGCGAGCGGCATGACGAGGAGCTGGGCGCTTCCGACCAAGCGCAGCAGACCTCCGGCGAGGACTACAGCGGCGACTGGGGCGAGCGCCACGACGAAGAGCTTTCCGCCGCCGATCAGGCCCAGCAGACCTCCGGTGAAGATTACAGCTACACCGATCTTCCCCTCGACGCAGAGGGGTATCCCGTCGAATAAACTCTGTTGAAAATTTTCCACAAAAAATTCTGTTGAACTATACCAAAAAAACCGTATAAAAATCAGCGAAATGAAATGGTGAAAAATGAACGATCCGGGTTTATAATAGAGGCAGGATATCCCGCAGCAAGATCGGCTGCGTCCGGCGCGGCCAACGGCCCCGGATTTTTAAGATGATGATAAGGGATACCGGTAAGGAGAAATGAGCATGAAGGAATTCCAGTACACCGTCAAAGATGCCTGTGGCATCCACGCACGCCCCGCCGGGCTTCTGGTCAAGGTCGTCAAGGGCTTTTCCAGCACCGCGACCCTTGAGAAGAACGGCAAGACCTGCGACCTGCGCAAGCTGATGGCCCTGATGGGCATGGGCGTCAAGCAGGGCGAGACCGTCACCATCAAGGTCGAGGGTGAGGACGAGGACGCCGCAGCAGAAGCGATCCAGAAGTTCCTGAGCGAGAACGTCTGAGCACCAGCGAACCAAAGCCCTTGCGGGAACTCCCTGCGGGGGCTTTTTCGCACAATGGAACATTTTGATGAGAAGGAGAAATGAACGATGCAGGTAGGCACCGGCAAAAGCATCCTGAATGGGATCGCGATCGGCAAACTGAAACTTTACAAGAAAAAAGATACGGTGATCTCCACGGCAGACGCGGCCGACCCCGCTGCCGAGGAGGCCCGCTTTGAAGCGGCCCGCGCCAAGGCCATCGACCAGCAGACCGCCCTGTACGAAAAGGCACTGGACGAGGCGGGCGAGGACATCGCCGAGGTGTTCAACATCCACGCCATGATGCTGGACGACGACGACTTCGTGGACACCATCAAGGAGATCATCAACGGCCAGCACAAGTGCGCGGAGTACGCCGTCAAGACTGCGGGCGACAATCAGGCCGCCGTCTTCGCGGCCATGGATGATCCCTATCTTCAGGCCCGCAGCGCAGACGTCATCGACATTGCACAGGCCATGCTGGACATTTTGCAGGGGGTGGACAACGCCTCTTTGCAGGGCACCGAGCCCAGCATCCTTGTGGCCGAAGACCTCGCCCCCTCCGAGACGGTCCGGATGGATAAGAGTCTGCTGCTGGGCTTCATCACCCGCGAGGGCAGCTCCAACAGCCACACCGCCATTCTGGCCCGCAGCATGAACATCCCCGCCCTGATCCAGTGCAAGGAGATCCAAGACGACTGGGACGGCAAGATAGCCGTGGTGGATGGCTACAACGCCTGTGTGTACGTAGACCCTACCCCCGACCTTTTGGAGAGCCTGACCAAGCGCCAGCAGGAAGATCAGAAGAAACAGGCCCTGCTCAGCGAGCTGAAGGGCAAGCCCAACACCACGCTGGACGGCAAGACCATCAACGTCTTCGCCAACATCGGCGGCATGGGCGACGTGGGTGCGGTCCAGCAGAATGACGCGGGCGGCGTCGGCCTGTTCCGCACCGAATTCGTCTACCTCAACTGCAAGGACTTTCCCACCGAGGACTACCAGTTCGAGGCGTACAAGCAGGTCCTTGAGAGCCTTGCCCCGAAGAAGGTCGTCGTCCGCACCTGCGACATCGGCGCCGACAAGACCGTGGACTATATGAAGCTGGACCACGAGGACAACCCCGCCCTCGGTTACCGCGCCATCCGCATCTGCCTGACCCGCCGGGACTTCTTCAAGACCCAGCTCCGGGCCCTGCTCCGGGCCTCGGCCTACGGCAACATGAGCATCATGTTCCCCATGATCACCAGTCTGCGCGAGCTGCAGGACGCCAAGGCCATCCTCGAAGAGTGCAAGCAGGAGCTGACCGCCGAGGGCAAGAAGTTCAGCGACAACATCGAGGTCGGCACCATGATCGAGACCCCCGCCGCCGTCCTCATCGCCGATGATCTGGCCGCCGAGTGCGACTTCTTCTCCATCGGCACCAATGACCTGACCCAGTACACCTGCGCGCTGGACCGCCAGAACGCCAAGTTGGAGCCCTTCTTCGATCCGCACCATCCGGCTGTGCTCAAAGCCATCCAGATGACCATCGAGGCGGGCCACCGCCACGGCATCTGGGTCGGCATCTGCGGCGAGCTGGGCGCGGACACCGCCCTGACCGAGACCTTCCTGCGGATGGGCGTGGACGAGCTGTCCATGAACGCCAAGAGCATCCTGCCCGTGCGCAAGATCATCCGCAGCGTAAACCTCAGCAAGCCCTCCGCCAAGAATGTCTGAGCGTTCCGGCGGCCCTTGTAAAACCCCATAAAACCGCAGCCCCCAACCGGCCCAGATGCCGCCTTGGGGGCTATTTTGCGTCTGCGGAACAAGACGAAATTTCATATAACAGCGCTGTAACAAGCCGCGCTTTCATCGCAAAACGCTTCACAATGCTAAAGTAAAATGTTATACTAGTTCCAAGTCATTCCACCGACAAAATTCATCTGTATCAGGAGAAATCGGTATGACCCAGCTTTTGATCCGCCTGTTCATCAAGCATCCATCCGACACCAAGGACCCGGCGGTCCGCACCGCTTACGGCAACTTGGCCAGCCTTGTGGGGATGGCTTGCAATATCCTGCTCTGCGTCGGCAAGCTGACGGTGGGCACCCTGTTTGGCTCCATCGCCATCATGGCCGATGCGCTGAACAACCTCTCGGACGCTTCGTCCAACGTCGTCAGCCTCATCGGCTTCCGGCTGGCCTCCAAGGCCCCGGATGCGGAGCACCCCTACGGCCACGCCCGCTACGAGTACCTCGCCGGGCTGGTGGTCAGCGTGACCATCCTTGCCATCGGCCTTTCGCTGGGCAAAGAGTCCATCGGCAAAGTCCTGCACCCCACGCCGGTCGTTTTCAGCTGGCTCAGCCTTGGGGTTCTGGCCGTTTCCATCGCCGTCAAGCTCTGGATGAGCCGCCTCAACCGCACGGTGGGCCAGCGCATCGCTTCCGAAACGCTGCTGGCCACCGCCGCCGACAGCCGCAACGACGTGCTGACCACCGGTGCTGTCCTGCTCTCCACCATCCTCTGCCGCGTTACGGGCTGGAACGTCATCGACGGCATCATGGGCGTGGCGGTGGCTGCGTTCATCCTCTGGTCGGGCTGGGGCCTCGTCATGGATACCCTCAGCCCCCTGCTGGGCGAAACGCCCTCGCCGGAGCTGGTGGCGCACATCGAGCAGACCGTCATGTCCTACCCCGGCGTACTGGGCGTGCATGACCTGATGGTTCACGACTACGGCCCCGGTCACCAGTTCGCTTCGCTCCACGTCGAGTTCCCCGCCGAGGCCGACCCGCTGGCCGCCCACGACGTCATCGACAACATCGAGCGGGATTTTCTGAAAAAAGACAATTTGCAGGTCACCATCCACTATGACCCCATCGTGACCTCGGACGCCGCCGTGGGGGTGCTGCGCACCCGGCTGACGGAGCACCTCCGCCAGTTGGACCCCCAGCTTTCCATCCACGATCTGCGCATCGTCCCCGGCGGCAGCCACACCAACGTCCTGTTCGACCTCGCCTTCCCGGCGGGCTACACCGGCGACACCGACGCTGCCATGGCCGAGATGTGCCGCTTCGTCACCGAACAGGACCCCAAATACAGCTGCATCATCAAACTGGAGCAGAGCTATTCCGTCGCTCCGCAGAAATAAGATCGTTCACAGGGGGAAGTATTTATGCTGAACGGAACCTACCGCGGAATGCTGAACCACAAGAGCGTCATCCGCGAGACCTTCATGTACGGCAAACAGCGCGCCGCCGAGATCGGCTATGAAAACGTCTTTGATTACTCGCTGGGCAACCCCAGCGTACCCTGCCCGCCGCAGTTCACGCTGGCGATGCAGAACCTGCTGGACACCGAGGAACCGGTGGACCTCCACGGCTACTGCCCCAGTCAGGGCGACCCCGGCTTCCGCACCGCCGTGGCAAAGCATCTGGCCAAGACCTTTGCTCTGCCCTACCAGCAGAAGCACATCTTCCCCACCACGGGTGCCGCCGGTGCCATCGCCCACGCCATCCGCGCCGTGACCCAGCCCGGCGACGAGGTGCTGACCTTTGCGCCCTACTTCCCGGAGTACGGCCCCTACGTCGAGGGCACCGGGGCCCGCCTCAAGGTGGTGCCGCCGCAGGCTCCGGCGTTCCAGCCGAACCTCGACGCCTTTGAGCAGATGCTGACCGAAAAGGTCACCTGCGTGCTCATCAACACCCCCAACAACCCCACCGGCGTCGTTTACTCCGCCGAGACCCTGACCCGGCTGGCCGAGCTGCTGGCCGAGAAGAGCCGCGCCTACGGCCACACCATCTTCCTCGTCAGCGACGAGCCCTACCGTGATATCGCCTTTGACGGGAAAGCCGTCCCCTACCCCGCCGCGTTCTACCCCCACACCCTGACCTGCTTTTCCTTCTCGAAGAGCCTCAGTCTGCCGGGCGAACGTCTGGGCTATGTGGCGGTCCGCCCCGGCTGCGAAGGCGAGGACATTCTCGTGGATATGATGGCCCAGATCTCCCGCTTCACCGGCCACAACTGCCCGCCCAGCATCATCCAGCGGGCCGTAAGCCGCTGTCAGGATGTGACCAGTGATCTGAGTGTGTACGAGACCAACATGAACCTGCTGTACGATAAGCTCACCGCGCTGGGCTTTGAGGTGGAGCGCCCCGGCGGCACCTTCTACATCTTCCCGAAAGCGCTGGAAGAGGACGCCAACGCCTTCTGTATGCGGGCACGGCAGTATGACCTGCTCCTCGTCCCCAGCGATACCTTCGGCGTCAAGGGCTATGTACGTCTGGCCTACTGCATCGACACCGAAAAGGTCGAGCGCAGCCTCCCGGCTCTGGAAAAGCTGGCTGCTTCCTACCGCAAATAAAGCCGAACCTCCGGTGCGCATCTGGCAGTGCCGCCGGAGTCTTTGCTAGATTTTTTGATTTTTGTAAGAGAGGAAAGGGAAACCATCATGGAAAAGATCAAAATGACCACCCCCCTTGTGGAGATGGACGGCGACGAGATGACCCGTGTGCTCTGGAAGCTCATCAAGGACGAGCTTCTCCTGCCTTACGTCGATCTGAAGACCGAGTACTACGACCTCGGTCTGCCCAACCGCGACGCCACCCGCGACCAAGTGACCATCGACGCCGCCGAGGCCAACAAGAAGTACGGCGTGGCCGTCAAGTGCGCCACCATCACCCCCAACGCGCAGCGGATGGACGAGTACAAGCTCCACGAGATGTGGAAGAGCCCCAACGGCACCATCCGCGCTGCACTGGATGGCACCGTGTTCCGCGCCCCCATCATGATCGACAGCATCAAGCCCGCCGTCAAGTTCTGGAAAAAGCCCATCACCATTGCCCGCCACGCCTACGGCGACGTGTACAAGGCCACCGAGTTCCGCATCCCCGGCCCCGGCAAGGCGGAGCTGCGCTTCACCGGCGCGGACGGCTCCCAGCAGACCGCCACGGTCTACGACTTCGAGTGCGGCGGCGTGCTCCAAGGCTCCTATAACAAGGACACTTCCATCCGCAGCTTTGCCCGCAGCTGCTTCAACTACGCACTGGATAAAAAGCAGGACCTCTGGTTCGGCGCCAAGGACACCATCTCCAAGAAATACGACCACACCTTCAAGGACATCTTCCAAGAAGTGTATGACACCGAGTACAAGGCCAAGTTCGAGGCCGCCGGCATCGAATACTTCTACAGCCTCATCGACGACATCTTGGCCCGCGTCATCCGCAGCGAAGGCGGCTTCGTCTGGGCCTGCAAGAACTACGATGGCGACGTGATGAGCGACATGGTCTCCACGGCCTTCGGCTCCCTCGCCATGATGACCAGCGTCCTCGTCAGCCCGGACGGCAAGTACGAGTTCGAGGCCGCCCACGGCACCGTGACCCGCCACTACTACAAGTACCTCAAGGGCGAATCCACCTCCACCAACCCCATGGCCACCATCTTCGCATGGAGCGGTGCGCTGAAAAAGCGCGGTGAGCTGGACGCCCTGCCCGACCTCGTCCGCTTCGGTGAGGCGCTGGAAGCCGCCAGCCTCCAGACCCTGAACGACGGCATCATGACCAAGGACCTCTGCGGCCTCGCCGAGGGCATCACTCCCACCCCCGTGGACAGCATCGGCTTCATCAAAGCCATCCGCGAGCGGTTGGAAAAAATGTTGTGAGCCTCTATTTTATCGGATAACAAGAAAGGCGTCTGCCAGCACGGCAGACGCCTTTCTTGATTCATAAGAAAAACCACAAGCTAAGCTTGTGGAGGAATAGAGCCGTAGCGTTGA
>ERZ1673741.2383-NODE-2383-length-13340-cov-7.555514_pt1 | contig 13340 bp, 12 predicted proteins | sample MGYA00580209_ERZ1673741 | MGnify/ENA primary metagenome ERZ1673741 (study PRJEB41218, sample SAMN15661754) | gut metagenome | host: Homo sapiens | place: Canada: London | collected 2015-08-20/2019-03-30 | study: EMG produced TPA metagenomics assembly of... | reverse complement strand
ATCTTGCATTTTTGAGTTGTCAATGGCGTTGTCTGTGAATTGAACTTCATTCGTGACGAATAATTTTTGTGTCAAGACACATATTTTTGCAGCAAAAGTACACTTTACTTGATAATGCCAAAGTTTTTAGAGAAAAAAGGACTCACCCGATAATCCCCAATGTTTATCGGGTGAACCGATTATGCCAATATGAACCGAAAACATTCTCCTATGTTGATTCAACTGTTAAAACAAAGTTAATCACCATTCTTTTATTTACAGATTATTTTATTTCGCCTATATTTGCAAACAAAAATAACTAATGGACAAATCTGTTATTCCTATACGACTTCGAGAAGCACGCAAAATGTGTGGCTATAGCCTTGACCAATTGGTGAAGGTTGCTAATCTTCGTGTCACTCGCCAAAGCATATATAATTACGAACGGGGTGTGATGCAGCCTAAACCAGATATGGTCAAAGCTTTTGCAGAAACACTCGGTGTAAGCGAATCTTATTTCTATGGTGAATCAACAAAGATTGACATGCCGATGCTTCGTTCCACAGGAGATGACTTGTTGTCGGAGGAGGATTTGCAACAGCTTGAAGCAATGTTGAGCTATTGGGCAGAACGCTATCTGCTTATGGAAAAGGAACTTGGCTTAAAGTCTGATTTCTCAAACCCATTAGCAGACATAACAGTTTCTACTCTTGACGATGTTATCCTTGCAGCCGATCGTTTGCGTGAGGCATGGAGGTGTGGCAGTGGTCCTCTGCCTGCTGTGTTAAGACTAATAGAAAGAAAGGGCATTAAGATTCTTTCTACAGAACTGCCTGATGGCATTTGGGGCCTTAGCACGTTTGCTGATGAAAGTCATCCATTGATAGTTGTAGATATGCGTCCACAAAAGACTACTATCGAACGACTCCGATTCACGGCTTGCCATGAACTCGCCCATATATTGCTGCATTTCTCCGACGACTGCAACGTTGAAAATATGTGCAACAAATTCGCCAATTCCTTCCTCTTCCCCAAGCAAACTTTCATCGAAGAAATGGGGGCAGAACATCGTGAGCAACTCACTCTCGAAGAAATGATCGACCTAAGGGAGCTATACGGCATCTCTATCACTGCGCAAGTGCATGCCGCATGGGACTTACGAATGATCTCCCGCGAACACTATGACTGGTGGTACGACGAGATGATAAAGAAGAATCGACTGGAAGACGGTTGGGGAGTTTATAGTTTCCCTGAGACTATCGGAAGAGAGAAGAGAGTGGAGGCAAGAATGAAACAAAATAATATAAAATAATATGTAAAAATTAAGTATATGAAAGAAATTAAAGAACTCACAGGTCTATATTCTTTAAGCAAGACTATTGGGGTAGAATTAAAACCAGTTGACAATACGGAAAAGCTCATTGAAGCAAGAAAGCTTATTGAGCAGGATGAGCAGCGTGCCGAAGATTACAAAATTGTAAAGGACATTATCGATCGTTATCACAAGGATTTTATAGACAAGTGTCTTAACAGTGTTAAAATCAAAAAAGATGATTTAGAGAAATACGTGTCATTGGCAGAAAACTCTAAAAAAAATGAGAAAAAGCTTAATGAAGTAAAGAAAGAAATGCGTAAGCAGATAACAGATGCTTTCGAAAAGAATTCATTTTTATTCAACCAAAATCTTATTAAGAAGTATCTTCCTGGTTCTGATTCTGTAAGTGAGGAAGAAAAGAAGGTAGTGAACAAATTTAGCAAAATTACCACTTACTTTGATGCATTTAATGAGAATCGCAAGAATTTATATTCTGACGAAGCCAAGTCTGGCACTATAGCCTATCGACTTATTCATGAGAATTTGCCAACATTTCTTGATAATATAGCATCCTTTAATAAAATTTCTGAGATAGGAGTACATGAGTACTTTTCTAGTATTGAGACCGAATTTACGGTTATTCTTAATGGTATGCATCTGTCTGATCTTTTCCAGATTGACTATTTCAACAACACACTTACTCAGAAAAAGATAGAAAACTACAACCATGTTGTAGGAGCTGTCAACAAAGCAGCAAATCTCTATAAACAACAGCACAAAAATGTTCGCATTTCATTGCTCAAAACATTAAAAAAAATGATTTTGAGTGATAGAGTTACTCCGTCATGGTTGCCTGAACATTTTGAAAGTGATGAAGAGATGCTGACTGCCATAAAAGCAGCTTACGAATCATTGAAAGAAGTTTTAGTAGGTGCTGATGATGATAGTCTTCGCAACTTATTGCTCAATATAGATAATTTTGACCTTGATCATATTTACATTGAAAATGATTCAGGGCTGACCTCCATTTCACAGCAAATATTTGGATATTATGACACTTATACTTTGGCAATCAAAGACCAACTGCGAAGAAAGAATCCTGCTACAAAGAAGCAAAGAGAAACTCCTGATTCGTATGATGAGCGTATAGATAAATTGTACAAAAAAGAGGGTAGCTTTTCAATTGCTTATCTTAATCAATTAGTCGATACAAAAGAGCACATCACTATTAATGAATACTATAGACTGTTGGGCTCCTATTGTCGTGAAGAAGGGAAACGTAAAGATGATTTCTTTAAGCGTATAGATGGTGCTTATTGTGCTATATCACATCTTTTTGGGGGAAAACATGGCGAAATTGCCCAGTCAGACTCAGATATAGAGCTTATCCAAAAGTTGCTTGATGCCTACAAGGGCTTACAGCGCTTTATTAAGCCTTTATTAGGTCATGGTGATGAAGCAGATAAAGACAATGAGTTTGATGTAAAACTTCGTAAAGTGTGGGATGAACTCAACATCATTACACCGCTTTACGATAAGGTACGCAATTGGCTCACTCGTAAGATATATAACCCAGAGAAGATAAGGCTATATTTTGAGAATAATGGTAAGTTCTTATCTGGATGGCCTGATAACCAAACTAAATCTGACAATGGAACACAATATGGAGGGTATATCTTCAGAAAAAAGAATGAAATTGGCGAATATGATTTCTATTTGGGTATCTCTGCAGATGCTAAGCTGTTTCGTCGTGATGAAACTATCCGTTATGAAGATGGTATGTATGAAAGATTTGATTACTATCACCTGATACCTAAAACTTTACTAGGAAAAAGCTATATAGGAAAATATAAAGAGGATTCGAATGCAGTGCTTTCCGCATTTAATGCCGCTATAACCAAACTACAGTTAGAGAAGAAACTGGTTCCTAAAGATAATGAGAAAGTGCCAACATATCTCAAACGTTTTAAGCAGTATTATGCTGACTTTTATCAAATTTTGATGAATGACGATATAGTCGTTGACGCTTACAAGAGAGAAAATGGTAAAGATTCTGAGGAAGTGCTTTCTGCGTTTAAAGATGCTGTTACTGAACTACAGTTGTGGAAAAAACTAATTCCTAAAGATAAAGAGAATGTGACAAAATATCTCAAGCGCCTAAAACTGAATTATGCAGGATTTTATCAAATTTTGATGAATGACGATAATGTTGTTGATGCTTACAAGAGTATGAAGCAGCATATTCTTGCAACATTGGCTTCTTCGATTCGTGTACCCGCTGCAATAGAGTTGGCCACTCAAACAGACTTGGATATTGACGAATTGATTGATAAAATAATGAATTTGCCATCCGAATCATTTGGCTATTTCCCCGTTGCTACGGCAGCAATAGAAGAAGCTAATAAGAGGGAAAAGAAACCTTTGTTTCTTTTTAAGATGAGCAACAAGGATCTTTCTTATGCAGAAAAATCTTCTAAAGGAGAAAGAAAAAGTCGAGGAACTGAGAATCTTCATACAATGTATCTCAAAGCCCTTCTTGGAATGACGCAGAATGTTTTTACCATTGGAAGCGGAATGGTATTCTTTCGTCACAAGACTAAAGGATTGGCAGAAACAACAGCGAGACATAAAGCTAATGAGTTTATTGCCAACAAAAACAAACTCAATGACAAAAAAAAGAGTGTTTTTGACTATGAGATAGTAAAGAATAAACGTTTCATAGAAGATAAGTACCTTTTTCATTTGTCTTTAAAATTGAATTATACACAACCAAATAAATTTGACATTAATTCAAAAGTTCGTGAGATAATTCGTAACGGAGGTATCGAACATATTATTGGCATTGATCGCGGTGAACGTAATTTGATTTATCTGTCTTTAATAGATTTGAAGGGAAATATTGTCATGCAGAAGTCTCTCAATATTCTCAAGGATGATCATAATGCAAAGGAAACTGATTATAAAGGTTTGCTGACAGAACGAGAAGGAGAAAATAAAGAAGCTCGCCGCAATTGGAAGAAGATAGCGAATATCAAAGACTTAAAGCGGGGTTATTTAAGTCATGTAGTACATATCATTAGTAAAATGATGGTAGAATACAATGCAATTGTTGTACTTGAAGATTTAAATCCAGGTTTTATCAGAGGTAGACAAAAAATCGAACGTAACGTATATGAGCAATTCGAAAGAAAGCTAATTGACAAGTTGAATTTTTATGTTGACAAGCATAAAGATGCCAATGAAACGGGAGGTTTGTTGCATGCACTTCAGCTTACTTCTGAATTTAAAAATTTCAAGAAAAGTGAGCATCAGAATGGATGTCTTTTCTATATCCCAGCATGGAATACTAGTAAAATAGATCCTGCTACTGGTTTTGTCAATCTCTTTGATACGAGATATACGAATGCAGAAAAGGCGCTTGAATTCTTTAGTAAATTTGATGCGATTCGTTATAATGAGGAGAAAGACCGGTTTGAGTTTGAATTTGATTACGATAAATTCACTCAGAAGGCACATGGTACTCGTACCAGATGGACACTCTGTACTCATGGTAAGCGTTTGCGTTCATTTAAAAATCCTGCAAAACAATATAATTGGGATTCTGTAGTAGTAGCGCTGACCGATGAATTCAAAAGAATTCTTGAAGAAGCAGGCATTGATATTCATGAGAATCTAAAAGATGCAATCTGTAATTTTGAAGGTAAAAGACGAAAGTATCTCGAACCTTTGATGCAGTTTATGAAATTGCTGCTACAATTGCGTAATAGTAGGAAAAATCCAGAAGAAGATTATATTCTTTCTCCTGTGGCCGATGAAAACGGAGTGTTCTATGATAGTCGTTCTTGTGGTGATCAGCTTCCTGAGAATGCTGATGCCAATGGTGCTTACAACATTGCCCGCAAGGGACTGATGCTTATTAGGGAAATAAAAAAAGCGAAGGAGTTGGGTAAGGTTAAGTACGACATTTCCAACAAGGCTTGGCTTAACTTTGCACAACAAAAGCCGTATAAGAATGAATGACTACATTCCGCTTTCAACGCTGAATGACTTTATCTTCTGTCCGTATTCCATATACTTGCACAGCGTGTATATGGAGTCGGACGAAGACTTATATAAAGCCACTCCACAGATTAAAGGCACCATTGCTCACCATGGTGTTGATGAAAAGAAAAGTTCCACACGGAGGAGCGATATAATGTCGCTCCCCGTTTATTGTGACGAATTAGGAATATCTGGCAAAATAGATGTCTACAAACAAGATAAACATCTGTTAAAAGTGACGTTTTTAAATATGTACAACAATATTATAGATGTTTTATGGGTTGTAAATCAACACAAGAATATCCAATTTTCGAGTTTAAATGATAATAGTAAGTTATGATATTTCTGACGACAAGATGCGCACTAACTTTACAAAAATGCTTAATAGCAATGGTGCCATCCGGCTTCAGTTCTCTGTGTATGAAGTAAGGAATACAAAGAGAATTGTTAATAATCTTATGTCTAAAATTGAAGCTTATGCAAAACATTTCACAGCCGATGATAGTGTAATCCTTTTTGACATTGAAGCTGAAAAATTGACGAAATATGGTAATGCTATTTATAGAGACCAAGATGTTGTATACTTTTAAATAGCAAACATAAGTCTTTATATTATTGGCCACATGCACTTAACTAACTGATTAATAATTACTTCATTAGCTTTTATGCTATTATAAATTCTGTATGGGTGATTAATATCTATAAAAAAACAATCATCAAAAGGCCTTTATGTAAAGGATTTTATGTAATTTTGTAAAAAATAAGAGTCTATAAGGACTAGATAATTTCTACTATCGTAGATCTGACGGGGAACAGCGTGCATACAGGGGTAAGTCTATAAGGACTAGATAATTTCTACTATCGTAGATATGACAAGGTAGCGAGCTCGACATATACGCGTCTATAAGGACTAGATAATTTCTACTATCGTAGATTTTTCACGCCGAACGGAACGCAGATTCCAGTCTATAAGGACTAGATAATTTCTACTATCGTAGATTGTAATAAATGGGGTTTATGCGGTCATTTTGTCTATAAGGATCTCAAAAATGTGAGATTTAAAGATTGGAGAAAGACGAACATTTAACCTTTTTAACTTTTTTGAACCACAAATGGCTCGCAAGTGTGCAATAAATTGATTAAGTCATGGTATTTTATTCTTGAAGTCGTCTTTTCTGGCAATATTGCCCCCTAATGTAAAAAGCGACACATTATTTATATAGGAATGCCATCTATACAGCAAGAATATCTATTATTAGTTGATTATCAATGTTATACGCTCTAAACGGTAGAAAAGTGACCGTATGGATTCTGATTAGATACGAAAAGGTGAATATTTAACGTATTTAACTTTCGATCACATCAGGAATCATGAAATAAGGGTTGGAAGTGGCGCTGTTACCGACCCAATAATGTGGTGAAAGGAAGTTATAGGACGAAATCCATAAAGGGGTACGGTTGAAACGCCTCCCTTGAAGGGTGTGATTACATGTCATACCCTTTTGTTCTATAAAGCATTTTTGTGTAGTTTACGAAGCTACGTTTTACTGTTTTTTACTTGATAAACGCAGTTTTTTCATTGATTGTGCTGGATTTTGGGATAATACCGTTAACTTTACGGTGTAAAATATGATACCAATATCAAAAAAAGTACTCTAATATGATATTTGAACGTAAGAAATACTTGGATGAACTTATTGCAGGACGTGGAAATGGTCTTGTGAAGATTATAACAGGTATGTGAAAGGCAGAAAATATATCGGTACTGAGACGAAATACTACTTTGCGGACATCGGCATACGTGCAGCCATTCTTAACTATCGTCAGCAGGAGGAAACACACATTATGGAAAACATTATCTATAATGGGCTTCGCAGTCGAGGATATAATGTGGACGTAGGATTGGTTGAACTTGGTGGCAAGGATGATCGTTTTTATTATATAATTATGCATAGATCCAAGAACACTTTCCTTGAGTGGCTTGTCTACTCGCTTATCTTCTTCTTCCTGTACGATATCATCTGGATATTGGTAGACCTGTCCGACTTCCTACAGTCGGTAAACGGACTGTATCCTGAGTTGCTTGTCGACTTTGCACTCTGCGGTTTGTTCTCGCTTTCGAGTTTGTATCTCAACCGATGGCTGTTCAGACAGCGACGCTTTTGGCGCGAAGGGCAGAGCCACCGTGTGTTCGTGCAGAACGGACTGGTGGTGTTGGGCTTCAATCTGCTTATTGCTGGTGGCTGCGAACTGCTGCTGAGCCTTGTAGCACCTAAGCTTATGATGCAGGATATATGGGGAACGTCTTTTCTATTCGGACTGATAGCGAGTCTTGTAGCACTCATCCATCTTTCGATGCACTTTTCCGACATGATTGTTCTGCAAGGCAAGGAGAATCTCGCCTTGCAGAAACGATACCTTATGATGCAGTTGGACCCACATTTCGTGTTCAACAGTTTTAGTTCACTTGCTGGAATGATAGGGGAGGACCCGAAGATGGCTGAGGACTATGTCGTGAAACTCTCACATATCTACCGCTACATACTTCAGCAAATCGACAAGGAGTATATAACCCTTGCCGACGGCACCGACTTCATCAAGTCGTACATCGGCCTGCTCAACATGCGCTACGACAACGCCATCGTCTTGCACGCCGACGATTTGCACGGCGACCGCGACGAATGCATCCTCTCGCTGAGTCTGCAGCTTATCATCGAGAATGCCGTGAAGCATAACTGCCCGCAGAGCAGCACTGAGCTTCATGTGTCTCTTGGTCGCCAGGGCGACATGCTCGTCATAAAGAACAACCGCATATACGCCAACCACAACAATGACCAAAGTGTAGAGTCTTACGGCATAGGCATCAGCAACTTGAAGCAACGCTATCGACTGGAGGGCGAAGCAGAACCGGAGTTCATAGCCCATAAAGATTCATTTGAAGTGCGACTGCCAATCATAAAACGAAAACAATAGAAGAACGATGAAAAAGGTTTTGATTATAGAAGACGACCATTTCAGCGCAAGACGTCTTAAAAGGCTCATTATGGATATTGACGACACGATAGACGTGCATGGACCGCTGAAAAGAGTGGCGGAGGTGACAGAGGAGCTTGCCGCCAACAACGACTATGACCTTATCTTTTCCGACATCCGACTTGCCGACGGTGACGTGTTTGAAGCGTTCCGCAAAGTGATGCCACAGTCGTTCGTGATCTTCACCACGGCTTACGACGAATACGCAATGGAGGCGATAAAGAACAACGGACTCGACTATCTGATGAAGCCGATTGACGCAGACGAGCTGCGTGCCGCAATTGGCAAACTGCGGCTTAACCGCAATGCGCAGCAGTCTGCCGTGGTGAGTCCGCTGCATGGCGTGCTTAACGACACACGCCAATACCGTGAGCGCTTCCTAATCACGAAAGGCGACGAGCTTTGTATGCTCTGTGCCGACGACATAAGCTACATCAATATGCACGACAACCGAATCACGGCGTTTGCCGTCGATGGCACATCCTATCCGCTGCCCATGAGCATGAACGAACTGGAGCAGGCTTTAGACCCTGCCCGTTTCTTCCGTCTCAATCGACAGTACATCGCCAATATTAAGGGTATAAGGAAAATCAGCCTTTACTTCGGTTCTAAACTAATGGTGAAGCTGAAAGGATGTGAGGATGACAATATCGTAATAAGCAAGGAAAAAGCGACATTGTTTAAAAAATGGTTGGAGAAATAATTAAAAAACGTGTATTCATGATGTATATTTACGCACCGTGAATACACGCTTTTTTATTAATCTCGTTTAGAACGACCAACCGAAGCCTATGTACGGAAAGAAAGCAGCCTTGTTGAGTCCGTACTTGTCGCCAAAGTTGAACGACGGCGATACGCCTACACGAAACATGAAGCCGTTGGGGCGCTGATAGCGGTAGCCGATGTCTCCGAAGAAGAAATAACCGAATTGAGTTTTTGATGAAGTGTAAAAATCAGTTTTAGGAGAAGTTTCGTCTGTATTCTCCCCACCTGGATACCACCCTGAATCTTTGACGTATCCTATTGTTTCCTTTACTTGATATACACCAAGACTCGCACCGAAACCCAGCTCCAACTTGCTATTCTTCTTTCCGAGTAGATAGTTTAGCTCCAACGGAACACCAACGCCATTGATTTTCTGGTCGAACCAACCAGAATTGTCTACATAGCCATAGCCAATGCCCAAGCCATAGCCAATGCCCACACGGTAGCCTAAACCTGAGTTGCCCACGAATCTACTGTCGTAGTTGATGCCCACAATAGTTTGGGCACCAAATAATTCTACAGACAGGCTGCGTGTCTTCTGTTGTGCCATTACTGCAGAAGAACAGCATAATGCAAATAGTGATAATACAATCTTTCTCATTATATATTTCATCATATGCTTATTGTCGATGGATATTCTATCACCCACGTTCATCGGTCGTGTAGCTAGCAACACTCCCTCTTCAAGGCCCAAAAACGCCTTAAAAATAAAGGCAAATCTTCAGACGATTTCATTCAGTCTTTAGTTTGCTTCAACATAATGCCCTAAACGGTCGGGTCTGTTTCCATCGGTAAAGAGGTAGACTATTCCGTCAGGGGTTTCAACAATAGAGACCTCAGTATAGGTGAAATCAGGGTAGTCAGCGTGTAAGGAATCCAATACGTTGCTTGGTACCGTTGTGCCTTTCGGCAAGGGATAACAGGTTTCTTTCCATGTCGTGCCCTTGCTGGATATTCTGAAGTATACGGACTTCAACACGCCATCGTGCATGATGAGGTAATTGTCATAGCCGCTGTCGTTGACAAAGCCAAGCACTTCTGAGCCTTTGTAATGCATTGAAATCCATTCCATATCGCCAGAAATCGTACCTGTGTATTCAGCGTCGTTCAGTTTGTATGTGCATGCCTTGACCACTGTTCCTTTGCTGTCGATAACAAGTGTATGGACGAGGTTCTTGAGCTTGGGGGTGTCCTGCAGATAGCAGAGAATATAGTATGTCCCGTTTATGCTGGCCTGTGTCACTTCCTTGATCTCCCAGAATTCGTCGTTTCTGGCCTCCGGGTTTATCGTGAGCAACCGGTATCGCACCGAGCTGGGCAACTGGTCAATTTCAGAGAGCGTCCGCACGGTGCGGTTCCACGCATTGTCAACGTATACAACCACGCACTCATTCCCCACGTTGTCCTCAGAGGTGACATGCGTTTCCATTGTTCCACTGTCGAAGTAAGGCTCTGGAGCTGTGTAAACGCATTTGATAGTGTAGTCCTCGCAGCGTTCGTGGAAATCTTTGGCAATGGCCTCCGGCAAAGTTTTGTCATTGATCGGTGTCACATTTTCAGAGTCGCATGAAGTCAGCACAAGGACTACGACAGCAAGCCATCCGTACATCAAATGTCTAAATCCAAACTTTTTCATTTTATGCTTCAATTTATGGGTTCGTTCAAAGGACAAGTTGCCTTAGAACTTATTATTATGCTGCAAAAGTACAATCGTTTGTTTTTATACACAACGTCTCCTTATTCGAAACGGCAAAAATGTATTGCGAAGCAGCAATATATTCTTTTGAAGCAATTATAGGTATTCCTCTTTTTATAATAATCCTCTCAACTCTTACGGATAAGTAACAAAGATGATGAAGTCTATTTTGTCACTATTCTCTGTTCTTTTATCGCCCCAGCCCTTTTTCTTTCTTTTGTGGAACGCTTCCTAACCCAACCTTTTGTGTTCCGTCCCAATTCGTAAGTTGGTCGGCGCACCCATTGGAGCCACCAAGCGAAACGTATGCGTCTGCGCTACATGACATGTGGTCAACAAAAGCGAGGAAGTTGTCAATGGCGTTGTCTGTGAATTGAACTTCATTCGTGGCGAATAGTTTTGTCCAACTGGTGACACATTTCTGCTTGAAGTCTTTTCCGGCATTGTGGCTAATCTTACTATAGTATGGAACATAGCCGACTGCATGAATGTGCCCTTATTGCAAGACCGACTCGACCGCGAGATTAATGAGCGAAGTCTTCGGCCTCCTACAGCGTGAACTTATATCCCGCCGTAATATACACAGCATGGTTGCGTGCCGAAGGTGAGTCGACCGTGGTGACCCAAGGGTCGTTTGACTTCAGGTTTATGGCTTTTCTGAACTCGAAGCAATATGAGGCGTCGATGGTGATGTGTCGCCACTCATAGCTTAGGCCAAAGGGAATGCCAGCCACGATGTTGCGGAAGATGCTTTTCACACTCTCCGACTTCTTCTCCTTGTACGTCTCCCATAGATACATTGATGATGTGCCGTCGCCAAGATTCATGGTGCGTATGCTTTGTATGGTCATCTTGTCCTTTGCTGAGACGAGCAAGCCAGCCTGCACACCGATATGGGCTGCCAGTCCCTTCACGCCCGGGAAGTAAGCCTTTATTTGCAGGGGCACGGATATGTAAGTCACGTCAAGCTTTTCATTTGCAGATGTGTATTTCTCTTTCTGCTCCTTGAATCCGGTGCCTATAAGACTGAAGTCGGCTCCCGTCGTCAGCGAGTAATACTGCGACAGTGGTATCTCCACGCTTGCTCCAAACGTGTATCCTGCTTTCCATTCCTTTGATGCCGTAAGTGCAGAGCCGTCCATTTTGGATATGGTTACGCCTGCATGTGGAGTGATTGACACGCGGCGACCTTCGTTCTGAGCCGATGCCCACATAGGCAGCAGCGACATGACAACGGCTGATATGATATTTTTCATAGTGTTCATTTTCTTTTGTAAGTATATATTTCTGTTGTGTTACCCTGCTTGCGGGTGAGCTTCATGCTGTCTTCAGTCTTGTCGCTGATGGTCCAGGTTTCTGTATAACCGTATCCAGGTATAATGAGTGCATTGAAGTCTCCGGATTTAGTTATGTTTTCACCGTCCATTGTGAACCATTGGTCAAAAACAACAGTTCCAAATCTGTCCCATTTATACGTTTTATGGTTTTCCATGAAAGCGAGAGTGTGGTAAAACTGCGAGTTCCAGCTGTCGTTATTTTTGATGTCAATATCCGTGATGCTGTTGCCATCCACAATGTAAACATAGTGTGTGGCTACCCACTTGCCCAAGATGTATTCGGGCACGTGCGTCTTCATTATCTCGTCAGCCCTCAGCATCTCTTCGGGCACGTCTTTCTTCACAAAGTGTTCCACGCTATTATTGTTGTCGCCATTGGCAAAGACAAGCAATGAGTTGTTATTCACGGCATACACATTCCAATTGATTCCTGATGAGAGAATTGTGCAGTTGTTGTCGTCCAGTTCAATCTCAGCCGAATGATATTGCACGAAATGATGCTCTGTATCATACTGTATCTGTGATATGTCGGAGATGTTGCCTTCTTTGTCGACGTAGAATCCGCAGCCAGTCTCGTTGTCATGTTCCCAATAGCCCGTGAAGTCGGTAACTTTGAATCCCGACATCTTCATTCCTTCAAGTTCGCTTATCATCTTATCGCCATCGCCAGGCAGCGACGTGAGTCTGTAGAAAGGCACCACAGATGTCTTGCCGTTATAGGCGAGATACATCTTTTGGTCGTCGTTTCCTGCCACGGTCACGTTGTAGTATTTGCCGTAGTCTTTTAGTAGTTGCATCTCATAGTGGTTGCCGTTCACACTCCACTTGCCCGTCTTGTATCCCAATTTATAAGGATTGTCTGTGACGTTGGTATACATCCATTCTGTCACAGTCTTGTCGTTGTGCACCACGATGCCTTGAATGGCTCCGTCGCCAGTGATGTCCTCACCGGCTATCTGCCAATAGCCAGTGATGGGCACATTGATGTCGGGCGACACATTAGGTGCTGTGTATTCAGGGTCGTCGCTGCATGATGTCTGCATAACGACGGTGAGCAGGCATAATGAAAGGGTTGTGAAACAAACGTGTTTCATGATTTTGTGTATTTAGTTGTTATTATACCTTAATTCCGCAACACTATTATAAATTAAACTTTTTAAGTTCCTGAGCAACA
>ERZ1673741.2381-NODE-2381-length-13350-cov-5.833170_pt1 | contig 13350 bp, 10 predicted proteins | sample MGYA00580209_ERZ1673741 | MGnify/ENA primary metagenome ERZ1673741 (study PRJEB41218, sample SAMN15661754) | gut metagenome | host: Homo sapiens | place: Canada: London | collected 2015-08-20/2019-03-30 | study: EMG produced TPA metagenomics assembly of... | reverse complement strand
AACTCAAAAACCGAATAACGCAAAAAAGGACTGCCAACGATACTCGGCAGTCCTTTTAACTTAAAAGAGCAGTCCCTTTCGGAACTGCTCTTTGCATTGCTTTGATTATTCAGCCTGAGGAGCTCCAACAGGACAAACACCTGCACAAGCGCCGCACTCTACGCAAGCATCAGCGTCGATAACATATTTGCCGTCGCCCTCTGAAATAGCGTTTACAGGACACTCGGGCTCGCAAGCACCGCAGCTCAAGCACTCATCTGAAATTACATATGCCATAATAATATACCTCCGTTTTGTTTCGGGAACATTGTCCCTGTTGTCTGTATTATATCACAGTGCCCCGACAAAATCAAGGCAGTTTTGTTAGTTATCACTAAAAAGGCTGAGTTTCGGCAAATTCTAATGAAAAATATAAAACCATATTAAAATAATATGATTTTCACTTGAAAACACACTAAACCTATGTTATAATTATAGTAACAGAAAATTCAAATACGGTACAAAACTTTACGGAGGAATAATAATGAAAATTTCAACAAAAGGCAGATATGCTCTGCGAATGCTGTGCGACCTTGCACTTCATTATGAGGACGGATTTATTTCGCTCAAGGACATTGCTGAAAGACAGTCTATCTCGAAAAAATATCTTGAACAGATCGTTCCGCTTATGAATAAGAGCGGACTTCTCAAAACAAACCGCGGAAACAAGGGCGGTTATATGCTCGCAAACAAGCCTGATGAAATCACTGTCGGAGATGTTCTCCGCGCAACGGAAGGCAGTCTTGCTCCCGTAGCCTGTCTCGAACCGCCTGTAAACGAATGCCCGCGTTCTGCCGAGTGCGCAACGCTCTACGTCTGGGAGGGTCTCTACAAGCACGTCACTGATTATCTTGACAGTATCACCATACAGGACATCATCAACCATGGCTCATCGCTCTACGGAAACGACTACTGCATATAAGAAACGCTTCACGCCAAAAAGCTCCGACTGCGATTTTACTTGCAGTCGGAGCTTTATTATTATTTGGAGGTTATTGGAATTTTAAAGAAAAATTATTCAAACATGGGAGTTGAGAGATATCTCTCACCTGTATCGGGAAGGAGCGCAACGATAACCTTGCCCTTGTTCTCGGGACGCTTAGCAAGCTGGATAGCTGCCCATACGGCTGCACCTGAAGAAATACCAACGAGTACGCCGTCATTTCTCGCAATACTTCTGCCTGTCTCAAAAGCGTCCTCATTCTCAACAGTAATGATCTCATCGTAGATCTTTGTGTTGAGAGTATCGGGAACGAATCCTGCGCCGATACCCTGGATCTTGTGAGGGCCTGCTGTACCCTTTGAAAGAACGGGTGAGCTCTTAGGCTCTACAGCAACTACCTTAACATTGGGATTCTGTGACTTGAGGTAAGCGCCCGTACCGCTGATAGTTCCGCCTGTACCTACACCTGCAACAAAAATATCTACCTTGCCGTCTGTATCGTTCCAGATCTCAACACCGGTCGTTCTCTCGTGAACAGCAGGATTTGCAGGATTTGAGAACTGAGAAGGAATAAAGCTGTTGGGGATATCCTTTGCAAGCTCCTCAGCCTTTGCAATAGCGCCCTTCATGCCCTTTGCGCCCTCTGTAAGAACAAGCTCAGCACCGTAAGCCTTCATAAGATTTCTGCGCTCAACGCTCATGGTCTCAGGCATTGTGATAATAAGTCTGTATCCTCTTGAAGCTGCAACGGAAGCAAGACCGATACCTGTGTTTCCGCTTGTAGGCTCGATAATCACGCTGCCGGGTTTAAGAAGTCCCTTAGCCTCTGCATCATCGACCATAGCCTTTGCGATCCTGTCCTTAACGCTTCCTGCGGGGTTGAAGTATTCAAGCTTTGCGAGGAGCGTAGCCTCAAGACCGAATTTCTTTTCGAGGTTTGTGAGTTCAAGAAGGGGTGTATTTCCGATAAGGTCTGTGATCTTCTGATAAGTTTTCATGATAATTTCTCCTTTATATAAAAATGTTATTTATGTACTTGGTTATAAGCTTCAAGGGAATAAACAGATAATGCCTTAAAGCCGCGAATGGATCCCTGAGAGTGGTTATTGAGCTTCAACATCGTTTGCAGTTGATAGTAACCATCAGATTCACCCCGTTCTTCATTTTCTATATTTCCTATATGATTGGTATGAATATATTATATCACCACAATTATGATTTGTCAACCCCTTTTTCAGAATTTTTTATACTATATATAATAAGGAAGTCATCGGCGATATATTGTGAACAAATTGTAAATATTTCGTGCTATCCTTGACTTTGCATTTCCAAAGATATATACTAAATTTAGCACTCATAGACAGAGAGTGCTAAAAACTACTATAGCGATCCAATAAAATAATGCGCGTGGGGTCTGAATTGCCATATTTTGATGCAGTATTTTGTTGAATTGCCATAAAATGCTATGGAGATGATTATATGGAAACCAAACAGTTCAAGGCTGAGTCCAAGCGACTCCTTGACATGATGATTCATTCTATCTACACACATAAGGAGATTTTCCTGAGAGAGCTCATCTCAAATGCAAGCGATGCTATCGACAAGCTCTACTTCAAGTCTCTTACCGATGACAAGGTCGGTCTTAACAAGGATGATTTCGCTATATGGATAACCGCCGATAAGGATACCCGCACATTGAAGATCGCAGATAACGGTATCGGTATGACCGAGGAGGAACTCGAAAACAACCTCGGTACTATCGCAAACAGCGGTTCATTCAAATTCAAGAACGAAAACAAGCTCGATGAGGACAACCAGATAATCGGTCAGTTCGGCGTAGGCTTCTACTCGGCTTTCATGATTGCAAAGAAAGTAACCGTTATTTCAAAGGCTTACGGCAGCGACAAGGCTTACCGCTGGGAGTCAGAGGGTGTTGATGGCTACACTATCACCGAGGACAGCAAGGAATCCGCAGGAACTGAAATCATCCTTGAACTCCTTGATGACACAGACGATGAGAACTACTCTGAGTTCCTCGACCAGTACAGGATAAAGTCACTCGTAAAGAAGTACTCCGACTATATCCGTTTCCCCATTAAAATGGAGGTAACACACAGCCGTCCCAAGGATCAGACCGAGGAGGAAAAGAAAGAGGGCAAGGCTCCGGAATACGAGGATTACATCGAAGTCGAAACTCTCAACAGCATGGTTCCGCTCTGGAAGAAAAACAAGAACGAACTCAAGGACGAGGACTACAAGCACTTCTACACCGAGAAGTTCTTTGATTACAGCGAGCCGCTCAAATATGCACACGTCAAGAACGAGGGCAATGCAAATTATGACGCTCTGCTCTATATCCCGTCAAAAGCTCCCTTTGACTATTACTCAAAGGAGTACGAAAAGGGACTCCAGCTCTACTCAAACGGCGTTCTCATCATGGACAAGTGCGCAGATCTTCTTCCCGACTATTTCAGCTTTGTAAAGGGTCTTGTGGATTCTGACGACCTCTCGCTCAATATTTCGCGTGAACTTCTCCAGCACGACCGTCAGCTCAAAGTCATTGCCAAGAGCATTGAAAAGACTATCAGCAGCGAACTGAAAAAGATGCTGCGCAACGACAGAGAAAAGTACGAGGAATTCTGGAAGGCATTCGGTCTCCAGCTCAAGTACGGTATCTACAGCGACTACGGTATGCACAAGGACAAGCTTCAGGATCTGCTCATGTTCACATCTTCCAAGGAGAACAAGCTCGTAACGCTTGACGAATATGTTACGGGAATGGGCGAAGAGCAGAAGTACATCTACTATGCAGTCGGCGACAGCATTGCGCGTATCGAGCAGCTCCCGCAGACCGAGCTTGTCAAGGACAAGGGCTTTGAGATACTCTATCTCACGGACAATGTAGACGAGTTCGCGATAAAGTCGCTCCGCGAATATAAGGATAAGGAATTCCGCTCGGTTTCAGCAGACGATCTTGGAATCGAGAACACCGAAAAGCAGGAAGAGATAAAGGCTAAAGAGGAGGAAAACTCAGACCTTCTCAAAGAACTCGCAGCAGCTCTTGACGGCAAGGTTACTAAGGTCATTCTCTCACAGAGACTTAAATCTCACCCCGTATGCCTCACAAGCGAGGGCGATATCTCACTCGAAATGGAAAAGGTTCTCAATTCTATGCCGACAGATCAGAAGATCCACGCGCAGAGGGTTCTTGAAATCAACCCCGAGCACGAGATCTTCAACAAGCTCAAGGCTATCAGCGAGGCTGGCGATAAGGAAAAGCTTGCCAAGTATGCACAGCTTCTCTACACACAGGCTCTCCTCATTGAGGGAATCAGCATTGAAAATCCTGTTGAATTCTCCAATCTTATCTGTGAGCTTATGTAAAGATCATATCAAAAGGGACACCGTTCGGTGTCCCTTTTTTCGTCTCCGCAGCGCACTTGGCAGAATCGCTCTGCTTGACATGAGATGTAAAATATTATATAATCAGCATATAGGAGCAGCCTGCGTTTCGCGGAGCTGTCATAACATAAGTTGTCCGCACTGAGCTTTCGGTGCAGGCAGATTCTAAAATTCCCGACAGGGACAAACAGGAGGATATACATGAAAAAGTTTTTATCATTGGCAGTTTCAGCCGTTATGGCTCTCGGTACTGCCGGCACAGCGCTTACTTCGTCCGTTATCAGCAGTGCAGCAGACACAGACGGCGATTTCGTACTTTTCGGCGACAGCATAGCCGCAGGCTACACAAGAGCAGGATACGTTGAACACAACTACGGCGAGATCTGCGCGGACTACCTCGGCGGAACTGCAACCAACTACGCTGTTTCGGGCGATACCACAGACGACCTTGTAACAGTTATCGAGAATCTTGATTCGGCTCAGAAAACTGTTGTTTCCGACGCGGAGTACATTATAATCTCGGCAGGCGGCAACGACATCATCAAGTACTCGTCAAAGTATCTTCTCAACTATGCGGCAAATAAAAATGTCTCGGGCTACAACTTCCTTAACGATGGCTATACTGCCGCCGATATTCCCGAAGATCCAACGCTTCAGGACGTAATGAACATCGTAAATCTGCGCGGCAAGGGCGGCATGATGGAATTTGCAAATGCAAGCACTAACAATATCCTTGAACTTTCCAATCAGCTCACAATGCTCACAAGCCACCTGCGCATATCCAACGAAACCTATGACGGCTACATCATCAACCACATTATCCCCAACCTCAAGACAGCAGTTGAGGATCTTCAGGCTATAAACCCTAATGCAACAATTATTATCCAGTCAATTTACAATCCGCTGGAGCTTTCCCCCGAATATCTTACAAACCGCTACGGAGCAAACAGCACATATGCAAATATGCTCGGCATTGTAAGAACAAAGTTCGCCAAGGTAATGAAGAATTACAAGGACTGCATTGACGACATCGCCACATCATACGACAATGTTAAGGTCGCAGATATCCTTTCGGAATTTGACGCACTTAAGGACGGCGAATCACAGAGCGACAGCAATCCCGGCCACGCTTACTACTTCATTGACAACCAGCCCGCAGTTGAGATAAAGGACGCTGACATTCACCCGAACCAGAAGGGTCATCTCGCAATTGCCGCAAAGATACTTGATACTATCGGGATCTACCACGACGACAACGGTCTCCTCTCATCTGTTTATGAAAGCATTGCAGACAAGGCTGACTATCCCGAAGTTCCGCTTGCAACATTCACGAAAGTTGCAGGAAATTACTCCACCAAGCTCATGGGCGATGTAAACGGTGACGGAATTGTCAACGCGGTAGACGCTTCGGCTATCCTCACTTATTTCGCAATTACGATGACAGATCAGACTCCTACAATGAAGTTCGATAAGTCTGTTGCGGACTACAACAATGACGGGATCATCAACTCGATAGACGCTTCCGCGATACTCACATACTACGCTAATTCAATGATAACCAAGTAAATACCGCAAAAAATACGACCCTCTCGGGTCGTATTTTTGTCTATTAAAAAGTTCTTAATAATAGGATTCTAAAGGGTTTATAACCCTTTTACGTTTTCCAAAGGCAGGGTCTTTGGTGGGGCATGGGGCAAAGCCCCACAAACGCCCTACAAGTGCTCCGCAAAATGAAATACGACCCTTTCGGGTCGTATTTTTTACATTAAAGCCGCAAATCTCAGCTTCTCAACTCTGCGCCGATCGCGGAGAGTGCCTTGAGGACTCTCTTCATTGCGCCGTCAGCCTGCTCGTCGGTAAGCGTGCCGTCGTGTGAACGCATTGAGATCGAATATGAAACGCTCTTCTTGCCGTCCTCTATCTGCTTTCCCTTGTAAACGTCAAAGAGTGTGACCTTTTCAAGGATCTTGCCAACTGCGCCCTTGATAGCCTTTTCAAGCTCTGCAACAGGTATCTCGTCATCACAGATAAGGCTGAGGTCGCGTGTGGTTGCAGGGAATTTCGGAAGCGGCTGATAAGTGATCTTTCCTGCGGCAGACTCCATAAGCTCAGGAATATTGAGCTTTGCAACGTAAGTCTTTACGCCGATACCGTACTTCTCCTGAACCTCGGGGTGGATCTCGCCGAGGATTCCGAGAGCCTTTCCGTCACGCATGATAACTGCGCTTCTGCCCGGATGGAATGCGAATTTCTCATCGAAAGCATCGCTGTCAACTGCGCGGATATACTCATAGCCGTCTATCTTCATCTCACCGAGAAGCTGCTCTATCATGCCCTTGAGCGCGTAGAAGTCAGCCTCGCCGCCGTACATACCGACTGTGAGTCTCTGCGGCTCGTCAGGGAGCGAATAGCTGTAACGGTGCTTTTCCTTGCCGCTGTTTGCGAGGATATTTCCGTTAATGAAAGGCTTTTCCTCGGAGGCAGGCAGATACTCCTTGCTTATTTCAAAGAGACAAGCCTTTTCGTTTCGGTTGTTGTAATTGAACGAGAGAACGTCAAGAACAGAGGGAATGATAGATGTTCTCATAACGCTTGTGTCCTCGCCGAGAGGATTTACTATCTTAATAGCATTGCGGAGCTTGCTGTCCTGCGGAAGCTTTATCTTGTCAAAGTACTTGGGAGATACAAACGAGTATGTTGCTATCTCATATCCGCCAAGAGCTACTGCGGCATTTCTGAGAGTACGGATAAACTTCTGCTCCTCAGTGAACTCGGCTCTTGCAACGCCGCGGAAATCCGTCGAAGGAATGTTGTTGTAGCCGTAGATACGCGCGACCTCCTCGGCAATATCAGCCTTACACTCAATGTCGATACGGAATGACGGAGCAACTACCTTGCCGCCCTCGAATGTGAAGTCAAGTCTGCCAAGGTATTCCTTCATGTCAGCCTCGGAGATATCCGTTCCGAGGAAATTATTTATCCACTCGGGGCTGAATTCGACCTCAGAGGGCTTGTGATCGGTGTAATCGCAGTCGATCACTGTGTTGAGGACCTCGCCTGCTCCGAGCAGTTCAACGAGTTCAAACGCTCTTTTAAGGCAGGTCATGGAAATAAGCGGATCAACGCCCTTTTCGTAGCGCGCAGAAGCGTCCGACTTGAGTTTGAGCGCCTTTGACGTGCGTCTTACCTGTGTAGGCTCAAAGTAAGCCGACTCAAATACAACAGTGGTCGTGTCGTCCATGATACCGCTGTATTCGCCGCCCATAACGCCTGCAACGGCAACGGGTTTCTTCTCGTCAGCAATAACGAGCATATCCTCTGTGAGAGTGCGCTCCACTCCGTCAAGAGTCATTATCTTCTCGCCGTTCTTGGCATTGCGGACATTTATGTGGCTGCCCTCAACATAGCGAAGGTCAAATGCGTGCATTGGCTGACCGTATTCAAGCATTACATAGTTTGTGATATCAACGAAGTTATTGATAGGACGAACGCCGCTTGCACGGAGTCTCTCTCTCATCCAGCGCGGTGAAGGTCCGATCTTAACGTTCTTTACTATACCGGCACAGTAGCGTTTGCACTTTTCCGTGTTGATAATGTCAACCTTGAGAAGCTCATTAACGTCACCGTCAACGCCCTTGTATTCGGGAGCTTTTACATTAATTGGCAGATTGTAAGTAGCCGCGGTCTCTCTTGCAAGACCGATAACGCTGAGACAGTCGGGACGGTTCGAGGTGATCTCAAACTCAACGGAAGTATCGTCAAGGCCGATAGCCGAGTGGATATCCTGTCCAAGCTCGCAGTCCTCCTCGATAACGAAAACTCCCTCGGGATCTGCATACGGGAAGTCATGAGCCGTAAGGCCGAGAGTATCGAGTCCGCAGAACATACCGAAGCTTTCAACACCGCGCATCTTGCACTTCTTTATCTTACCCTCGGGGAGAACAGCTCCATCGAGCGCAACGGGAACGAGGTCGCCCTCTTTTACGTTTTTAGCATTTGTAACTATCTGGACAGGAGCGTCCGCACCGATGTCTACCTGACAAACAAAGAGCGCGTCTGCATTTTCATGCTGAGCCTTTGAGAGGATCTTTCCGACAACTACCTTAGAAATCGACTTTCCCTCTTCCTCATAGCATTCTACCTTAGAACCGCTCATTGTAAGAGCGTGGCAGTAGTCCTTTATCGGCACATCGACTTTAACGTAGTCGGCGAGCCATTTCATGGATAAATTCATTATTATACCTCCATTCGGGATTCTATATATCCGAAATATATTAAAGACAGCGCCGCAAGATCAGAACTGCTCTAAGAATCTTACATCGTTCTCATAAAGCAGACGGAGATCATTGATGTCGTAACGTCCCATAACCATGCGCTCAAGACCGAGACCGAATGCAAATCCCGAATATTCATTGCTGTCTATGCCGCAGTTTTCGAGAACCTTCGGGTGAACCATTCCTGCTCCGAGAAGTTCGATATAGCCCTCGTCCTTGCACATTGAGCAACCCTTGCCGCCGCAGTTGAAGCAGCTTATATCTACTTCGCAGCTCGGCTCTGTGAACGGGAAGTGGTGGGGACGGAAACGCAGCTTGCAGTTATTGCCGTAGAGCTTTTTCATCAGCATTTCAAGAGTTCCCTTGAGATCTGACATGGTAATGCCCTTATCAACAACAAGTCCCTCTATCTGGTGGAAAAGCGGTGAGTGTGTAGCGTCAACTGCGTCCGAGCGGAAAACTCTGCCGGGCGAAATAATGCGGATAGGCGGCTTCTGATTCTCCATAACGTGAACCTGAACCGATGAAGTCTGTGTACGGAGAAGGACAGTCTCATTTGTGCCCTCGATGTAGAATGTATCCTGAGTATCTCTTGCAGGGTGATCGGGGGGCAGATTAAGAGCCTCGAAAACGTGGTAATCATCGTCTATCTCAGGGCCATCCGCTATCTCAAAGCCCATTCCCATGAATATCTCGCGTATCTCATTCTCCACCTTTGTAAGCGGATGAAGCTTGCCGAACGGAGCGTACTTTCCGGGGAGAGTGATGTCTATTGTCTCCTCCTTGAGTTTAGCCTCCTGAGCGGCTGCCTTGAGCGAATTGAGTCTGCTTGTCAGAGCCTCCTCGATACCGCTTCTCACCTTGTTTGCAAGCTGACCGATAACGGGTCTTTCCTCGGGTGTGAGCTTGCCCATCTGCTTGAGTATCGCAGTGAGTTCTCCCTTTTTGCCGAGGAACTTGATCCTCAGATCGTCAAGCGCCTTAATATCGCCGCACTCAGAGAGTTCCTGCATAGCCTGCGCCTGAATTTTTTCCAGTTGTTCTTTCAATTTTTTCAACTCCTGAATAATATTTGCAGTCCTTGCTGCATTGTGTCTGCATAAATAAAAAAGTCCTGTCCAACAGGACAAGACGTAAAACCTTGCTTATTACCACCCATTGTCAGGAGAGCCGACACTCCCTTGCCTTTAACGCAGACCTACGTTGCCGCCTACAGAGCGGGCATATCCCATGCCAAGGACTTCCCCTTTTCAGCAGTACCCCTCGTGAGTGAACTTCGGTCTTTCCTATGACAGGCTGCTTTCAGCAGACGCAGCCCTCTCTGAGACATAATAAGCAGACCTACTCTCTCAGTCTTTGGGTTATACACATATTATAAACTTAAAATAAAAAAAAATCAAGTGTTTTTATTGAATTGTACTGATTTTTGTGATATTATATTATATACACGGCTGTATTCGAACGCAAGTTTGTGTAAAGCAGAAACAGCGAGCCATAAAACAGCCAAAACAGCACGGGAAGCCTCTCACCAAAGTTCACATGGAAAATACAAACATACTATGCGGACAAGCCATAAACTTCCCAAAAGAAACGGAGAATTTAACATATGGATAACTTTGCAGAACAGCTTGTAAAACGCAGCGAAACCTCAGCGGACAAAGCCAAAAGGCTCATTCTTATAATTGTCGGCGTATTCTTTACCGTTGTCATCGCAGGACTTGCTGTGCTACAGCTCACAAAGCCTATTTTTGCCATGCTCGGACTAATTCTTGCGGCGGCTGCGGGCTACGGAACATATTTCGCAGTACAAGGCTCATACGTTGAATATGAGTACACTTTCACCAACGGCGAGCTTGACGTTGACAAGATAGTTGCCAAGAAAAAGCGCACCGCAATGGTGAGCACGGACATAAAGAAATTCACGGCATTCGGCAAGTACACCGACGGCATGGACGAAAGCGAGGATATGACCGTTGTCATTGCGTCCGACAACATCGCCTCGCACGAGTACTACGCCGATTTTCAACACGAGGAGTATGGCCTGACAAGGCTGATATTCGCTCCGGACGAGCGCATACTGGACAATATAAAGAAATCGCTCCCACCGCAGCTAAAGCGTGAACTAAATATATAGGCAACACTGTACAAAGCATGAGCCGATAACAAGGAGGTATATACGATGAGGGTGGTAACACCAAAGCAAATGTCCAGAATTGAAGAAAGATCCGAAAAGCTGGGCGTCACCAGAAAGCAGCTTATGGAAAATGCAGGAGAAGCTCTTGCAGAATTCATTGACGGCTATTGCCGAAGGGAGGAAAACTCCGCGCCCGAAAACAGATCCGTGGTTTTCCTCGCAGGAACAGGCAACAACGGCGGAGACTGCTTTGCCGCCGCAAATATTCTCGTATACAGAGGCTACAGGATAACTGTTATAAACGTAGGCGGAATGCCGAAAACCGACCTTGCCAAGGAGATGTTCGGGCGTCTGCCAAAGGAAAGAATGACAGTGATAGACGGTTTCCGCAGTGAAAACGTTGAGGCGGCTATGGATACTTCCGAGCTTGATTACATGAATCTGCCGAAGATAAGGATACCGTCAGGAAAATCCAAGAAAAACCTCAACCCTCTCGAAACAATGCTCCTTCAGGAAAAGCAGCGCATGAGCCTGATAAAAAACTCGATAACCGATGCAGCCGTTGTCGTTGACGGAGTTTTCGGAACGGGCTTTCACGGTACGCTCAGCGAGGACGTTGCTGCACTTTTCCGTATACGCACAGACGCTTTCAAGATCGCCGTTGATGTTCCGAGCGGCGGCAACTGCACATCAGGCACTATCACCCACGGACTTTTCAAAGCTGATGCTACTATTGCCCTCGGCTTCCTGAAAACGGGCATGACTCAGTTTCCGCTGAAAAAATACTGCGGAAAGATAACAGTTGCGGATATCGGCATTCCCCCACGCGCTATCGGAGTTATCAGCAGCGAAAGGAGCTACTACCGCATTGAACGCAATCAGTTCCCGAACTTTCCGCCGAAACGCGAACCTGACGCTCACAAGGGAACTTTCGGTTCTGTGCTCATTATAGCAGGAAGTGCTGCAATGCGCGGAGCTGCCGCTTTTTCAGTACTTGGCGCTCTGAGGAGCGGTGCAGGAAAGGTAAGGCTTTTCTCGACCGAGCAGTGCATAAATACAGTCTCGGTTTTAGCTCCCGAAGCCATGTTTCTCGCCGCAGAGCCTGACGATTACGGATTTATGAGCTACGATCCGAATGTTCAGCTCCTGCAAATGGCTCTCAAATCCGCGGACGCAATACTTATAGGCTGTGGCATGGGAGTTAGTCCCGACACCATGGAACTGACAAGATTCGTGCTGAAAAATGCAGAAGTTCCGGTAATTGTTGACGCAGATGGAATAAACTGCATAGCCTCGGACATAGATATTTTACTACAGAAGAAAACAGACGTTATAATCACACCGCACGTTGGTGAAATGGCGCGTCTGCTCAACTGCGAAAACTCAATGGTAATGGATAACCGAATAGTATCCGCGGAGAAATACGCCGAAAAGTACGGCATAACCGTTGTGCTCAAAGGCGCAGGAACTATTATCGCCGACAGCCGCTATACAGCTTTCAACCACACCGGCAATCCGGGAATGAGCCGCGGCGGAAGCGGTGATATTCTCGCAGGCATGGTGGCATCTGCTGTTGCGCAGGGCTGCGAACCGTTTGACGCTGCCTGTGCGACTGCTTATCTTCACGGACTTGCAGGCGATGTAGCCGCGCAGAAACTTGGTGTCGAAGCTATGCTTTCAAGGGATATCATTGACTCGCTTTCGGATTCATTCAGGATCTTAAATGAAAAGGTTGATCCAAACCGGACAAAATTTCCGGAATAAAAAATAAGAAGTTTTCCTGAAAAAGCTTCAAGGGCCGTAAAAAGTCAGGATATGTTTTTATGAGAAGATACGCTCGCAGAAACAGATCCTCATACAAAATCAACGATTGGAGAAGATTTTATGAAAAGACTAATTACGATCGCCTTTACCATGATCGCCGTTTTCTGCCTTGTGTCGTGTTCAATGCCGATGAAGAACAGCTCGTCGCGGAAAAACGGACTTAACTGCGCGTTTCAGTCCGAGGTCACGGTCGTTATCGAAAAGCTTGAAGCGAACGGAACGCTTCACCGCTTCGGTGACGGAATGTGGGACATTGAGTTCACCTCACCGAATTCACTCAGCGGAGTGAAACTCTCATTCAGCGAGGGAAACGTCACCGCCGAGTACAAGGGACTGAACTTTTCCGTTCCGCAGTCAGCTCTGCCCGTGAAGTCCATGATGCTCAATCTCATTAAGGCAGTGGACGAGAACGCCAAGCTTGACGAGCTGAAGGGAGAGGAGGACGGCGACCTTCTCAGGATCAGCGGTTCGCTTGAGGGCGGAGACTACACGCTGACGGTTGACAAAAACGGTGCGCCGAGCAAGTTTGAAATGCCGAACAACCAGCTCACAATAACATTTACAGGAGTTACGGTCATGGGTGAAGTTCCCGAAACAAGCGAGACTGCTCCCGTTGAAGAAACAACTTCGCCAACCGAGGAGACGACCGCCGCTGCTACTGAATAAAAAGCATTTTAACTAGGTCGTGTTAACACTAAGCCTAACAACGCATCTTTTCGGCAAAATTTCACGCA
>ERZ1673741.2379-NODE-2379-length-13361-cov-5.587479_pt1 | contig 13361 bp, 8 predicted proteins | sample MGYA00580209_ERZ1673741 | MGnify/ENA primary metagenome ERZ1673741 (study PRJEB41218, sample SAMN15661754) | gut metagenome | host: Homo sapiens | place: Canada: London | collected 2015-08-20/2019-03-30 | study: EMG produced TPA metagenomics assembly of... | reverse complement strand
TCGAACCCGCCTATCCAGCTTGGGAAGCTGGCGCCCTACCGATAGACTAATCCTGCATACGGTTTATTTTACCACTACTATAGGAAAGATAGCAAGGACATATTTCTTTTCGTATGTTTCTTGTAATTTCTTTTGGTTTCTGCTATGCTGAAGTTGACTTTATGTTGATATAAAAAGGTATGGCAGAATCGAGGATCTATTCTATGTATACAATCGGACAAGTATCTGAAATGTTTCAATTACCGGTTTCCACACTCCGGTATTATGATAAAGAGGGATTATTTCCACATATGACGAGAGTCTCCGGAATCCGCAAATTTTCCGACACAGAGATTGAATGTCTGCGCATGATCGAATGTCTGAAAAAAACAGGCATGGAGATCAAAGAGATCAAACAGTTTATGGAATGGTGCGCCGAAGGAGCTTCTACCTATGCCCAGCGGAAAGAGCTGTTTGAAAACCGTAGGGACTCACTGGAAAAGGATATACTGGAGCTTCAGAAAAACATGGCAATGATCCAGTTTAAATGCTGGTATTACGAGCAGGCAATGAAAGACGGCAATGAAGATAAGCTTCATCAAATGCTGCCCGATCATTTACCTGCCGATATCCAGAAGCTGTACGACCTTGCGCACAGCTAAAGTCCGGAGTATGAAATTACTCTTCTTTCAGATCCTGCACCAGCTCGTACATTGCCTCTGCGGAATTGAAGTTATCCGGAATGATCTCATCACTTGGGATCCATACTCCGTATACCTCAGAGATCTCGGAAATGATTGAGATAATATCCAGTGACTCTAACAGCCCGTCATCTACAAGCGCTGTTTCATGTTCAAAATCAATGTCCGGTTTTACGCCCTTGAGCATTTTGATAAAATCTTCCATTTGTGTTTTCTCACTTTCTTTTTATTTTAAACGATGCTTCTTCTATATACTGTTCATCCATTTCTTTTGCCTCTTGAATTATTTTTCAAAAAGCATTAGAACTGATCCAGCATTTTCCGAACTTCTTTTCTCAGTATAGTGCCTTTAAAGGTTTTGGGCAATACCGTAACCTCATAAATCTGTTTAGGCAGCTTATACGATTCCAGTCTGGCGGACAAATACTCCATCAATTCCTGTTCTTCGTAGTTCTCGCCCGGAATGACAAGCATGACCGGTACTTCTCCCGTGATCGGATCCGGCTTTGCGCTGTATGCGCAGTCTGTGATCCCCGTATAGCCTCTCGCACAGTCTTCCACCTCTGCAGGTGAGATCTTACTGCCTCCGTAATTGATAATATCGTCCATACGTCCGACCAGAATACATCTGCCTTCTGCATCCAGATAAGCCAGATCTTTTGTTCTGACATAGCCGTTATCCAGCGTTTCCTTTGTCAGTTCCGGATCATTATAATAACCTTCCATGACAATATCGCCGCCCCAGGATAACAGAGCCGGCTTTTCTTCGCTCACATCTTCCGGTCTTACTGTGTTTCCGTTTTCATCTGTAAAACGGATCACGGAATTGACGGTCGGTCTTCCGATACAGCCCGGCTTATCATCCGAACTGTTAAAATCCAGAATGCAGGAGCAGCCTGCCTCGGAAGCTCCGTAAAAATTGTATAATCTTGTATTTGGCATCAGTGAGAGCAGATGCTGTTTATCCGCTTCTACAAGTGGCGCGGAACCGATCTGGATATAATCCAGCCGGCTTTCATAGTCTGCAATCCTGTCACCGGACAGCTTGAAGATCATACCAAGCGAAGCCGGGGAAAGTGCCATGGAGCTTGCCTGATATTTTTCCATCAGCTTCCAAAGGGTTCCGACAAATACCATACCATCCATCAGGCAGACTGTTCCGCCGTTTACCATATCGGACTGATATCTTCTGAGCCCGTATGCATGATTGAGCGGCATCGGAATGATCTCTACATTGTGCGGCCGCATATGCGTTCCGCCGATGACATTTTCCGCAACCGCCACATCATTGATATGTCTGACTACAACGCCCTTTGATCTTCCGGTTGTACCGGTTGTAAATAAGATCATGGAACGGCTTTCTGCCTTTGGCAGTTCACATTCCGCAGGCTCTGCATCTGCCATCTGTTTTTCGAGCTCTTTGGCAGAGAAAAACCGCATCCCTTCCGCTTCAGCATCAGAGATGAGTGTTTTTGCTTCTACCTGTGCTCCGATTTCTGTCATGCGCTCAGGCATGGTTGCTTTTTCCACCGGAATAGGAAGCGCTCCCATATACTGCAGTGCTGTAAAGATCGTCAGATAATTGATGTTCTGGGTACATTTCAAAATGACATGCTCGTCCTTCTGAATCCCCGCAGACATCAGGACTGCTGCCATTTTCCGGATATTCATGAAATATTGTTCATAGGTAACTGTTTTACGCAGCTCGCATACTGCCAGTGTATCAGGCTGCGTTTTTGCATATTCTTTGATATAGGCAAGTACACTGTCTTTTCTCATGTGCTTTCCCCTTTCGTTTTTCTTCCTTTTGGCTTTGATTTCGCTTTTCTTTCTGCCGGTCTTGTTTTTTCATACATCCCTGCGCAGCATTCCGCAGCATCTCATAAAACGTATGGCCGATCAGAGCGCAAACCAACCGTTCTGCAGTAAAAACCATGCGCTGATACTCATCAGAGCGATCACGATCAGGGTCAGGAGCAATCCCTTTTTAAACATATAAGAAGGTTTCAGTCCATAACCGACCGGAACACTTCGTACAGAAGTCGGCATTACATAAGATAAGTTTACACCAATTGTGGCAACAAACACGTAAGGGATTGGATCGACACCGATTCCGTTCATAATAGAGATTACGATCGGAATTGCCACTGCTGCTGTCGCCGTATTCGAAGTCACGTCGGAAAGTATGATCGTAACCGTGATGATCACAAGCACTGTCACAAAGCCGCCTGTCAGTCCCATTTGGGAGACATAATTGCCGATACAGACATCTGCACCAGTCTTTGTCAGCAGTGTTCCGACTGCCAGTCCACCGGCGAAGATATACATAAGCGACCAATACACCTTGCCCTGTACCGGTTTCCACCGCAGGATCGGTTCTCCCTTGCTGTCCTTGAGCAGGAAAGAAAGCACTGCTGCAATGATAAAGACATAGGCAGGCTTCAGCCCCGGCAAAACGGAATCATACAGATTTCTGGTAAACGCAAGCACGGTTGCAATCACAAATATCGTCAGACAGACGATTTCTTCCTTGCTCATCTTTCCCATCTCTTTGCGCACTTTCACGAAATATTCCTTACTGCCTTCCAGACCTTCATGCTTTGGCTTGATCCAGATCAGATACAGACAGTTGGACACGATCAGCACAAGCATGATCGGTGCGAACTTAATAACCCAGTCCATATACATATATTCCTGTCCAGTCAGTTCCTGGATATAATTTACCACAACCAGATTCATGGCTCCACCCAGTGGAGAAGCAAGTCCACCGATGCCCGCGCCCCAGGCGATCGACATCAGAATGATCGATGCAGGCTCACTCTCCGAAACCTTATTAATTCCCAGATAACGCAGCATGGAAACTGCGATCGGTGTGATCGTTGCTGTCACAACCGCATTTGGCAGGATCGCGGAAAGTGCTGTAGAGAGCAGGAACCAGAACAGGATCTGTGTGGTAAGTGATGTTCCTACAATACTTAAAAAAGCACATGCCACTCTTTTATCCAGTCCGACGATCTCCCACGATACCGTCAATATAGACGCACCCAAAAGCAGCAGAATCGTCTCCGATGCATAATTGGCAATGACATCCTTCATATCCACCAGATTAAACAATGCGTTGACTACGATCGGCAGAAATGCCGTCACTGCATAATCCAGTGCTTCTGTGATCCACCAGTAAGCCATCCAGAGCACCGTTCCGATCGCCGCACGCGACTGGAACGTATCAAAGACGCTCTGTGGCAACAGCCAGATACAGAGACCGAATAATACCGGTCCCATGATTTTGTTGATAATGGACAAATCCCCCTTTTTTAGTATCCTCATTTTTATCCTCCTGTATTTTTTCTGTCTGTTTTTACTTTATTCTGAAGCCTCAGCCAAAGCTGCCTGCTTACAGTTTTCGTTCCATTCCTGCCTGTAGAGGATTTCATCTTCATCCCATGCAGACACTGCATTTTCCCATTCTTTCTTCTGCTTATCGTCCAGTTTATTCGTAAACCGATAACGCCCTTTCATATAAGCTGCCAGATAAGAGGTGATCTTTTCTGCACCAACAAAATTCACATGAAGCGAATTATAAAAATCTGTATCGTAATCCAAATCGATACTCCGTCTTGCCTGTTCATCATCCAGATTCAGATAAGGATATTGCATTTTCTCCATATAGGCATTCAGCGCACATTGATAAGGGAAGCGCGACCGAGAATACTTATAAGGTGTTGCTACAAAAAGTATATTTTTTCCATACTTTTCAGCCGTTTTTACAATATCCTCTATATACTGTTTTCCCTTATCCGGAAGTTCAAAGGTAGCATTTTCCGCATCCGGGAATCTCGACGGCTTTACCTGCGGATCCACGGTTGCTCTGACGCGCAATCCCTTGTACTTGTTTTTTCCCATTGTCAATCTGTCTGCCCAGTCATTTTTGGATATTTCAAAAATATTTTCGTGATATTTTAAGAGAGGGATCTGCCATTCCAGTTCCCTGTCCGTTTCTGTATCAAGCAACAGGTTGTGTACCAAACGCATTCTGGTTGTTGACTGTTTCATACCGGATGTCAGAATGCTCAGATAATAGTTTTCCTTCTCTTTTTCTTCTTCTGTCAGGTCTTCTCCCTGTGCCAGATCTACCACTACCTGTCTCAGTTCTACCACAAATAGGTCTACATCCTGACTTTTCAAGGTTTCCTCCATAATATACGGAACCGCTCTGATATTCTGACGAGACTGTGAGATCATACAGGAGGTAAAGCCCTGTTCCTCATAGGCCTGCGCCGGAATCCAATATCTGTACATAGCGCTGGATCCGATCATCGCTGCATTGATCGTGTTGTTGTCTTCCGCGTAAAAATACTGCCAGCCATCAAAGTCCTGTCCCTCAGGTCTGAAAAGCGGTCCGAGCAGATTGATGATCGTTGTCAGCAAAAACAGGAAGATTAAAATGCCCGCCACCGTCTTCAGCACTTTTTTTCTTGTTGTACTCATTTTCGTTCCTCCGTTTAAAACTGCTCATAAATGAATGTCGCACCTGCACCTGCTCCGTACACACCAAAGCAGAGGATCAGCAGAACACCTGCAAGAAGCACCGCACCCCTGAAAATCACATTTCTGCTGCCCAGCCAGTCACGGATCGTTATATTGATCCCGCGGCGTTCCAGTATTTCCTGCGCGATCGAAACCGCAAGCAGAAGCAGCATGCAGACAAGTACAAAAGCCCATTCTTTCCTGCGCAGCACAAACAGTTTCATTGTATAAGCAGCCTGTGGTCTGCAAAAAGCAGATCCGATCATATAAAAGGAATCGGAAAGTCCGTTTCCGAGGAAGATCAGTCGTCCGATCAGACACAGGAAAAATGTCCGGATCATCTGAAATACCTGAAATGCCATATGATCAGTATTGATCTTTGCTTTTTCCATCAGATTTTTGATCGGCTGTTCAAACATGGCGGATAAACAGATCAGAATGCCATGGTAAACACCCCAGCCGATATAATTCCAGTTTGCTCCGTGCCAGACACCTGTCAGGATCCAGACGCATAAAATAGGCAGGCAGGAAGCAATGTTTCTGCCCCATTCATTTCCAAACCGTTTTCTGCCCGCTGTGTTCAGTTTCAGAAACAGCGCAGAAGTAGAAACCGGATAAAATACATTTTCCCGGAAAAACTCACCGAGCGAAATATGCCAGCGTCTCCAAAACTCAGGCATATTGCGTGAAAAATACGGACGGCGGAAGTTTTCCTTTAAGCGGATTCCCAGACATTCAGAAGATCCGCGCACAATATCCATACAACCCGAAAAATCACAATAGATCTGAATAGAATAGACGACACCGACCAGTAAAAAGATCGGTCCGGAATAATCCGGTGCATTTTTGATCACTGTAGTCACAAAAGGAGCTACGCGGTCTGCAATTACCAGCTTTTTGAAATAGCCCCAGATCATGAGCCAGATGCCTTTCCGGAACATATCATAGTCAAACCGGTGCTCTGCAAACATTTCCGTCCCGAGCGGATCATACCTGCCGATCGGTCCCTGTGTAATATGCGGAAAATACAGCACATACGTCAGATACTTCAGAAAATTCTTCTGTGCACTGATCTTGCCATGATACAGATCGACCAGATAGGCGATCATCATAAATGAATAAAAAGAAATACCGAGAGGTGCGATCAGCTTCCATGCGCTGATCTGTGTATGTACGGTATGCGATAGCAGAACATTCAGATTCTCAATCAGGAAGTCACTGCCCTTAAAAAGCACCAGAATACCGATCACAACGATCAGTCCTGCCACAAGCACCCGTTTTCTCTTATGCTTCATTTCATTTTTGATCTTTCGAGCAGCTTTCCGGTCTGCATCTTTGAGCAGTTCTTCCTGCTGATCCAGATTTTTCTGCATCAGAAGCGAACAGCCATAGACAACCAGTGCTGTCAGTCCGACAACTGCCAGATAGGACACACCGGCACCGGCATAAAATACAATGCCTGCTGCCAGCAGAACAACCCACTGCCATTTCTTTGGTACAATATAGTAGACCATACATACGATCAATAAAAACAGCAAAAATGAATACGATACAACCGACATCTGTATCTTTCCTCCAACTCGTAATCAATAATAAATTCGGTCATAGGTATTTGTAAATACCGATACTTCCCGTAAAATCCTAGCATAGTATAAATATCCTACTTAAAACCAACTTAAATTTTGTCAGAATTGCTATAAAATATCCTTTACAGACGGATCTGAAAACAGATTTGCCCATCAGCCGGGCTGTATGCCGTTATTTTGCCTTTATGCAATTCCACTATGGCCTGTGCATTGGATAATCCGATTCCATGCCCGCCCGTAGTGGAGTTATGGGAGCTGTCAGCCCGATAGAAGCGTTCAAACAAATCCATATGTTTTCCTTTTTTCATGCAGGCTGCATAATTCCTTACTTCCAGCACAACATATTTTCCGTTTTTCTTTAAAACCGCGGAGATCTTAGTTCCATCATCTGCATACTTCACCGCATTATCCAATAATATAGAGAGGACACGTTCCAGCATTGCCTCATCTCCAAATACGGCCAGATTTTCCTGCAGATCCCAGTCCAATTTTTTCCGGTGTGTTTTTGCTACGGTTTCAAATTGCTCACAGGCTTCCAGCAAAAGTGCAGAAAGATCAATTTTCTGTTGCTCCGGCAATTCTTCTATTTCCTGCAGTTTGGCAAGCCCCACCAGTTCCTCTGTCAGCTTGGTCAGCCTCCTGATCTGATTTCTGATACTTTTCGTCCACTCGGTTTCACCACTTGTCAGTTCGATGACATCAGTATTGGCATCTATGATCGTCAAAGGCGTTTTGATCTCATGCCCTGCATTTGTAATAAACGCTTTCTGTTTATCTACACTTTCCTGCACCGGTCTGACAACAGCCCTTGAAAAGAAATAAACCGGAAAAAAGACTGCGATCAACTCTATGACTGCGCTGATCAGACTTACTTTCAAAATGTTATTGCATTCCCGTATCTTCCGCTTACAATTAACAAAAACGTAGATCAGATCGTCTCCTGAAGAAATTGCCTTGTACCGGTTATACTTTCCATAGCCGTCTTTTTTTCCTCTTCGATACAGGTCAAGCGCAATCTCCGAAGCACGCCGGGCATCTACTGTATTGGTATTTTGAGTGTTCGTCCGGATCGCATTTCCTTCTGCATCCAGTGTCACCGTAAAAAACCGGACACCGCTCAAAATAGCATCAATATCTTCTTTTGTATCCGTATCTTCCGCATATATGTAGCTATCTTCCGTATCCTTCCGTCCATAGCTCCATTTCCAGTTTTTTTCTGTCTGTTGGATCACATCCAGATTTTCCAGTACAACCGACAGATTTTCCTCGATTTCCTGTCTGACACGCAGATAATTCAACAGATTTGTCAGACCTACGATCAGAAAGACCACAATACAGAAGGAAAGCATGGCAATTTTGATAAATCGTCTTTGTAGCTGCTTAATCATCGTCTTTCTCCAATGCAAAACCGATCCCCTTTGCCGTCCGGATGACCGTATGGGAATCAAGCTGTTTTAAAATCCTGCGCAGTCTGGATATATAGGTCCAGACCACATTGTTTTCCACATTGCTTTCATAACCCCAGATTGCCTCAATAAACTGTTCGGCAGAGAGAACACATCTGGGATTCTTCAACAGCTTTTCCATCATCTGATATTCCTTGTTGGCAAGGTAGACCCATTCTCCATTGCAGCCAAGCTGAAAGGAAGTTGCGGAAAGCTCCAAATCTTCAAAATGCAGATTTGGCTCCATTACGTTTTCCCTGCGCCTTGTCATTGCACGTATGCGTGCCAGAAGTTCTTTTGTCGCAAACGGCTTTGTCAGATAATCATCTGCCCCACAGTCCAGCCCGTTCACCTTATCCTCCAGTGCCGATTTTGCCGACAGGATCAATACAGGAACCTGATTCCCCTGTGCCCTTATTTTTTTCAGGACAGAAATCCCGTCCAGTTTTGGCAGCATGATATCCAGGATCACACCATCATAATTTCCGTTTTCCAGATATACCACTGCCTGCTCACCATCATATACTTCATCCACAGAATAATGATTATAAGTCAGTACCGTCACAAGTGCCCTTGCCAGCTCCTTTTCATCTTCTACCAGTAATAATCTCATTTTCCGCCTCCTAAGGCTTTATGTTAGCACATTCGTTTTTACTTTAAAACAGTTACCTAAACAGAAGCTGAAATTTAAACATTTTTTAGTCAGTAAAAGCCGTGTCATGTTTTTTTGCCATGACACGGCTTTTTTACGGTATTATATGTTATTTTTTCTTAATTTCTTTTATTTTGACCTTCTTACTGAGCCCTTTTGCCCTGAACAATTTCTTATACTCTTTCAGCTTGCTCTTTGGCACTTTGATCACGGTCTTTTTGCTCATTCCCTGAAATGCATTGTCCGCAACTGTCTGCGCTGTCAGTTTGGCAGACTTGATCGTCAGTGTTTTAAGCTTCGTACATCCGGAAAAAGCTTCTGTTCCAATATAACAGCAGTTTTTCGGAAGTGTCAGCTTTTTCAGTTTCTTGTTTCCTTTGAAAGCATAATCTGCAAGTTTTGTTACTTTATAATTTTTCCTGCCGATTTTTACTTTTGAAGGTACTGTCAGCGTTGTTTTGGTTTTCTTTGCCCCTGTATAGCTGACTTCCTTCTTATTTAACATTGTAACACCCGATCCATCCTTCCTGCGGATCATAACCGGTGCTGCGCTCGGCTTCTGGCTCGGTGCTGCGCTTGGCTGCTGGCTTGGTGCTGCGCTCGGCTTCGGCGCAAGCTTCGGAATAACAAGTTCTGCATCTGTTACAGACTTTGTCAATGCCTCATCTGCAAACTTACCGTCACAATTTGCACAAGTATAATATTCCTTTACACCAGTCTCTTTTTCCGTGGCATCCTTCTGCGGTACATGACTCTTAAATGTATGTCCTGTCTTTGTCGTCTTTACATAATAAGTATCCGTATAAGTCTGCTCATCCCAGACCACCTTTGCCGTATATGGAATCACGCCATCTGCCTCACAGGCTGCTGTATTCTTACCCTCCTCTACCATAGCAGGAATAAGTTGCTCATAAGTACAGTTATCATTACTACAGTGGATTGGCAGCATAGCAGTTACCGTCCGCTTACCATCTGTGCCTGTCGATTCGGTAAATTCCAGTCTGCCGCCTGCAAGTGCATGACCATATGCAGGAAGTTTAACCGTCTTTTCGGTTTTGCCGATTTCTTTTCCGTTTTCTTCTAAAACAGCCTTGTATACCTGTTTGCCATTCTGCATACAGGTACGCTCCTGCAATACCTCTTTTGCAACGTTCATTTTCTCGAAAAATAACTTACCACATCCCTCACACTTATACCGCAGATCGCAGCTGTTATCTGTATTCCAGCGATATCCTTCCACACTGCCGATGCTATGTGCCACCGTTTCTCCGTCTTCAAATACAGTATTCAGATTCAGTTTATGACATTTTGAACAGATTGCATAATAAGCTGCTTTTTTTGTACAGGTCGCTTCACTTTTCAGTTGAATATCCGGTACGATCACAGCATTTACATACTCATGCTTTTCTGTTTTCTGCTCTCCTGAAATATTACATCCACATATATTACAGATAGTTGCTTCATAATCTGTCAAAATACAATCATTTGCTGATACGGACTCTTTGCGTGTATTAGTCTCCGGCAATAACCTGATCTCGGATAACTGCATGATACCATCACTGTTCTCATGCGGTCCCTCGATTTCCAGTTTAAAATAGCGGTATTTTTCTGCAGGCTTTGTCATAGAAAACCAATATTCTTTATAGTTTATATCCTCCATCTTCGTATCGTTCTCAACAGAAGCTATTTCGATCCAGCCATCCGTCAATCTGTAGGGTGCAGTATCCGCATTCATAGCATATAATTTCCAGGATTTCGGATTTCTACCCGGATTACTCCGATTGTCATTTGCTGTAGCCAGAATATATTCTTCCGGTGCAATACCTACCGATGTTTCAAAGATCACATATGCATTTTTACAATCATGCAGACACCATTTCGTGGTCCTTTTATGATCAAACAGGTTATCATAGTTTTCTTTCGCATTCTCCGCTGAATCATTAGCAGGTGTACCATCCAGCGCCGTTATGGTGATCTTATGATCGCAAAAATCCTTCTTACCGCAGCCCGGATTTTGACATACCCTTACTCCTTTTCCGGATATATTCAGCTCCCAGCTTCCATACTTGTGACCGGTTGCAGGAACACTTTCTACTGTTTTGTCTGTATAGGTTTTACCATCCCTGATCACCGTTGCCGTATAAATGATCTTTCCGTCATTTTCACAGTCAGGTTCGATTTTTTCCACTGTTACCTCTGCATCTTTTATATCCGGTTCCTTACAGTTTTCACAGCGGAAAACGCCGCAGGCTTTTACAGATCCTTCTTCCTGATCCCAGTACATTTTAACATATTGATATTTGTGTTTTTCCGCAGGGACAACCGTTCCTTCCGCATTCCCATAATGCATCTCCTGCGTTTCACTGTCCTGTTTTCCATATACAATTGCATGCCCTTCTGCTTCCGTTACAGGACACAGGTCTGCCCCGATCGTCTGATACCAGACCGGCTCTTTTGTATTACCCTGATTTAACATATAACATAACGCGCCATTTTTGATCTGTTCTTCTGTCACGCCCGTCAGTCCCTGCTGTTCTGCACACTGCTCTGCCGTATAATAGCAGTTATCCGTCTGTAATGCGCCTCCGACCGTCAGATAGTCATCAAGATTTCCATTGGTTGCATCTCTCACTACGCTGTAATCATAACAGTTGGTCAATGTTCCTTTTTTATTTCCTTCGCCTGCATTCCGCGCCTCCGCAAAGGCAAGGCCATATATATAAATTCTACTATCACCGGTTATACCGCGTCTGCTCTCTCCACTGGCATAACTGTTACTTATCTCCATTCCATCCGCATTCCGTGATTCATTGGCTATGAAAGATGCAATCGTATATCTCGATCCTACATCTATAAAACCTGTTACATGACTGCGCTCAATTACAGCTCTGCCACTATCTATATATCCGATCAAACCTCCTATATAACTTATTTGTTTGCTGTCACCGCCGCCTTCTGCAGTCACTGTCCCATTCATACTGCTATCGCTGATCTGCACACTTCCACTCGTCCGTCCAATGAATCCACCTGCATATATATTTTTCCCTGATACACGGATATTCACATCAGATCTGCAGTTGCTGATTACGGTCTGTCTCCATGTATAACCGGCAAGACCACCGACTATGATACTTTCTTCTATCTCCATACTGCCATCGACAGTCAGATTTTTGACCGTTCCGTTCAGATTCTGAAACAGACCGGCGAAAGAGTTCCCACGCGTTTCATCCTCTGTCAGGGCAAGCGTGATCGTATGGTTTTGCCCATCCAGACTTCCCTCAAAATTCTCCAGCATAAAGTCCACTGTGATATCCTGTGTCAGCTTCAAGTCTGCTGCACATACATCCTCTCCATCTATGCGTCCATATTTTGATAATAATGCATAGGTCTTCAGACTTTCTGCAGAATCGATCAGATATTCCAGACGATCTGTATCATCTCCACACTGCAAAGCCAACAAAGTCATGGGTTCGTTGATCACAACCTTTTCTTTCCCCGCTCTGCAGTCATAGGTATCTTTATAGAAGCCATCCTGATATGTCTCAATATAGCAATAACCCTCCGGCAGAGAAGATCCTTTCGGAAATTGTTTTACTTCCCCATTGATCGTCACATCAATCCCATAAGCAGTATCCGGCAGAAGCTGTACTGTCATATCATGTGTCACATTTCTGCCATCAAAGCTCTCTCCGGTTTCTTTGACCACATACTGCATCTGTGCTTCCTGATTGGAAGGCCAAAGTTCCACGTTGCCACCCGGCACACAATATCCCCTGCCTACTTCATATCCATCTTCCTCATAAATGACTGTACAATGCTCCTGCATGGGAGCAACCGGCCGATATGTCAGCGTTGCTATGTAATAATGATAACTGTATAAAATTCCGCCATCAAACAATAACTCCATTGCTTTTACTTTTTTCGGGTTTACCGCTATAAGCATCAGGTCACAGGTTCCCTGTATACCCAGTCCGCTTACATCGTATTTTTGTCCCTCGATCCATACACTTTCCAGATCCAGATTCTGTGAAAACATTGTAAATCCCATCCGGTCCCATTCGTTTTTCGAATAGTCCTGTTGCTCAAAACTACAATTAAATACAAGAGCATTTTCAATTTTAATAACGGTTGTGGTGACCCACTGTATATTAAAAAATCCTTCTTCAAATGTAATACTGCTGCCTTCATCGCCCCAGACCGAGCGCGAAGCACGATTTTTTCCCTGCATTGCTGCTTTTCCCTGCAGAATCACCTTTGTATCACTGCCAATGACCAAAGGGGTATGCTCATCCTGTATATTTACATAGTCAGAGCCATACACAGGCATCACCCTTTGCGATGTTCCTGACGCCTGTACGCTTGGTACCATACCGGCAGCATCTGCCTGTGTCTGCGCACCTTCCGCCTGTACCGACACCGGTGCTTCCGTTGCCCCTGACGGCGCTTCTGTTGCCCCTGACGGTGCAGGAGA
>ERZ1673741.2374-NODE-2374-length-13392-cov-3.884157_pt1 | contig 13392 bp, 10 predicted proteins | sample MGYA00580209_ERZ1673741 | MGnify/ENA primary metagenome ERZ1673741 (study PRJEB41218, sample SAMN15661754) | gut metagenome | host: Homo sapiens | place: Canada: London | collected 2015-08-20/2019-03-30 | study: EMG produced TPA metagenomics assembly of... | reverse complement strand
GGAACGGTGCTTTTTTGCAGATTTTTTTTGACAAAAGCCTTGCAAAAGCAAAAGAAATGTGCTATAATAGGATCGAAATGCTGAGATGAAGTCAGCGCTTTGCCAAACCGTATCCAAGAGAGCACCGCCTGGGCTGCGAGCGGTGTATACGGGGCAGACGCGCGTTTCCCTTCGGAGCAGATCGGATGAAGGCTGCGGCTGGTAGTCCGGTACGGGGACACCGTTACCGTCAACAGAGTGTTGGCTTTGTGCCGAAATGCGGGTGGTACCGCGGGATGTCTGTTTTGCGTCCCGTCCTGTGGAAGAAATTCTTCAGGACGGGCGTTTTTTGTCGGTCAAAACAAAGAAAGGATCAATCAAGATGAAAGAAAAGCTCGCAAAAATCAAAGAAGCGGCGCTGGCACAGATTGAAGCTGTCGATGCCGATCTGGAGCAGGTCAAGATCCGCTATCTTGGCAAAAAGGGAGAGCTGACCGCTGTGCTGCGCGGCATGGGCTCGCTCTCTGCCGAAGAACGCCCGCAGATCGGGCAGCTGGCAAACGAGGTTCGCTCGACCATCGAAGAAGCCATTGCAAAGCGCGCCCGGGATGCGCAGGCAAAAGCGCTGGAACATCGCCTGGAGGCAGAAAAGCTGGACGTCACCATGCCTGCCTCCCCGGTTCCGGACGGACACATCCATCCGCTGACCAAGGTGCAGCGGGAGCTGGAGGACATCTTCATCGGAATGGGCTTCTCGATTGTCGAAGGACCCGAGGTGGAACTGGATTACTACAACTTCCAGGCGCTGAACATTCCGGAAAACCATCCGGCGCGTGACACGCAGGACACCTTTTATATCACCGACAACATTCTGCTCCGCTCGCAGACCTCGCCTGTCCAGGTCCGCACGATGGAGCACACCAAGCCGCCGATTCGCATCATCTCCCCCGGTCGCGTTTACCGTTCCGATGCGCTGGACGCAACGCACTCTCCCCTGTTCCATCAGCTGGAAGGTCTGGTTGTGGACGAAGGCATCACGATGGGCGACCTGAAGGGCACGCTTGCCACCTTTGCTAAGCGGATGTTCGGCGAATCGACCCGCATCCGCTTCCGTCCACACCACTTCCCCTTCACCGAGCCGTCGGCTGAAGTGGACGTTTCCTGCTTCGTCTGCGGCGGCAAGGGCTGCCGGCTTTGCAAGGGCGAGGGCTGGATTGAAATTCTCGGCGCCGGCATGGTGCATCCGTTCGTGCTGTCGAACTGTGACATCGACCCCGAAAAATACACCGGCTTTGCGTTCGGGCTTGGCATCGAGCGGATTGCAATGGCGTCGCTCGGCATCGATGATATTCGGCTGTTCTACGAAAACGACGAACGCTTCCTCAAGCAGTTCTGAGACAGGAGGTTAAAACATGAATCTTTCCAGAAACTGGCTGTCCGATTTTGTGGACACCCATGAAATATCCGATCAGGATTTCTGCGACCGCATGACCATTACCGGCTCGAAGGTCGAAGGCTACGAAGTGCTCGGCAGCGACATTGAAAATGTCGTGGTCGCGCGCGTTACGAAGATGGAAAAGCATCCGGATTCCGACCATCTGTGGGTCTGCCGTCTGGATGCGGGCGAAAAATTCGGACACGACATTCAGATCGTCACCGGTGCGCAGAACGTGTTTGTCGGTGCGCTGGTCCCTGCGGCGCTGCCGGTTGCAAAACTGCCCGGGGATGTGACAATCAAAGCCGGAAAGCTGCGCGGCGTGGAATCGGACGGTATGCTCTGCTCGATGGGCGAGCTGAAACTGACGGCACACGACATGCCCGGCAAGGAGGAGAACGGCATTCTGATCCTGGACGAGAACTGCGCAGACCGTCTCGGCGATGACATTCGCGATGTTCTGCTGCTTCGCGACACGACTGTTGAGTTTGAGATTACCTCCAACCGCCCCGACTGCCTGTCCGTTATCGGGCTGGCGCGCGAGGCTGCGGTCTCCTTCGACAAGCCGCTGACGCTCCACATGCCAACCGTCAAGGGTACCGGGGATGGGGACAAGGTGGAAAACTACCTGAAAGTGACCGTTTCCGCACCGGAGCTTTGCTACCGTTACGCGGCGCGCGTGGTCAGGAATGTCAAAATCGCGCCCTCCCCGCTCTGGATGCGGATGCGGCTGCGCGCTGCCGGTGTCAGACCGATCAACAATATGGTCGACATCACGAACTATGTCATGCTGGAATACGGTCAGCCGATGCATGCGTTTGACTATCAGTGTCTCGATGGCTCGGAGATTAACGTTCGCCGCGCTAAGGCTGGCGAAGTCTTCCGCGCGCTCGACAACACCGAGCACACGCTGGACGACACGATGCTGGTCATTGCGGATAAAAAGAAGGCTTGCGCGCTGGCTGGCGTGATGGGCGGCGCGAACTCGGAAATCACGGACGCGACCAGGACCGTGGTTCTGGAGTCGGCTTGCTTCATGGGCGCATCGGTGCGTGTTACCGCCAAGAAGAACGGCATGCGGACCGAATCTTCCGGTCGTTTTGAAAAGGGACTGGACCGCGAAAACTGCATGGGTGCGCTGGAGCGTGCCTGCGAGCTGGTGGAGTTGCTGGGTGCCGGCGAAGTGGTGGACGGCGTGATTGACGTCTATCCGGACAAGTGGCAGCAGACGGTTCTGCCCTTCACGCCCGACCGCTACAACGCCTTCCTCGGGACGCACATTCCGGTCGAGCACATGCTGAAGTCGCTGACCGGGCTGGGCTGCGAGGTCAAGGACGGGCAGATTCTGGTCCCCTCCTGGCGCGCGGACCTCGGCTGCATGAACGACATTGCGGAAGAGGTTGTGCGGATGTGGGGCTACGACAAGATTGAAGCCTCCTATATGAACGCCAAAACAACGCTTGGCGGCAGAACGCCGAAGCAGCAGTTTGAGTGCGCGGTGGAGGACCATCTGGCGCACCTTGGCTATTCGCAGATTCACACCTTCTCGTTCATCAGCCCGAAGTATTACGACAAAATCCGGATGCCGGCAGACAGCGTGCTGCGGCGCTCGGTTGTCATTTCCAACCCGCTCGGCGAGGATACCAGCGTCATGCGGACCACTGCGCTCCCCTCGATGCTGGAGGTTCTGGCGCGGAACAACAATCTGAGCAACGAAAACGTGTCCCTGTTTGAGTTGGCGATGGTCTATCTGCCGAACGGGGACCGGACCAAGCTGCCGGTCGAGCAGAAGGTTCTGACGCTTGGCGCATACGGAAAGGTGGATTTCTACGCCCTCAAGGGGATTGTGGAAGCCGTTCTTACCGATGCCGGCATCAAGGGAGAATACACCGCCTGCCACGATCACCCCGCCTACCACACGGGCAGATGCGCCCGGGTGACGGCGGCGGACGGGACCGAGCTTGGCATTCTGGGTCAGGCAGATCCCCGCGTGGCAGAAGCCTACGGGTTCACGGCGCCGGTTCTGGTTGCCGAACTGGCATTCGATGCGATCTTTGCGCATGCCGACCTGAAAAAGCATTACCGTGCCCTGCCGAAGTACCCTGCTACGACCCGCGATTTCGCTTTTGTCTGCGATGATGACATGGAAGTCGGTGCAATTGAAGGGGTGATGGCAAAGGCTGGCGGCAAGCTGGTGGAAAACATCACGCTGTTCGACATTTATCGCGGTCCCCAGGTTGGCGAGGGCAAAAAGTCGGTTGCGCTGCGCGTGACCCTTCGTGCCTCCGACCGGACCCTGACCGTCGAAGAAGCCGACAAGGTCTCCAAAAAAATGCTGAACGACCTGAAGTTCAAGATGGGGTTGGTGTTGAGAGGGTGAGAAAGACCTTGGAGGCGCAGGGGACCCTCTTTCGCAGAGGGTCCCCTACCCTCCAAACCTCCCTGACCCTCCCAGAACTTTCCCGCAAGACCCCCGCCATATTGCGCGGCGAATGGAGTTTCGCTGTGCCATTGGCGGGGGTCTTGCGGGAAAGTTTTTGTCGTTTTGGGAGGTGCAGAGGATTGAAAGAGTGCGGCTATCGCACTTGATTGGTGAGATGATTTCGTAAGGTTGACGAAAGTAACAAAAGAAAAACCGCGACCCAATACAACAAAAACTTCCCTGCATAGCCCCACCGACTCGGTTGAAAACCGGTCGGCGGGAGCCGTGCAGGGAAGTTCTGGGAGGTGGGAGGGGTTTGGGGAGGGAGGAACCCTCTCCAAACGAGGGTTCCTCCCTCCCCAAGGTCTTCCCCCCCTCTCAGTACTCCCCTGTCCTCCTTATCCTGCGAAAGGCTTCGCACTCGCCGCAGTCGGCAAGGAGACGGAGCCAGGATTCCAGAAGGTCAGCAGTCTCCGGGTGCATCTTCTGCCGGGCGTTTCCGCGCAGAAAATAGTCGAGGGGGTGACGGTCGGTGTAGTTCTTGCCCTGATAGATCTTGCTTGCAGCCACACGGTCGCAGAACATTTCCTTGACATACCGAATGGGCATCTTGACCGGCTCGTACTGTTTGGATTTCATGTTCAGATCGGTCCAATACTCGAAATGATGCCGGTTGCGCCCCTTGTGATGCATCCAGGCAGCCGAATAGCCCTTCTCTTCCCGCTCGCGCTCGTTCGGGCTGCGCGTACCCTGATAATACTTCGCTCCGGCGCAAAATTCGGTCGGAGAATACTTGGACAGGTCGTGAAACAGCCCCTGCCAGCCAATCCCAGCCCGAAAGCAATGCGCAATCACCTTGTGCCGGTGCCGGGTGATCGTCCGGAAATGCCGGAACGGATGTGCCATATGATCATCTCCCGCTGTGTTTTTCCCATTTATTATACACCAATCGACAGCATTTGTCAAGGTGCGGGAGAAAACACAGCGGGAGATCGGTCAAAGCAGAATGCAGATCAGACCGTTGCTGCCTTCGTTGATAATGCGCTCCAGCGTTTCGGAGAGCTTCTTGCGCGATTCCTCTGGCATGTGCGCCAGCTTGGTGTGCAGCCCCTCGTTGACCAGCTCATACAGTGACTTTCCGAACATGTTTGACCCCCAAATGCTGCGCGGGTCCTCCTCAAATTCCTTCAGCAGATACTTCACCATGTCCTCGGATTGCTGCTCGGTCCCAACCATCGGGCTGATCTCGGTTTCAATGTTCGCGCGGATCATGTGAATCGACTGTGCGGCGGCGCGCAGCTTGACCCCATAGCCGCCCGACTGCTTGACGATCTTCGGCTCCTCCAGCCGCAAATCCTCCACCTGCGGCATCACAATGCCGTAGCCGCCCTCCTCGACCTGCTTCAGCGCCTCTGCCACACGGTCATATTGCTTTTTCGTCTCTGCCAGGGCGCGCAGCTGCTCAATCAGGGCGCATTCGCCGTCAATCGCCAGTCCGGTCATCTCGCTGACCACCTCGTAGTACAGCCCATCCCGCATCGCAAGCGACAGCTCGGCTTTGCCGGTCCCCATGTCCAGCCGGTCAACCGTGACCCCGCCGACATACTCGTTCTCGCGCAAACCGCTGTAAGCCTCCCCAACGTCGCCCATCCGCGTCACGTTTCCGGCACAAGCCGCCAGCGTGCTGCCAAGCGACATCCGGATGCGGTGCCCGGCTGGCAGAGCGTTTGTCCATTCGGGCAGCCGGACCGTCACCTCACAAACCGGAAATTCGCCCAAAATCAGCCCCAGAATCTGCCGGATGTCCTCGGCGTCCAGCTCCAGACAGTTGACCAGCGCAACCGGAACGGCGTACTTTTCCTCAAGTTCATGCGCCAGCGCGTGCGCAGCTTCGCCCGCAGGGTCTGCCGAATTGAGCACCATCGCAAACGGCTTGCCGATCTCCTTCAGCTCGCGCACAATGCGCTCCTCTGCCTCCTGATAGGACGCACGGGGAATCTCCCCGATGGTGCCGTCGGTCGTGACCACCATGCCGATGGTCGAATGCTCGGTAATGACCTTTTTCGTGCCCATCTCAGCCGCCTCCGCAAACGGCATCGGCTCCTCCTGCCATGGCGTGCGGACCATGCGCGGCTGCCCGTTTTCCAGAACGCCCATCGCGTCCGGAACCAGATAGCCCACGCAGTCAATCATCCGCACGCGCAGCTCGGCGTTTCCGTCCAGCGTAACCGGAACCGCCTCCTCCGGGATAAACTTCGGCTCGGTCGTCATCACCGTCTTGCCCGCAGCCGACTGCGGCAGTTCGTCCCGCGCGCGGTCACGGGAGTAGCCTGTGCCAATGTTCGGCAGGACCACCGCCTCCATGAACCGCTTGATGAATGTGGATTTTCCGCTGCGGACCGGACCCACCACACCGACGTAAATGTCGCCGCCTGTCCGCTCGGCAATGTCCTTGTAAATCGAATACTCCGGCATACAAAAACCTCCCATAACTCTTCCGATGTTGGTAAAGTATATGGGAGGTATTCCGAATTTAGAACACAAGAAACGAGACAAGATATGCAGCAAGGCTGGATGCCAGCGCAACCACGATCAGCGACTGCCCGAAAAAGGACAGCACCAGCCCGACCGCCATACCCGCAAGCGACGTGATCAGGTTCCCCGTGGACGAAAACATCGCGGGAACCGTCATGGCAGCCAGAACGGCATACGGGATATAATGAAAGAACCGAATGGCGAAGCGCGACCGGATCTGCCGCCGGAACAGCAGCATCGGCAGCACCCGAACCAGATACGTCGTCAGCGCCATCGCTGCCCCCAGCAGCAAATGCTCAGGCGGGATCATTGGCATGCTCCTCTCCCGCAGCCGGGCAGAACGCCGAAACCAGCAGCGCCGCCGGGACCGCACACAGAATCATGGCAAAGCCCTCGGAGATCCGGGAGAGCACCGGAATGTAGGTCATGGCGCATCGTAGCGCCGCCGCAACGGCAACCGTGAGAAAAATCCCGCGCTCCCGCCGCATGGGCGGCACGATGATTGCCAGAAACATCGCATAAATGGTGATACCGAGCGCCGCCTCCAGCCGCGCGGGCAGCACCGAGCCGACCAGCGCGCCGAGCAGCGTTCCTGCAGTCCAGCCGATATAAGGCGCCGTCAGAATCCCGTATAGGTACGCCGGACCGACCGAATCGGGCTTGGTAATCGCCACGGCGTAAATCTCGTCGGTCAGGGAAAAGCAAAGAATCATCCGCTGCCACCATGGCTTTGCGCGGTCATCCAGCCGCTGCGTCAGCGAGATGCCCATCAGCGCATAGCGCAGATTGATCACCAGCTGCGTCAGGATCATTTCGATCACCGTGCCGCCTGCGGCAATGAGCGCCACACCGGCAACCTGCCCGGCTGAGGTCAGGTTGGTCATGGAGATCAAAAGCGCCTCCAGTGCCCGCAGCCCCTGCCCAACGCTGGAGATGCCGAAGCCGAAGGAAACAGACAAATAGCCAAGCCCAATCGGAATGCCCTCTCGCAAGCCGTTGAGATACCGATACGGAGATACAGAAGATTTCATACAACACCCGCTTTCCACCAGAATCATTATTATAGCACACCGCGCAGCGCTTGTCAAGTAGGTACGACATCTTCCGGCAGAATGCCCGCACATTGTGGAAAATTTGCCGTCGCTTTTTGTCAAAAAAGGCTAAAATGATGAAAATGTGATTTTTTTTTGAAAAAGGGGTTTACAAATGGGGAAAAGTATGGTATACTATCCCGCGGAACACAAACGGCAGATGCGTATGTGGCGGAACTGAATACCCATGCCTTACCTGTAGTCTGCCGGCGAACCATGCATCGATCGCATCCGTGTTCCCCGACAGTTTTTTCTTTTGGTCTTTGCGGTCTTCTGACCGTGCTGATAAATAAAAAGATTCGGGAGGATCTACAAATGAAGCTCATTTACAATGTAAATGAAAAGCCGAAGTTCTCAAAGAACCTCATCTACGCATTCCAGCAGGTGCTGGCGATTATGGCGGCGACCATTGCGGTGCCGGCAATCGTCGGAAACGGGCTGACCGCTGCGGCGGCAATGTTCGGTGCTGGCGTTGGAACCATTGTCTACCTGCTCTTCACCCGCTTCAAAAGCCCGGTATTCCTCGGCTCCTCCTTCGCTTTCATCGGTTCGATGAGCGCAGCGTTCGCGGGCGGTGTCTCGATGGCACTCGGCTACCTCGGCCTGATCTTCGGCGCAATCTTCGCAGGGCTGGTGTATGTCATTCTTGCGATCATCGTCAAAGTTGTCGGCGTTAACTGGATTTCCAAGCTGATGCCCGCAGTTGTCATCGGTCCTACGGTTGCAATCATCGGTCTGTCGCTTGCCGGCAACGCCATCACGCAGCTGACCACCAACACATCTTCGGCTGCAAGCCCTGTCAGCTACTTCGCAGTGCTCTGCGGTCTGGTTACCCTGTTCGTTACCATGCTGGTGTCGACCTACGGCTCCAAGCAGTTCAAGCTCATCCCCTTCATCATCGGTATCCTCTCCGGCTACGCGCTGGCGCTGGTTCTGACCCTGATCGGGACCGCTGCTGATGTGGAATCGATGAAGATTATCAGCTTCGCGCCCTTCAAGGCACTTGCAGACGGCGGCGTGAGCGTGAAGACCTTCATTGCCCTCCCCGATTTCACCTTCCTTACCGCATTTGACGGCTTCAAGGCGCTTGGCAATAACCCCGGCTATATCGGAACCGTTGCGGTTGCTTACATCCCGGTTGCATTCGTGGTCTTTGCGGAGCACATCGCCGACCACAAGAACCTCTCCTCTGTTATCGGCAAGGACCTTCTGACCGAGCCCGGTCTGTCCAACACCCTGCTGGGTGATGGCGTTGGCTCGATGGCGGGTGCCTTCTTCGGCGGTTGCCCGAACACCACCTACGGCGAGTCCATCGGCTGCGTTGCAATCACCGGTAACGCCTCCACCAGCACCATCGGTCTGGCAGCAATCCTGTGCATCGTCATCTCCTTCTTCTCCCCCTTCGTTGCCTTCCTTTCCTCGATTCCTGCCTGCGTGATGGGCGGTGTCTGTGTGGCGCTCTACGGCTTCATCGCAGTCTCGGGCCTGAAGATGATTCAGAAGGTCGACCTTGACCGCAACCGCAATCTGTTCGTGACCTCGGTCATCCTGATTGCCGGCATCGGCGGCATGACCATGACCTTTGGAAAGGTGACTCTGACCTCGGTTGCCTGCGCTCTGATTCTTGGCATCGTGGCAAATATCATCCTCGCAAAGGAAAAGGCTCCGGATTCCGACGAGGACGACAAGAACTGATTGGTTATAACGGAATCATGAAATAATTGATACCGCCCCACCGGCAGAGAGAATCTGCCGGTGGGGCGGTGTTTTTTGGCTTTTGGGATGGATGTTAGGGAATGACCACTGTGCCTCTCCCCCTCGGAGATCCCGCCTGCTGGCACCCCTCCGGGGTAGAGGCAAAGAGGTCACTCCCTATCCAATCCGGACAAAAACCGCCGCGCAGCCTTGAAATGCAAAGCACCCCATATCTGCGCGGCGTAACAATCGCTTCAAAGCGACATCAGAAGCGCTTCATATTTCGGCAGGAGCCAATCATAGGCGGCGTCCGAAAAATGGTGGTTTTCGGGCTTTCCGAGCGACAGACCCTCGTCAATCCACGGAATCTGCGCGCGGTTCTGGAAGGACAGCCCGCAATTGTAGTAGTTGTTGAAGCACGGAACCGACCACTCGCGGCAGACTTCCTCCATCGCAATGACGTATTCCAGGTCGGTCCGACCCTCCTTGGTCGCGCCCCAGCGGTTATAGTTTGTCATGAACAGCATCTTTGCACGCGGGTACTTCTCGGACAGCCCGCGAATCAGGATATTCAGCGCGCCCTTAAAGGTGGTTGGCACCTGGTCATCGTTTTTGCCGATCGGGACCGAAAAACGCTTGTCGTTTGCGCCGCCCAGGACCACCACATAGTCGGCGCCGTCCTCCATCTCCGCATAGCGGCGGCACATCGGAACGATGTTCGGCTCAATCGACTGCTCGGCAACCGGGTTGCCGTTCTTTCCGTGATTATAGACCGTCATGTGGTGTTTTTTCGCCAGCTTGTTGACCCAGGTTGCTTCGTTTCCAAGCAGGCTCCCGTAAATCAGGGAATCTCCCAGCGCAACCAGCGTTTTGCCTTCCAAAATGTCTTCCATATCCATTCTCCTTATTCTGCTTCGACCGGCCGATAGAAAAATCTTCAAACAGCCTGTCCATCATTATACCGGATTTCCCGCAAAAAGTCAATAGCCGGGCGGGACCGTTTGCTGTCAGAAAGTCGTCAATAACCCGGCGGCGGTTCGGGCAGCGGCGGTTCCTCGCCCGCGGTGGGGGCGCTGTAGCTGTAGCCGGAAGGTGCCGGTCGCGCGGCTCTCGACGGAAATTCGAACACCGCGCCGCGCTCGGAATCCAGCTTCAGGAATGCGTCAAAAGCTTTGCCGCTTTTCGGCGAGACGAATCCCTCCAAAAGGTCGGTCTTCCCATCGGTCAGTAGCTTGTGCAGCTGCGACAGCGGAATCACGCGACGGCAGATGGAAATGCTGACGCTGAATTTGCAGCCCTCCTTATAGCCCGAGCACCCGTAGCTTTTGCGGTACCGGACCAGCGGCTTTCCGCAGACCGGGCAAACGCCGACCCGATCCCCGAAAAAGCCCGTGTCGCGGTCCTCGGACGGGGAAACATCGGCCTTTTTCGCAAAGACCTCGGCAATCTCGTCCTCGGCGAGCTTCACGCTTTCCGAAACGGTCATTTTGCCGTGATAGACCTTTTTGAGTGCCTGCCCCAGCTGCGAAGTCTTGTATTTGTCCATGCTGATCTGCATCTGCGAGAGTGATTCAATCAGAAATTCGCCCCCCGGCAGGATGGAATACACGTCCTTTTTGAGGTCGATATATCCGCTTTTGCGCGCGTTGTCAATAATGCCGGTCCGGGTTGCCTCGGTCCCCAGTTCCAAGCCTTCAAAAATCGCGCGGTAATCTGCTGCATCGTCCGCGCCGATGCTGTCATCCCCGGCATCGGCTGCATCCCGGGCGGCGCTTTTCTCCTCTTTGAAAGGATTTTTGAGGTAGTTGTTCAGCGTTTCAATGGTATAGTGTCGCGGCGGCGTGGTCTCTTTTTCCACCGGCTTGAAATCGATGTTGACCGGGTCGCCCTTCTCAAGCTTCGGCAGAATCTTGTCCTTCTGCGAAAAATCGTCGTATTTCGTCCAGCCCTTTTCCAGCACGGTCATGCCCTTGAGCACAAACGTTTCCAGCGTGCCCACATCGATTGTAATTTCGGTCCGTGACACCACACAGTCCTCGGCGCAGAAGACCGCCACAAACCGCCGGAAAACCGTTGAATAGACCTGCATTTCGCGGTCGCTCAACTGCGCCTTCTGAGGAATTTTGTAGGTCGGTGTCAGCGCGGAGTGCGATTCGATTTTGCTGTCGTCAAAAATGGTTTTGCTGTCCTTGAATTTCACCGGGTAGCCGATTTTCTGGCAGCCGGAAAGAATCTGGCGAATCTTGTCCTTTTCTGCCGTTGCAAGGTACTCCGAGTTGGTTCGCGGATAAGTCAGGTAGCCCTTTTCGTAAAGCCCCTGCACCAGCGCCAGGCTCTCCTGCATGGACATTTTGTATTTTTTTCCCAGCACATTCTGCAGCTTGGAGAGCGAATAGAGCTTGCCCGGCTGCAATTTGTCCTTTTTGTTTTTGACCGCCGTGACCACCGCGCCCGCCGCGTTGTACCTGGCGCACATCGCCCGGGCGTCCGGCAGCTTGTCCGCGTCGAATTTGTTCTTGGAAGTCAGCTCCACCGGCTCGCCCTTGGTCTCCTCGCGGCTGACCATGGCATAATACTTGCCCGGCACGAAATTCCGGATTAAGAGGTCGCGGTCGTAGATTGCCTTGACAATCGGAATGATGACGCGCCCCACGCGCAGCAGTGTGCCGGTTTTCAGCGTTGCGTACCGCGTCAGATTGACCCCGTAAAGCCAGTCAATATAGGTGCGTGCGAAGCCCTCTGAAGCCAGCAGGTCGTATTCCCGCTCGTCCTTCATGTCCTGCAGCGCCGCCGCAACGGTCTGCGGGGTCTGGTCCGGGAGCCACAGCCGCCGCAGATTCTTTTGCCCCTCCAGCGCATGCTCGATGCAAAGACGGACAATGATCTCCCCCTCGCGGTCAGCGTCCCCTGCGTTGACGATTGTGTCCACGTCCGGGCGGTTGCACAGCGCGCGAATCAGTTCAAACTGCCGCGCAACACCGCTGTCGGTCTGCCGGTTCTCGTCCTTGCGCAACTCAAACCGGAAGGTCTCGGGAAAGCACGGCAGGTTGTCCATCGTCCAGCGCGGCTTCTCCCCCGCCGGCGCACCGGTGTAGGCTTCGATGTCGCACAGCGAAAAGAGGTGTCCGAACGCCCAGGTCACCAGGTATCCGCACCCTTCAAAATAGCCGTTTCGCTTTTGCATCTGACCGATGCCCGCCACAATGTTGCGCGCCAGACTCGGTTTTTCGGCGATTATCAGAATCATGTCTTGTTCCTCGGGTATCAAAAAGCCGCGGTTCCAACGGAAACCCGCCGGAACCGCGGCATGATGTTCATCTCAGACCGGAAGCCCGGAACTCAGAGCAGCGGACGAATGCTTTCGGGAATGTCTTCCTCGCGCATCGAGACCGTCATGGTCAGGTTGACGCTGAACTTTTCCACAAACTCTGCCAGCTCATGTGCCAGCTTTTCGAAAGCGGCAATGTCATGGTTGCAGATTTTCAGCGTGCCGTCGATGAACAGGTCGGTCACGTCATGGTTGCTTGCCATGATGCCGGCAATGAAGCCGTAGAGTGACTGTGCATCCTCGATTTTATATTCATCCACATCGATCAGGCGGGCAGACGGTTTGATGTCATATCTGAGCTTGGTGCCCTTTTCAATGCAAACGACATCGCCCTTTGTGACTTCAAGCGCACCGTTGACGAGATTGATAAGGGTTTTGGTTTTTCCGGTTCCCTTTACTCCGACGATCAATTTCAGCATAGCTTGTTACCTCCCACAAATCGGCTGGAAGAAAAACTTCCCTCCGTGTATTTATTATACCAAATTCCGGCGGAAAAGTCAAGCCCCTTTTCTCCGATTTGTGTTTGTTTTCATTAAAAATTCAATCTTTCCTCAAGATTCTTTTTCATGTCCTCGTAGCCGGGCTTGCCGAGCAGCGCGAACATGTTCTTTTTGTAGGATTCCACGCCGGGCTGGTCGAACGGATTGACCGCCAGCAGGTAGCCGGAAATCGCGCAGGCAAGCTCGAAGAAGTAAATCAGCTCGCCCAGCACGAAGGCGCTTCTCTCGCTGACTTCCAACAGGATGTTCGGCACGCCGCCGTCCACATGCGCCAGCACAGTGCCCTGCATCGCGGTCTTCTTGACGCGGTTGAGGTCCATGCCCGAGAGGAAGTTCAGCCCGTCCACGTTGTCCGGGTCCTCCGGAATTTCAAAGCTGCTTCCGGTGTCCGCAATGTCGATTACGGT